>Ga0194047_10000996_pt1 | contig 18007 bp, 15 predicted proteins | sample JunL225m_MetaG_2_FD_160070 | JGI IMG/M metagenome (GOLD analysis project Ga0194047, IMG submission 160070) | Anoxic zone freshwater microbial communities from boreal shield lake in IISD Experimental Lakes Area, Ontario, Canada - Jun2016-L221-5m | ecosystem: Environmental > Aquatic > Freshwater... | reverse complement strand
GCCATCACCTTTGCCAGCACCCACCATTGTATGAATCTCATCAATGAAGATGATGGTTTGACCTTCGTCTTTAGCGACATCACTGAGAACAGCCTTCAGACGCTCTTCAAACTCACCGCGATACTTAGCGCCAGCCAATAACAAGGCCATATCCAAAACCAAAACACGCTTGTTTTTTAAAGTCTCTGGCACTTCGCCATTGACAATGCGCTGTGCTAAGCCTTCGACGATCGCCGTCTTCCCTACGCCGGGCTCACCAATGAGTACGGGGTTGTTTTTACCGCGACGCTGCAGAATCTGAATCGTGCGGCGAATCTCATCATCGCGCCCGATCACAGGATCCAACTTACCCATCCGAGCACGCTCGGTTAAATCGATGGTGTATTTTTTTAAGGCTTCACGTTGACCTTCAGCATCTGCACTGTTCACTGACTCTCCTCCGCGCACTAAATCAATAGCCGCCTCTAACGATTTACGATTTAAGCCATTTTCACGAGCCACTTTTCCAAGCTCGCCCTTGTCATCGGCCACTACTAGCAAGAATAGTTCGCCAGCAATAAATTGATCATTGCGCTTATTTGCCTCTTTCTCACAGAGGTTGAGCCAATTACTTAAATCTCGACCGACTTGTACTTCACCGCTAGTGCCCTGCACCTCCGGCAAATTACTAATGATTTTCTCTACGCCTTTTTCAAGGCCAGGAACGTTAACACCTGCTCTAGTCAATAAGCTCTTTGCGCCACCATCAGAATCGCGCAACATAGCCAACAATAAATGGGCAGGCTCGATATATTGATTGTCTTTTGCTAAAGCGAGACTTTGTGCCTCACTTAGTGCTTCTTGAAATTTGGTTGTTAATTTATCTATTCTCATTTGTCTATTCTCACCCACTCCCACTCAAAATAAATATATCTATCTATAGAATATAAGGGCAATATGACAATTTTCAAGACATTTAGGCCTTCTTTTTAAGCGAATCTACCCTCCTGTGACCTGGCTTGTTTACCTCCTCGAATGCGCTGATGGCACTTACTATGCCGGCATTACGAACCGACTTGAACATCGCCTAGAGGCTCATAATTCAGGGCAAGGCGCCCGCTATACCCGGTCTCGGAGGCCAGTAATCCTCTTGGCAACTAAGGAGCACCCAGACCGATCAGCAGCTTCAAAAGCAGAGGCTCAAGTGAAACAACTTCCAAGGTCTGAGAAGCTGGCTTTTTTTATCAGCACTACCCTCCCCTGAAGACAAAAACCACCCCTGAGGGTGGTTGATCTATTGCTTAGTAGAGCTTTAGAACGCGTCTTTTAATCGTTCGAGAGCGTAAATCTCTCTCAAATGGAGCATTTGATAGGCCACGCGCTCCTTGAGTAAGCCCGTAATCGTTTCTTGCTCGTATGAAAAATTTCGCATGACATCGGCATTTAAATTGTAGATCGGCCAATTCGCCTGGCCGCTAACATTGGGGTTGCCAGTCCTAGCAAATGCTGCCCAGCTAGCGGACATCTTTTCAGACATCGCTATATCCTGCGGATCATTTTTATTAGTAATGGGATACCAATACTTAGACCAGATCCCTTTTTGCTTTAGATCAGCCGTAGCCTTTTCGATAAGAGCGCAATTATTTGCGCCAGACTCTGGCTTATTTGGTGCTTGAGGCATTAAGCCATAACTCCCAAATACATAACTGATCTCAAAGGTATGGGGTACACCGGGATAGGCAGCACGAATATTCTTGGTCAGGTAGTCGAAGTAATAAGCGTATCCAGGGGCAATGCCATTCATACTGTCGGCGAGTAGCTTGGTACTGCCGCGATATAACAAATCTCCCAAGACATCAGAAGACTCAACACACTTATCCTTGACGCGTGCATATAGCGTCTTAATGTTCTGGGGATTTTCATGAATCTTTTTCGCGAGAACATCGATCGCCGGTTGCCCGGGAACTAAAAAACTAGAGTCCCAGGAATTAGTGCCAATCATGAAGGGAACTTTGGCCTGCTTGCCAGCAGCAAATAATGGAATAGGGTCACCTTTGATAATTTTCCCATCCACAAAGGGGCCTCCGAATTCACCCTGCTCAAAGTTAGCAGCAGTTAATACTAATTTGCTCGTAGGAAGACTTCTTAATTCCTTGAGCGACGTGGCGCCAACGGTAGCCATGTACTTGGCATCAATTTCTGTCTCTGCTGCCATGCCTAAATGTTTTTGGGTCATACTGCGTAAAGGACTTTGTTGTGCGCTCTCAGCAATCGCCTTATGAAACAAACCTCTAGATGCATCCGAAACCATCAACCAGGTAACACTTCGTCCTCCTGCTGACTCACCAAATATCGTGACATTGTTAGGATCACCGCCAAATGCAGCAATATTATTTTTTACCCATTTAAGTACGGCAATTTGATCCATCGTGCCGTAATTACCCACTGGCTCCCCGTTTGCCTTGGCTTCAGCAATCAACTCTTTAGAAGCAAAGAATCCGAAAGTACCCAAGCGGTAATCAAAAGTGATAACGATGACATCGTTTTTTATCAGATTAATGGGTGTGAACTGGGCATCTCTAGAGCCATCTACCAGCATGCCACCGCCATGAATCCACACCATCACGGGCAAGTTCTTACTAGGCTTTGTAGGCGTGAATACATTCAACTTTAAGCAATCTTCATTGCCAGGCAAAGATAGTCCTGCGCTTAAATTTTTCACAAACGGCTGTGGGCAAGAATCTCCAAAGCGACTGGCATCACGCATGCCAGTCCAAGGCAAAGCAGGCTGGGGTGGTCTCCACCTCAGATCACCGACTGGTGGTGCTGCATAAGGAATGTTCTTAAAGGCAAACATATTATGCTCAGTTACACCCTGTAGTCGACCACCATCAATCTGAATCACTGGTCGCTCGACTTGAGCATGAACGTACAGAGAAAAATTTCCCAGTAATAACAAGAGCGCAAACATTTTCTTCATGGAAAATCTCTCTAATGAGTGAAGGTACTACAGATTTATTTCTGGTTCCAGCGAGTCATTGCAACATCATCAGCAATTCTGGCGTCTACCCAGCGAGTACCCTCTGGGGTATCTTCTTTTTTCCAAAATGGGGCGGCAGTTTTTAGGTAATCCATGATGAATTCACAAGCTGCAAAGGCTTCACCGCGATGGGCGCTTGTAACAGCAACCATCACAATTTGATCTTCAGGAAGTAAAGGCCCAATACGATGAATCACCAGCGTGTTGTATATATCCCAACGTGCTTTTGCTTGCGAAATAATCTCTTCCAAGGCTTTCTCAGTCATACCAGCATAGTGCTCAAGCGTCATGCCTTTGACTTGATTGCCATCATTCATATCCCGCACAGTACCCAAGAAAGTCACTACCGCGCCAACCCTTGGATCGCCTTTACGTAGCCCTGCTAATTCAGCACTAACATCAAAATCGGCTTCCTGAATTCGTATCAAGGAATTTGGCATATCAGCCCCCGGTCACCGGTGGAAAGAAAGCCACTTCGGCACCATCTTCGAGAGCAGTGCTAGCATCCACCATATGATGATTTAAAGCGCAACGCAATACCTTGCCATCCGCCAAGACATCAGACCATGGAAGTCCCCGTTCCGCAAGATGCACTCTGAGATCGGCAATGGTTTTTATTGACTCAGGAGTGGCAATGCTCTCCTGTGAGACGCCAAGGGCTTCACGCAAAGAGGCAAAGAATCGTAATTCAAGTTTCATGAGCTCATCCTAAACCGATTACTTCAGAAGTGCATCAAAAGGAATGTACTTCACAAGATCGCCAACTTTAATAGCTTGATTTGGCAGGCAATCTACTAAGCCATCCCCCCAAGAGGCGCTGGTGAGGACGCCAGAGCTTTGGTTGGGAAATAAATCTAAGCCACCACTGCTATTAAGCTTCACCCGCAAGAACTCATTTCGTCGATCGGCTTTGAGCCAGTCAAAATCTGCGCGCATGAAATAAGATTGCGCTTGACTTGCTTCACGTCCCTGCAATTTGAGGATGAATGGCCTTACAAACAACAGAAAAGTCACGAAACTGGAAACTGGGTTGCCCGGCAAGCCAATAAACCAGGCCTCTCCATCCTTGGGCTCTGCTGATTTACGGACTGCACCAAAAGCCAATGGCTTGCCAGGCTTAATTGCAATCTGCCACAGGTCCAATCTTCCTTCAGCCAGCACTGCAGGTTTAATGTGGTCTTCCTCACCAACCGATACACCGCCAGAAGTAATGATGAGGTCATGATCTTTGCTTGCATTGCGCAAAGTCTCTTTTGTGGCATCAAGCTTATCAGGAACAATTCCGAAATCAGTGGCATCACATCCTAATGATTTAAGACAGGCTAATAAGGTATCGCGATTGGAGTTGTAAATACCGCCAGGTTTCAGTGGCTCACCTGGGAGAGATAGTTCATCACCAGTAAAGAAGGCAGCCACTTTGACTCGGCGCTTCACATTTAAATGCGTAAGGCCAGCAGAAGCAGCGACTCCTAATTCTTGAGGACGTAAAAAGCTTCCTGCAGTGAGCGCTGTGTTTCCAACCTTTAAATCCTCACCCCTGCGACGTATCCATTGGCCTACCACTGGTATTACATTGACCTGCACTTGATCAGTTGATCCCTCAGGAATACTGCAGTCCTCTTGCATCACCACTGCATCTGCATCTGGAGGAACTGGTGCGCCGGTAAAAATTCTGGCAACAGTACCCGACTCCAATGGAGTTCCCACTGATCCCGCTGGAATGCGTTGTGCAATTTTCAGAATGCTTCCGGAATTTTGGGTATCGGCTGTACGGACTGCATAGCCATCCATTGAGGTGTTGTCAAGCGGCGGTACATCTACCAAGCTGTCTACATTTTCAGCAAGCACACGACCGAGAGCCGCTTGCATAGGAATATTTTCACTCTCCCCTACCGCCTTAGCATGCGAGAGTAAATGGTCTAATGCCTGCTGTGCAGTCAACATTGGGGGCTTAGTCATAGCGCCTATTACTTCTATCTTGATTTAACTGAGGTGCGTGGTAATAAATGCTTTGATCTGATTCACATCAGCATCCATATTTTCTACGCGCTGCGGCTTGGATTTAATGTCTTTAAATGCCGGCGGGCACTCAGCCGGGCGACCTAAGGCTATCTCAATCGTTTCTTCAAACTTAATGGGGAGTGCCGTTTCAAGGACCAGCATTGGAATACCGACCTGTAAATGCTCGCGCGCCACTTTCACGCCATCGGCAGTATGCGTATCAATCATGACACCATAGCGCGTATCGATATCGCGAATCGTTTCTAGGCGATTCTCATGAGAGCTACGACCGGACTGGAAGCCATACTGGTCAAGATCCTGAAAGACAGTCTCTTTGGAAATATCAAAGCCACCAGTCTCGTCGACTTGCTTAAACATGCCAGCAGTAGCCTTACCATCTTGACCCATGAAGTCAAAGACAAAACGCTCAAAGTTACTTGCCTTAGAGATATCCATTGAAGGGCTAGAGGTATGGAGTGTCTCAGCAGACTTACGGGCACGATAGACGCCAGTCCGGAAGAACTCATCCAGCACATTATTTTCATTGGTAGCAACCACCAAATGCGCAATGGGTAAACCCATCATGCGCGCGATATGTCCAGCACACACATTGCCAAAGTTGCCTGAGGGTACAGTGAACGACACTTTTTCAGAGCTGGACTTGGTAGCCAAGAGATAACCTTGGAAGTAATACACCACTTGCGCAACCACCCGGCCCCAGTTAATCGAATTCACCGTGCCAATATGGTTTTTGGCTTTGAAGGCATGGTCATTACTGACAGCCTTCACAATATCCTGACAGTCATCAAATACACCAGCTACTGCTAAGTTAAAAATATTCGGATCTTGCAAAGAGTACATCTGCGCAGATTGGAAGGCACTCATCTTGCCGCGTGGTGAAAGCATAAATACTTTCACACCCTCTTTACCGCGTATTGCGTATTCAGCAGCGCTGCCAGTATCACCAGAGGTGGCACCCAATATATTGAGCTTTTGGCCCGTTTTCTTCAGAGCATATTCAAACAGATTGCCAAGTAACTGCATGGCCATATCTTTGAAAGCCAAAGTTGGGCCGTTTGACAGACTGAGCAGACCAATGCGAGTGCCAGCCTCCTCACCCAACCAATGCAAAGGCGTGATGTCTTTAGCATTGTCTTGTGGGCGACCGTTGCAATAGACTTCCTCGGTATACGTTTTTCGTAACAGCGCACGTAAGTCTGCTTCCGGAATATCGTCACAATACAAACTCAAGACTTCATAAGCCAGGTCTGCATAAGAAAGGTCACGCCATGAATCTAACTGCGCAGAAGAGACTTTTGGATAGTGCTCTGGCAAATACAGCCCACCGTCTGGCGCCAATCCCCCTAAGAGAATTTCTAAAAAGGATTGTTGCGGACTATTGCCACGAGTAGATTGGTAACGCATGTATTTTGCTTAATTTTTCTTAAGACAAATTTTCTAAACGAATCTTCACGACATCACCAGCAACCGTTTTGAGATTCTGAACTTCTTTAATGGCAGCCAGCATGTTTTTCTCTTTGGTCTCATGAGTCAACACAACCAAATCTGTTTGACTCTCACCTTCAGCAGCTTCTTTTTGCAAGAGCGCATCAATGGAAACCCCATGGGCAGCCAGGATCTTGGTGATATCTGCTAATACACCGGCTTGGTCAGCTACGCGCATGCGCAAGTAGTAGCTGGTAGTGATATCACCAATAGGTAAGACTGGTGTGTTTTGTACTGAATCAGGCTGGAAAGCCAAATAGGGGACGCGATGCTCGGGATCCGCACTTAATAAGCGCGTGATATCGACTAAATCCGCAATCACTGCAGAAGCAGTTGGCTCTGAACCAGCCCCTTTGCCGTAATATAAGGTTGTCCCTACCGCATCACCAAATACTTGTACGGCATTCATTGCGCCTTCTACGTTTGCAATTAAACGCTTAGAGGGAATCAAGGTGGGGTGGACACGCAACTCAACGCCAGTGAGCGTCTTCTTGGCAATACCGAGTAACTTAATCCGATAACCCAACTGCTCAGCATAACGAATATCAATTGCAGCCAACTGCGTAATACCTTCAATATGGGCTTTTTCAAACTGCATTGGAATACCAAAAGCGATCGCGCTCATGATGGTTGCTTTATGGGCAGCATCAACACCTTCAATATCGAATGTCGGATCCGCTTCTGCGTAACCTAAACGTTGCGCTTCTTTAAGAGCAGTTTCAAAATCCAGGCCTTTGTCACGCATTTCTGACAAAATGAAGTTGGTGGTGCCGTTAATAATGCCGGCGATCCACTCGATCCGGTTGGCAGTTAAGCCCTCACGCAAAGCTTTAATAATCGGAATACCACCAGCTACCGCTGCTTCAAAAGCCACCATGACACCTTTAGCGTGGGCTGCTTTAAAAATCTCATTGCCATGCACGGCAATCAAAGCCTTATTAGCTGTAACCACATGCTTACCAGCCGCAATCGCCTCTAAAACCAAGTCTTTAGCAATCCCATAGCCGCCAATCAGTTCAACAACGATGTCGATTTCAGGGTTATTAATGACAGCGCGAGCATCACTGACAATTTGCGCACGATCTTGAACAATTTCTTTGGCACGCTCTACATTGAGATCAGCAACAGTATTAATGCGAATACCACGACCAGCGCGACGGGTAATTTCATCCTGGTTGCGCTCTAAAACAGTGAATACGCCACCACCAACGGTGCCAATACCTAATAGACCTACTTGAATCGGTTTCATGATGCCTTTGCTGCAGTAGAAGAAGCCTTACGGCCATGCTTTTGACGATAACGCTCTAGAAAACGCGCAAGTCGGCTAATAGCCTCCTGCAACACATCTTCGTGGGGTAAGAATACGATGCGAAAGTGATCAGACTGATTCCAGTTAAATCCAGAACCTTGAACCAATAACACTTTTTCCTCTTTCAAAAGATCGGCAACAAATTGCTGATCATCCGCAATTGGATACATTTCTGGATCTAACTTGGGGAATAAATACAGAGCGGATTTTGGCTTTACACAAGTCACGCCTGGAATAGCTGTGATCAACTTCCAAGCAAGATCACGCTGCTTAGCTAAGCGACCACCTTCAGACACTAAGTCCCTAATGCTTTGGTACCCACCAAGCGCTGTTTGGATGGCGTATTGACCAGGCACGTTTGCGCACAAGCGCATTGAGGCCAACATATTGAGACCCTCAATATAGTCGCGTACCATTTCTTTATCGCCTGAAACCACCATCCAGCCTGCGCGGTAGCCGCAGGAGCGATAGTTCTTCGATAGGCCATTGAGGGTTATCGTAACGACATCAGTAGAAAGAGACGCCAAGGAGATGTGCTTCTCCTCGTCATACAACATTTTGTCGTATATCTCATCAGCAAACAAAATCAAATCATTTTCACGCGCAATTTGCACCAGCTCAAGCAACACTTCTTTAGAGTAAATTGCCCCTGTTGGGTTATTGGGATTAATCACCACAATCGCTTTTGTACGAGGCGTAATTTTTTTACGGAGATCATTTAGGTCAGGAGCCCACTCTTTGGATTCATCACAAAGATAGTGAACTGGTGTACCACTGGATAAACTCACTGCTGCAGTCCAGAGCGGATAATCGGGTGCAGGAACCAATACCTCGTCACCGTCATTCAGTAATGCATTCATGGCTAAAACGATGAGTTCGGAAACGCCATTGCCCGTGTAAACATCATCCAAAGTAACACCTTGGATGCCTTTTTCTTGGCAATACTGCATGATGGCTTTACGAGCGGCAAAAATCCCTTTGGAATCGGAATATGCTGAGGCATTGCTAAGATTGCGGATCATGTCCAACTGAATTTCTTCAGGGGGATCAAATCCAAAAACCCCTACGTTCCCGATGTTTAATTTGATGATTTTGTGACCCTCTTCCTCCATACGCTGAGCAAGCTCGAGCACGGGCCCCCGAATGTCATAACAGACGTTATCGAGTTTTTTGGACTTTAGGATTGGTTTCACAATAAATTAAAGGGTAAGTTCTTGAAATCTTGGAAAAAACAGCTAGCTATAATCTACATAATTATGACAGAGAGTCCACTTGAAGCTTCAATCTGACCCCCATTCTGGAGCCAACACAATCACCGGATATGGCACTGGCTATGTAGAGATCAATCAGATCCCTTATAGCCATGCAGTTCTGCTAAGTTCTGATGGCGCCATCTTGGACTGGCCAATTCAGTCATTTGACAGTCTGGAAGCTTCCCATTTCGCCCAAATGGTTGATCTCAATCCAGAATTAATCCTGATTGGAACAGGTAACCGCCAGCGCTTCCCTAAGCCAGAACTTCTAAAAGCACTGATTGAGGCCAAAATCGGCTTTGAAATCATGGATTCTCAAGCCGCCTGTCGAACCTACAACATCTTGGTAGGCGAAGGGCGTCAAGTTCTATTGGCTTTGATTGTGGAGCCGATGTAATGCAATTTGGGCAAATACGACAAGCGTCAGCCCTCCATCCCGGCAAAATTTTATTATTGGTCATTATTTATGGCCTCATTTGGTTTGGCACTCTGAACTACCGTCACCTCATTCCTTCCGATGAAGGTCGTTACGCTGAAATTGCACGAGAGATGTTAGTGACTGGCGATTGGGTAACACCACGTTACAACGGCTACAAGTATTTTGAAAAGCCGCCACTTCAAGCGTGGGCAACTGCGGCAACATTCCAAGTCTTTGGCATTGGTGATTGGCAAGCCAGACTCTGGACAGCGCTAACGGGTTTTCTAACGATTCTGCTCATTGGTTTTACTGGAGCGCGTCTCTACAGCGCTAGAGCTGGCTGGTTGGCTGCTGTTGTTCTAGCGTCAAGTCCAATGTGGGTAATTAGCGGCCATTTCAACTCTTTAGATATGGGCTTGTCTGCGTTTCTAGTGGCAGCACTTTGCAGTTTATTGTTGGCGCAACATTCTCAGAGCAAAACAAGTGTTCGAAATTGGATGTGGCTATGTTGGATCTGTATGGCACTCGCCACTTTATCCAAGGGATTGATTGGCGCCGCGATTCCAGCAATGGTGTTCATTGCTTACTCTATTAGTACCTGGGATTGGAAAATCTGGGGGCGACTTCGTTTATTTAGTGGCAGCCTGATTTTCCTTGTAATCACTGCACCCTGGTTTGTATTAGTTGCGCAGCGCAACCCTGAGTTCCTGGAGTTTTTCTTTATTCATGAGCATCTCCAACGCTTTACACAAGATGCCCATAGCAGAACAGGTCCTATTTATTACTTTGTACCGCTCTTACTAATCGGTTTATTGCCTTGGGTGTTGCAAATTCCGGGTTCGATTCTGCGAGCCTGGAATGAGCGCCGACGCGAATTCTCTAGTAGCTGGCTATTGGTTTGCTGGTCTGTCATGATCTTTGTCTTTTTCAGCGTGTCCCACTCTAAGTTACCCGGCTACATCATCCCCGTCTTTCCAGCGTTAGCATTATTGATTGGTCATCGCCTAGATCAACTATTGGGTAATTCCAACACCATGGCCTTCACTTGGAAACTGCAAGTATTTGGGTTTGCCATTCTCGGCAGCATTGGGTTTTTCTTTTTATCCGAGATTGGTAAGCAAGCAAGGCCTGATGAAATTGAAGCTTATGCGCAATATACATATTGGGTGATCGCTGCATTAAGTGCGCTCATTATCTTTAGCGCTTATGCAGCATGGCAAAGCAAACGCAACGGCATCCAAAGTATTCTGAGTTTTGCTTGTGGATTTTTTCTTTGCGCCATTATTGCTGGTACCGGCCATGAAACACTAGGGCGTGCCGTTTCGGGTATTGATCTGGTGGAGCGAGTAAAAACATCCATTCCAGATAAAGTGAATTTCTACTCTATTCGCCTCTTAGATCACACCGTCCCCTTCTACTTAGGCAGAACCATGATCATGGTTGAATCTCCAGATGAGCTGGAGTTTGGTGTTAAGCAAGAGCCCGAACTCTGGATACCAACGCTGGAAGCTTTCATTACTCGCTGGAATGAAGATCCCACCGCCTATGCCTTAATGGTTCCTGAGCAATATATCGCTTTACAAGGGCTAAACCTTCCTATGCAAGAAGTGGGTCGTGACTCCCGGAGAGTGATCGTGAAGCATCCTGACACATCAAACTTAGCGCAGTAAGGCAGTAAAGTAAGATAAGACATCATGTCAAAGAACTCATCCGCTATTCCCGAATTTATCCCATTTACACGTCCCAGCTTCAATCAAGAAACTATTGATGCTGTAAGCGAGGTATTGCGCTCGGGATGGGTTACCTCGGGTCCTAAGCTGGCTGAATTTGAAACCGCACTCAGCGACTACTTCGGCGGTCGCCCTGTGCGTTGCTTTGCTAATGGCACAGCTACGATGAAGATTGCTTTGCAAGTAGCGGGTATTGGTGCTGGAGATGAAGTCATCACTACACCCATCTCCTGGGTAGCAACCTCTAATGTGATTTTAAGTGTCGGTGCTAAGCCTGTGTTTGTTGACATTGATCCGGTTACACACAATATTGATTTGCATAAAGTGGCATTAGCAATCACACCAAAAACACGAGCAATCATGCCGGTCTATCTTGCAGGCTTGCCAGTGGACATGGATCGCCTTTACTCTTTAGCCAAGCAACACGATCTGCGGGTGATTGAAGATGCTGCTCAAGCTTTCGGCTCACAATGGCAGGGCAAGAAGATTGGTAGCTTTGGTGATCTAGTGAGCTTTAGTTTTCAGGCTAATAAGAACCTATCTACTGTAGAGGGTGGCTGCCTGGTGTTAAACAACGAAGCTGAAGCGAAGCTGGCTGAGAAATTACGTCTACAAGGCCTCACTCGTCAGGGTATGGATGGGATGGACGTTGATGTACTCGGCGGTAAAGACAATTTGACCGATGTCAACGCCGTCATTGGCTTGCAACAACTCAAACAATTACCTGCTTATCAAGCACGTCGAGCTGCATTAGCACGACAATACTTTGCTGCCATTCCTGCAGAACTGAAGTTGGCTGGCTTAGAAAATCTGCCATTAGAGTTGCCAGCGGAAAATTTCACTGATAGTAATTGGCACATGTTTCAAGTTGTTCTTCCGCTTGAGCAATTAAATACGGATCGCGCCCAAGTCATGACCGAACTCAAAGAGCTTGGTATTGGGACAGGGGTGCATTACCCAGCAATTACGGGTTTTACGCTTTATCAAGATTTGGGCTACAAGCTCTCTGATACACCGATTGCAGAACGCATTGGCCGCTCTATTCTGACGCTACCCCTATTTCCTGGAATGACAGACGAAGATATTGGTCGGATCGCCCAGGGATTGGCTGGGATTCTGAAAAATTACCGCAAAAACTAGAGATCTTGGGCTAGACCCCAGGAATCAGGCAAAATTGCAGCATGACTGCTAATTTAGTTGCAAACCCAAAACTCAGCATTGTTATTCCTGTTTATAACGAGGAAGATGGCCTTCAGGCTCTTTTTGATCGCCTCTATCCAGCCTTAGACGCGCTAGCCACCAAACGCAATCTTCCTTATGAAATTGTTTTCGTCAACGACGGCAGCAAAGATCGCTCGGCTGGCATCCTGGCCAAACAAGTAGATCTTCGGCCAGACGTGACTCGTGCAGTCTTGTTCCACAGCAATTTTGGTCAGCACATGGCGATCATGGCCGGCTTTGAATACGCCAAAGGCGAATACATCATCACCCTTGATGCGGATTTACAAAATCCCCCCGAAGAAATTGATGCCCTCACTGAGCAACTCCTAAAAGGTCACGATTATGTTGGCACCATTCGCGCCAATCGCCGCGACAGCTTCTTCAGAAAAGTAGCTTCTCGCGTGATGAATCGGTTGCGTGAAAATATTACTCGCATCACAATGACCGATCAAGGATGTATGTTGCGCGGATATAGTCGGCGCATTATTGATTTGGTCCGTCAGTGTGATGAAAGCAATACCTTCATTCCTGCTTTAGCGTATACCTTTGCTGCGAACCCAACAGAAATTATCGTTAAACACGAAGAGCGCTTTGCGGGCGAGTCCAAATACAATATCTATCAATTGATTCGTCTGAACTTTGACTTAGTAACTGGCTTTTCTGTCATGCCCCTCCAGATCTTCTCAATCCTGGGCATGCTTCTAGCCCTTGCCGCTGGTAGCCTATTCGCTTACTTGCTAGTACGGCGGTTTCTTCTAGGTGCTGAGGTCGAGGGTGTATTTACCCTCTTCGCATTGACCTTCTTCCTCATTGGCGTTATGCTCTTTGGCCTTGGTCTGCTCGGTGAATACATCGGTCGCATCTATCAACAGATCCGAAAACGCCCTCGCTATGTAGTGCAAACGATTTTAGAGAAAAAATAATTGCACGCAGTCGTCTTCGCTTATCACGATGTTGGCGTCAATTGCTTAAAAGCATTAATCAGTGCCGGCATTCAGGTTGATCTTGTGATCACACACCAAGATGATCCTCATGAAAATATTTGGTTCGGCAGTGTCGCAAAACTATGCGTCGAGAAAAATATTCCTTACATCACACCCCGTGCTGATGAATTGATGGGCTTAATTCCGCAACTCCAATCACTAGCACCTGACTATATTTTTTCCTTTTACTATCGCCATATGATTCCTGTGCAGATATTGGCCTGTGCCAAGATCGCCGCTTTAAACATGCATGGCTCCCTGTTACCGAAGTACCGTGGTCGTGCGCCTGTGAACTGGGCAATATTGCATGGTGAATTAGAAACCGGCGCTACTTTGCACATCATGGAGGTCAAACCCGATGCCGGCGATATAGTGGGACAGGCGGCAGTCAGTATTGGCCCAGATGAAACCGCTACCGAGGTTTTTGGCAAGGTCAGCACAGCCGCTGTTGAGGTGATAAATCAGGTTTTACCAAGCCTGGTTCAGGGGATTGTGCCTCGCAAACCCAACGAGCTTGAAAAAGGTAGCTATTTTGGTGGCAGAAAGCCTGCTGATGGCCAAATTCAGTGGAAGCAAACTGCTCTTCAGGTGCATAACCTCGTCAGAGCCGTAGCACCCCCTTATCCTGGGGCTTTTACAGATCATCAAGGCCAAACGATGCTGGTGGCGCGCACAAGCTTAGAAGGGCCATTTTCTGACAAGCTCGATCTTGGGGTTTATGGCATCCAAGTGGTTGATAATCGGGTATTCGGCATTTGTGGTGACCGCCAGGTAGTTGAAATCTTGGAATGGTACCCAGCCCAGAAATAAGCAGGCGATTCAGTAATAGCAAACTAGATTAAAACGAGGCAGTAAAGATGAAAAAAGTACTTATTCTTGGTGTGAACGGTTTTATTGGACACCATCTTTCTAAGCGCATTCTTGAGACAACCGATTGGGATGTCTACGGCATGGATATGCAAAATGATCGCCTTGGTGATCTAGTGAATCACCCGCGGATGCACTTCTTTGAAGGCGACATTACCATCAATAAAGAATGGGTTGAATATCACATCCGTAAATGCGATGTCATCTTACCTTTGGTGGCCATTGCGACACCTGCAACTTATGTACAACAACCATTAAAAGTCTTTGAGCTCGACTTCGAAGCCAATCTGCCCATCGTTCGCTCTGCTGTTAAATACAAAAAGCATTTGGTTTTCCCATCGACATCTGAAGTGTATGGAATGTGTGAGGACGATGAATTTGATCCCGCTCAATCCAATCTGGTTTACGGCCCCATCAATAAGCCACGATGGATCTACGCTTGCTCTAAGCAATTAATGGATCGTGTGATCTGGGGTTATGGCATGGAAGGTTTACGCTTTACCCTCTTCCGTCCGTTTAACTGGATTGGTCCTGGATTGGATAGTATCTACACACCCAAAGAAGGTTCATCCCGTGTTGTAACTCAGTTTCTAGGTCACATTGTGCGTGGCGAGCCTATTAACTTGGTTGACGGTGGCGCGCAGAAAAGGGCCTTCACTTATATTGATGATGGCATCGATGCTTTGATGCGCATCATCGATAACAAAGATGGTATCGCTACTGGCAAAATCTACAACATCGGCAATCCTAAGAACAATCACTCAGTTCGTGACTTAGCCAATCAGATGCTTGAGATCGCACGCAGCATTCCGGAATACGCGAAGACCGCTAATGAAGTGAAGATTGTCGAAACCACTTCAGGCGCATATTACGGCGAAGGCTACCAAGATGTGCAAAATCGCGTGCCTGCCATTGATAACACCATGAGTGAGTTGAATTGGAAACCAACTACGACAATGTCTGATGCCCTGAAAAATATCTTTGAAGCCTATCGTCAGGATGTAGATAAAGCGCGTCACTTAGTCGATAAAGAATAAGTACCGAGGTTTATGGCAAAGATTGCACTCAAGGTTGATGTTGATACCTTACGTGGCACTAAAGAGGGCGTACCGAATTTAGCGCGTACCCTCGAGCGCTTTGGCCTTAAGGCCACCTTCTTATTTAGCTTAGGACCCGACCACACCGGTTGGGCCTTAAAGCGCGTGTTTCGTCCCGGCTTTCTGAAAAAAGTGAGTCGTACTTCTGTCGTAGAGCATTACGGCATCAAGACCCTGCTCTATGGAGTTCTGCTTCCGGGCCCGGACATTGGTAAACAAGCGGCTGCTGAAATGCGCGCGATAGACAAAGCCGGTCACGAGACCGGTATCCATACTTGGGATCATGTGGCATGGCAAGATGCCGTTCGTAAGCAAGATGCTGCATGGACTAAAGCCATGATGCAAAAAAGTTGGGATCGCTTTGTAGCTATTTTTGGACACAAGCCAGTTACCTATGGTGCTGCTGGCTGGCAAATGAATGAAGCGGCATTTGAGCAACTCGATCAATGGGGCATTGCTTACTCCTCTGATGGTAGATCTGAGCCCAATCTCATGCCTTACCGCCTTGCACTAACTTCAGGCAAAGCAAAGCATGTGCAATACCCGACCACATTACCCACCTTAGATGAACTGATAGGTATCGATGGTGCCGATGAATTCGGAGCAGTAAAAAAACTCCTAGAAATTACCCAAAGCAACCCGAATGACCAAGTCTTTACTTTGCATGCTGAACTAGAGGGGCAAAAACTCCTACCGGCATTTGAACAGCTATTGGCTGGATGGCTAAATCAGGGTCACGACCTTGTCACCATGGGGGAGCTACACAAATCCTGGGAAGTTACCAAACAACTCGATAAAATAGCAATATCACCTCTGACTTGGGGCGAAATACCCAATCGCAGTGGCGAACTGATTATTCAGAGTAATTAAAACCTAGAGATAAACCAAACTTAAGAGAGATCATCATGACAGTAGCTATCGGCCAATCTATGCCTGAGTTTGCCATTCCAGCAACTTCAGGCCTGACATTTTCCCCAGCTTCCGCCAAGGGGAAAAAAATGGTGCTCTACTTTTATCCTAAAGATATGACTCCCGGTTGCACCGCTGAGTCCAGTGAGTTTCGCGATAATATCGAAGCCTTCTCTAAGGCAAATACTTTGGTCGTAGGTGTTTCCCGAGATAGCCTAAAGTCCCATGACAACTTCCGTAGCAAATTGGAGTTGCCGTTTGAGTTGGTTGCCGATACTGAAGAGAAGCTCTGCCAAATCTTCGGCGTCATGAAAATGAAGAATATGTATGGCAAGCAAGTCCGCGGGGTTGAGCGCAGCACCTTCCTGTTTGATTCCAATGGCAAGCTGGCTCGAGAGTGGCGTGGTCTTAAAGTACCCGGCCATGTGACAGAGGTATTACAAGCAGCCCAAGCCACTTCATAATTTTTACAACAATTTATTCTGAGGTGCTTGCAAACCCCAAAATTTGGGGTAAAGTTAAGTCATATGCACCGTAAACGACGGGAAGGTCTGACAATCCGTTTAAACCATCAACCTGAATATTTCAGAACAGGTTTGGAGAGCAACCCCCGCCATTTTTTAGATCTCACTGCAACTCATTTCGCAATAAACCGTCAATGCACATCGCTTGGCGGTTTTTTCTTTTAGGAGAGTCTGTATGCCATTACCCCCCATCCCAACTCAAATTGCTGATCAAGTAAAACTAAATCGCAAAGACGCTCCAGATTTAAAGAAACGTCCCGCCACAGCAAAACCAGTAGTGATGGAAACCTCCGATTGGGCTAACGATCTAGAAGAAGATCTGTCTGCAGCAGAAGTTGCTCTAGAAAAAATCAAGGCAGACCGTCATCCCGAGAGAAACGACATTAAGACAGTGATGCCAGTAAAACCAAAGCGCGTGATTCGTACTGGACCACCAAGCTTATTCGTTTTAGATACAAACGTATTAATGCATGATCCTAGTTCATTGTTTCGCTTCTCCGAGCATGATCTGTATTTACCCATGACCACTCTAGAAGAGTTGGACAACCATAAAAAAGGCATGACTGAGGTTGCTAGAAACGCTCGCACCGTCAGCAGATCCCTTGACCAACTCATCGGTGGTACTAGCGGCACACTAGATGATGGCATCCCTCTCAATAAGTTAGGCAATCAAGATGTCTCTGGTCGCCTATTCTTCCAAACCAAACTCTCTACCCAACCATTGCCCGAAGGCTTACCCGAAGGCAAAGGCGACAACCTGATTTTGGCAGTCGTTGCTGAGTTACAAAAGACTCGCAAAGGCCAAGAAGTTGTATTGGTATCGAAAGATATCAATATGCGCATCAAAGCACGGGCACTCGGCTTACCTGCAGAAGATTATTTCAACGATCAGGTATTAGAAGATCGTGACTTGATGTACTCAGGTGTGATGTCTTTATCGCAGGATTTCTGGCCAAAGCACGGTAAAGACATGGAGAGCTGGGCTGATTCAAGGTCTGGCACGATGTTCTATAGAGTGACTGGCCCTGCCGTACCAAGCATGCTGGTCAATCAGTTTGTTTATCAAGAAAATCCGGATGGCTCGACACCTTTCTATGCTCAAGTACGAGAGATCAATGGCAGGACAGCCCTTTTACAAACATTGCGTGATTTCTCTCACCAGAAAAACAA
>Ga0194047_10000995_pt1 | contig 18050 bp, 22 predicted proteins | sample JunL225m_MetaG_2_FD_160070 | JGI IMG/M metagenome (GOLD analysis project Ga0194047, IMG submission 160070) | Anoxic zone freshwater microbial communities from boreal shield lake in IISD Experimental Lakes Area, Ontario, Canada - Jun2016-L221-5m | ecosystem: Environmental > Aquatic > Freshwater... | reverse complement strand
GTTCATACACTCTAAGTGTTGCTAGTAGTTCTTTACCGGCTAATGTGAGTTTCAGTGCACCAACCATTAACGTTACTGATCAGAGCACAGTTACAGAGGCTGCTCTATTTACTGTTAGCAATCCTCCAATCACAACTAGTTCATATAGCGTTGGTGGAACACTGAGTGGATTAGGCGCTGGTCTCACAGTAGTACTGGGGAATAATGGCAGCGATTTGCTGAGCCTAAACTCAAATGGAGCATTTAAATTTAATACGCAAGTAGCTGCGAATGGAAATTATGCAGTGACCGTGAATACGCAGCCTAATGGCCAAACTTGCTCTATCTCTAATGGGGCGGGCAAGGTGAGTAACACTATTAGTACTGTTGCGGTTTCTTGTTCAACCAATTCTTCTGGCTCAAGTAGCTCAGTTAAATATCGTGGCGTTAATTTAGCAGGAGCGGATTTTGGTGAAAGCAATTTACCAGGTACCTTTGGGGTTGATTACACCTACCCAACCAATGCTGAAGCTGTGTATTTCAAGAGCAAGGGAATGAATATTATTCGTCTACCATTCCGGTGGGAACGTTTGCAACCTACCTTAAACGCTGCTCTTAACCCCACTGAACTTAATAGAATGCAAACTTTTGTCAATCAAGCGATTGCTGCTGGTCATACAGTTCTTCTTGACCCGCATAACTATGCGCGCTACCAAAACAATATTATTGGCGCAAGTTCAGTAAGTAATGCAAACTTTGCTGATTTTTGGGGTCGTCTAGCAACGGTCTATAAAAATAATCCAGCAGTGATGTTTGGATTAATGAATGAGCCTAATACTATGTCGACAGAAACTTGGGTCTCTGCAGCAAATGCAGCAATTGCTGCAATTCGAGCTACTGGTGCTAACAATATTATTACCGTACCTGGTAATGGTTGGACAGGAGCTCATAGTTGGACGCAAAACTGGTATGGCACCGCAAATGCTACTGCCATGTTGGCAATTACTGACCCTAGCAATAACATCCTATTTGAGGTGCATCAATATCTAGACTCAAATAGCTCAGGAAATTCAGATCAATGCGTCAGTGCAACGATTGGTTCTGAGCGTTTAGTAAGCTTTACCAACTGGTTACGTACCAATGGTAAGAAAGGCTTTTTAGGGGAATTTGCAGGGGGTAATAATCCAACCTGTAATCAAGGAATCGCTAATATGTTGGCTTATATTCAAAGTAATGCTGATGTGTGGTCTGGCTGGACTTGGTGGGCTGCAGGTCCTTGGTGGGGTGGATATCAGTACACGATTGAGCCTAGTAATGGCGTAGATGATCCTAAGCTGACAAATATATTGCCCTATTTAAAGTAGCTTTGAGGGTTGTTACAGCCTCTTTTTAATTGATAAATCACTAATCTTAGCTAAGGCACAATGCTTTAAGCTAAGATTAGTTTTATGGATCTAATAGATATTCCTATAAACACTATGGCTAAATCGACTGGTAAATTTTTGTGTGGTCTTTTATTGGCTTTTCCAATATTTGCGCAGGCAGAGTTAGGGGGTAATCTTGCCAGCATTACGCAAGAGCAAAAAACTTTTGGATCTACCCTTACCACTTCATCGCAATCTACTTATACCATTTACATACAAAGCATTAGTCCAGATTTAGTAATAAAAGAGTATGTGTCTAACAGTGGCAATATTTTTGGTGTTTCCTGGAGGGGTTCCACGCTACCTGATTTTCAAATGCTCTTAGGAAATTACTATTCAAATTATTTGAGTGCTCAGCAAAAAAATCCGCGCTCGATTTTTTTGCAAGATGATAATCTGGTCCTTGAGTCAGGTGGGATAATGGGGGGATATATAGGGCGAGCATACTTGCCTAAACAAGTGCCCGTAGGTATAGCACCGGCATCTATTCAATAATATAAACAGCCTGAATTTTATAGAAAATCCTTGATGCGTATTTTGGTAACTACTTTTTTGTTATTGATGCTCAGTGCCTGCGGAGGGGGTGGCGGAGGTGACTCTTCTTCGAGCAGCTCAGCCTCAGGTGGCTACAATGCCGTTCTTCAAAGCATTAATTTATCTCCAAATTCAGTAAGTGTGAACGTAGGAGCGGACTCATCGCAAAATTCGAATACGCTTTATGTCAGCGTTACCATCTGCCAACCAAACACTACTGCTTGTGTAACGGTTGATAACGTTCTATTAGATACTGGCTCAACGGGATTGCGAGTCTTGGCTTCTGCTGTTTCCTCTTTGCAGTTGAATCCTGTAACCGTTAAATCCGCGCCGATTATTGAGTGCGCCTCATTTATTAGCGGATCAGCCTGGGGTCCAGTGAAATTGGCTGACGTAAAAATGAGTTCAGAGCTTGCCAGTTCAATCCCAATCCAAATTCTGGCAGATCCTAGTTACAGCTCCATTCCTAGCGCCTGCGGTGGATCTCAGGGTACAGAAATTACAAGCACGATAAAAACCAATGGTATTTTAGGAGTCGGCTTATTTGTAAACGATAGTCAAAATTATTTTAATTGTGTTCCAACAATACAAAATAATTGCCGCATTAGCCTCAGCTCAAGTCTGCAAGTGCAAAATCCAGTCTCAGCTTTCAAGGTCGATAACAATGGAGTCATTGTTAAATTACCTAGTGTTTCTGCATCGGGAGCGAGCTTAGTTACAGGGTCGTTAACATTCGGCATTGATACCCAATCCAATAATTCATCAGCAGGATCGAATGTTATTCCCACAGATAGTTTCGGTAACTTTACTACCTACTTTAATAACACTACTTACACCTATAGTTTTATTGATAGTGGATCAAACGCACTTTTTTTCCCATCAGGTAGCTTGAGCTCTGTTTTGGTCCCATGCTCCTCTAGTACGGTGTTAGGTTTTTATTGCCCCAGTGCTACTCAATCCTACACAGCTTCTTTAGCCTTAAAAAATAAGGTGCAAGCCAGCGTTGATTTTTCTGTAGCAAATGCCGAAACTTTAGTTGCTAGTAGAAATAGTGCTTTTTCCAGTCTGGCAGGGCAAACTGGCAGCACCTTATTTGATTGGGGCCTACCATTTTTCTATGGACGTAGCGTATATATCGGAATTACTGGTAGATCCAGTAACGCAGGTACAGGACCTTATTACGCTTATACGAATTAATAATGTGCTTGTAATTTTTTCCAGGCCCCTTGACTTCAACTTTACCTTCCTTTTATTTGGATGATCTAATTCGCACCATCAATAATCCACTGCATGAGATCTGTTGCATTTGTTGGTGTTAATTTGCGGTGAGCTTTGATATTTTTAAATAACTTACCCTGCCTTAATTTATCACCTTGAATGCTGGCTGCATCTGCCTGCCCTTGATATTTATGATATTTTGCTGCTAGTTCCGGCCACGTAGGGGCATCGTATTCTGTATCTGCATGACAACCCATGCAACCGTTACGAACTGCTAGCTGACGATTTGCGTGAGCTGTGTTTGCAGTAAGTACTAATACGACGAAAGCTAAGGTATAGATAGTTTTCATAGATAAACCAATCATGAGAATGTATATGCCATTCCTCATCGTATCTCTCAAGGAGATCCTAGTATTGATATAGATCATGTAAAGCCAGGCTAAATAAAAATAGCAAGCAGCTGGTTGGTATTTTTATTTACTGAAGATAAATCTTGCTGATTTAGGACTATTAGGCGGCTACTGCTTTTTCTGCTTCCTTAACCGGTGAGCGGATTAGGTAATCAAAAGCTGCCAGAGAGGCCTTAGCGCCATCTCCCATGGCGATAATAATTTGTTTGAAGGGTACCGTGGTGCAATCACCTGCAGCAAATACACCAGCCATCGACGTTTCTCCTTTATGGTCAACAAGCACTTCACCGTGTTTAGAGAGATCAACTACTCCTTTGATCCAATCAGTATTAGGTAGTAATCCAATTTGCACAAATATGCCTTCAAGTTCAAGATTATGCGCTGTGCCATTGGTGCGATCTTCATAACGTAGGCTGTTGACTTTAGAGCCATCACCTAATACTTCCTTCGTGAGAGCGCTTGTGAGTACAGTGATATTAGGAAGACTCAACAATTTCTTTTGTAAGACTGCATCAGCGCGGAGTTTGCTATCAAATTCAATTAAGGTGACATGGCTCACTATGCCAGCCAAATCAATCGCAGCCTCAACACCAGAGTTGCCACCGCCTATCACAGCAACGCGTTTACCTTTGAAAAGAGGGCCATCACAATGTGGGCAGTAGGCAACTCCCTTGTTGCGATATTCCTGCTCTCCAGGAACATTCATTTCTTTCCAGCGTGCACCTGTGCTAAGAATGATGGCTTTACTTTTTAAAACTCCACCATTGACCATCTCAACTTCAATCCCATCATCCACCTTACGAAGTGCAGTGGCACGCTGTAAGTTCATGATATCTACCTCGTAGCTTTTGACATGTTGCTCAAGAGCTTGTACCAATTTAGGCCCCTCAGTTTCTTTAACTGAAATAAAGTTTTCGATGCCTAAGGTATCCATCAATTGACCACCAAAGCGCTCAGCAAGAATTCCAGTACGAATACCTTTACGAGCAGCATAGATTGCAGCGGCCGATCCAGCTGGCCCGCCTCCAATTACTAAAACATCAAATGTTTCTTTAGCGTTGAGTTTTGCCGCTTCTTCGTCGGCATTGCCGATGTCAAGTTTGGCAATAATTTCTTCTGCGCCCATACGGCCTTGACCAAACACTTCGCCATTCAGTATTACGGTTGGAACAGCCATGATTTGATGTTGGTCGACCAAACCCTGAAAGAGGGCACCATCGATCATTTCATGTTCAATATTTGGGTTCAGTGCAGACATTAAATTCAAGGCCTGGACTACATCAGGACAGTTATGGCAAGATAAGGAAATAAATGTCTGAAAGCGAAACTTTCCATCGAGCTTTCGAATGCGCTCTATAACTTCTTCTTCTACCTTTGGCGGGTAACCACTAGCTTGCAAAATTGCCAAGATGAAAGAAGTCATCTCATGACCCATAGGAAGCCCAGAAAATGTAATACGAGCATCTTCATCTACTTTGCCCACAGTAAAGCTGGGGCTGTTTTTAGCATTTCCGTCAGTCTTAACCGTAATTTTGTCTGATTGCCCTGCAACTTCATTTAAAAGCTCAAGCATTTCAGAGGCAGACGAACTGGTATCTAAAGTTGCCGTCAAAATAATTGGGCTAACGATTTTTTCAAAGTAAACCTTGAGTTGGGACTTAATGTTGTCATCTAACATAGTGTTTGCCTTGGTATATATTGTGTGAGTCTATTGGGCAGGATCTTATCCTCTCCAATAGACTCTCCGAGGAGAGTCTGATCGGTTAAGAAATAACTACCTTAGATCTTGCCTACGAGGTCAAGTGAAGGAGTTAAAGTTGCTGCGCCTTCTTTCCATTTAGCTGGGCATACTTCACCTGGGTGAGCAGCTGTGTATTGAGCAGCCTTAAGCTTGCGCAATGTTTCTGAAACATCACGGGCGATTTCATTTGAGTGAATCTCAGCAGTCTTGATAACACCTTCTGGATTGATGATGAAGGTACCGCGTAATGACAGACCCGCTTCAGGAATATGAACACCAAATGCATTTGTCAATGTATGGGTTGGATCGCCTACCAATGGGAACTTTGCTTTTCCTACTGCTGGTGAAGTTTCATGCCAAACTTTGTGTGAAAAATGGGTATCGGTTGTCACGATATACACTTCGGCACCAATCTTTTGAAATTCAGCATAGTTATTAGCCGCATCTTCAATTTCAGTTGGGCAATTGAATGTAAATGCTGCAGGCATGAAAATCAGTACAGACCATTTACCTTTTAGGCTTTCATCGGTAATAGTAACGAACTTGCCATTGTGGAAAGCCTCGGTTTTGAATGGCTGAACTACGGTATTAATAATAGACATGGTGATCCTTTCAGGGGTTGAAAATCTTAAACAACTGGGTGGATTTTGAGGGCATAGCAAGAATCAGTCAAATGAATTAAAATGATTTAATTAATCGATAAAATAGATAATTAAAGAAGCTCCATATGGCCGCCTTACCCACTATTAAGCAATTACGCTACCTCATCACTCTCAGTGAAACCTTGAGTTTTACTAAGGCTGCCCAATTATGCTTTGTTGGGCAATCTACCCTAAGTGCTGGTTTAAAGGAATTGGAAGATTCACTCGGAGTGCAGTTGGTTGAAAGGGATAAGCACTCGGTATCAATGACGCCTATTGGTAGGGGTGTGGTAGAGCGTGCAAAACGCTTGATTGTCCAGGCAGATGATTTGGTGGATTTTGTAGAAGGGACTGCAGGCTCGATGGAGGGTGTGATTAAGCTGGGCGTCATACCTACAATTGCCCCATTTCTTTTACCATCGTTCTTGCCAAAAATCAGAGAGCAATATCCCAATCTAAAAGTGGCACTAAGAGAAGATTTATCAGCCAATCTGATCGATAAGCTTAATCGACACGAATTAGACTTCGCCTTAATTGCCCTTCCATACGATACCGAAGGTTTTCTGGTTAAAGAGTTGTTTGATGACGAGTTTTGGCTCATTGGCAATGAACATGATCCAGCGCTTCAAGATAAAGAAATTCATTTAACCAGTAAATTGACTGATCGGATTTTGCTCTTAGAGGAAGGCAATTGCTTACGTGACCATACCTTGAAGGCCTGCAAAAGAGTGAACTTAGCGAGTCATGAAGGCATAGAAGCGACTAGTGTATTAACGTTGGTACAAATGGTTGAGTCAGGCTTGGGAATTGCGCTATTGCCTGGTATGGCCGTGAAGTTTGGCTTACTCAAGCAAACCAATTTGATTGCAAAGCCTTTAAGTTCTCCGGCCCCAAAGCGAAAGATTGCATTGCTAGCAAGGCCATCAACCGCACGCATTGAGGAATTTAATACCTTGGTGAAGCTTATCAAAGCCTAGCTAGGATCGGCTTACTTAATCCAGCTAATAAAACCTTCTTTGGGTCTACGCACTTTCTTGAGATTTAATAACCAATCTTCATCAGCTTTTCTATAGCCTAATGGCATCATTACAACACTGCGTAAACCCTTTTCTTTTAGATTCAATATTTCATCTAAGGCGGCAGGATTAAAGCCTTCCATCGGAGTGCTATCAACTTGAGCATCTGCTGCCGCAATCAGTGCAGTACCCACGCCAATATAGGCTTGTTTTGCAGCATGAGTGAAATTAATTTCTGGATCTCGAGCGGGATAGTTCTTTAATAGCATTTGGCGATAAGCAATGCCAGCTTCATTCTTAAAGTTGCGAATTTCTTCTGTCATATCAAATGCATCATTTATACGTTCGGCAGTGTAATTGTCCCAAGCGGCAAAAACCAGCAAATAAGAGCAGTCAGTAACCTGAGATTGGTCATTAGCGATACCCCTAATTTGCTCTTGAATAGCCTTATTCGTGATGACCAAGACCTCGTATGGCTGAAGTCCACTAGAGCTAGCAGTTAGGCGGATGGCTTCAAGAATTTGGTCAAGCTTCTCTTGTGGGACAGCCTTGGTAGGATCCATCTTTTTGGTTGCATAGCGCCATTGCAGTGTATCAATCAGGCTCATTCAAATTCCCTTGTTTGTATTGGTGAGGATGAGATATTTTAGTTTAAGTTGGTTGGTTTGATAAAAAGGCGTAATATTTATTTTCTGATAAAAAATGCCAATCAATCATTAGGAGAAGATATGAATCGCGAGAATTTTGAAAAAGGGTTAAAAACCCGTAAAGAAGTATTAGGTGCTGAGTATGTTGAAAACTCAATAAAAAATGCTGATGATTTCAATATGCCAATGCAAGAGTTGGTGACTGAGTATTGCTGGAATGAGATTTGGAATCGACCAGGCCTAGAGAAAAGGACGCGTAGCTTTCTGAATCTTGCAATGATTGCTGCGCTCAATCGTCCACATGAGTTGAAATTGCATGTGAGAGGCGCCATTAATAATGGCTTAACGAAAGAAGAGATTCAAGAAGTATTTTTACAGGTTGCGATTTATTGTGGCGTACCAGCTGCTATTGATAGCTTCCGGGTTGCAAAAGAAGTATTTAAAGAAATGGGTATCTAATGAAGCCATCAGATACAAAGATTGCTTTTATAGGTTTGGGGTTGATGGGTGTCCCTATGGCAAAGAACCTGCTAAAAGCTGGCTATCAGGTTGTTGGATTTGATTTGAATAAAGAGGTTGCAGCAAAATTTTCAAATGACAAAGGATTTCAATTTGTTTCTAGTCCTGAGCAGGCAATACAAAATGCTAATGTCACGATATTGATGCTGCCTGATAGTTCAATTATCGATGCTGTCTTATGGGGTAGCAATGGCACAGCGGGTATTGCTAGTAAGTTGAGCAAGAATAGCTATCTCATTGACATGAGCTCATCAAGTCCGATTTCATCTAAAGAAAATAATAAAAAATTAGATCAGTTAGGTGTGAAGTTTATTGACGCACCTGTATCTGGTGGCGTTAAAAAAGCAATTGATGGATCGCTTGCAATTATTGTGGGTGGTACAAAAAAACATTTTGAAGATGTGCTAGCCTTACTTGAATGTATGGGCAAGAGCATTGTTTATGTAGGGGATGCTGGTGCGGCCCATGCTGTAAAGGCCTTGAATAACTATGTATCGGCTGCTGGATTAATTGCTGTCTCTGAAGCCCTTAATGCAGCTAATAAGTTTGGCTTAGACCCTCATGTAGTGAATAAAGTATTGAATGCCTCTACCGGTCGAAATAATACGACTGAAAATAAGGTTGAAAACTTTATGCTCAATGATGCTTTTAATTCTGGCTTCTCCTTAGCCTTGATGCGCAAGGATGTACAAATTGCACTTGACTTCATTGAGGGCATGAATTGTTATGCAAACTTAGCCAAGCAATGCGTCATCACTGCCACAGAGGCAAATGAGAGGCTTGGTAAAGGTGCAGACCATACAGCTATGTATGACTATGTCAGATCTCAGGCTCACTAATCCGAAAATGACTTGATAGGCAATTTATGAAAATCTTCTACAAGCTTCTTTTAGCATTCTGCTACTTTTCAGTATCTCTGGTATTTGCTGCATATCCCGAAAAACAAGTCACGATCGTTGTGCCATACCCACCTGGTGGCTCCACAGATGTTCTAGGTAGAGTGTTGGCTCAGTCGATGTCAAAAGATTTGGGGCAGGCAGTAATTGTTGAAAACTCTGGAGGGGCTGGTGGCACTATTGGCGCTGCTAAGGTTGCCAAAGCAAATCCAGACGGATACACCTTACTTTTTCATAATATGGCTCAAGCATCTGCACCAGCTCTGTATGCAAAGTTACCTTATGACCCAGCAACCGACTTTAGTCCTATTGGAATGGTGACCGATGTTCCAATGGTTCTAGTTGCCAGAAAAGATTTCCCGGCAGAATCGCTTCAGGGTTTTATTGACTATGTCAGAGCAAATCCCGATAAAGTGAATTTTGCTAATGCAGGTGTAGGCGCCACCACGAACTTATGCGAAGTGATGATGAAGTCGACTTTGGGCGTATCTTGGGTCTCAGTTTCTTATAAAGGGACTGGACCTGCTCTCAATGATTTGTTAGCCGGTCAGGTTGATGTCATTTGTGATCAACCAGCGAGTACCTTGCAACATATCCGCGCGGGTAATATCAAAGCACTTGCTGTGGCTAGTAAAGAGCGTATTAGCTCTTTACCTACTACTCCTACATTTAGCCAGTCTGGTATGCCTGGTTTCCAACTATCGGTATGGCATGCTTTATATGCACCCAAAGATACTCCCAAACCAGTTGTGGATCGAATCACAAAGGCGCTCAATAATGCCTTGAAAGATCCAGGCTTAATTCGTCGCTTCGGGGAAATGGACGCCTCTGTAGCAACACCTGCAATCGCTAATCCTACTTATGCATCCAAATTCTTATTGACTGATATTGAAAGATGGAAAGTCGCCATGAAAAACGCTGGTGTTAAACCTCAGTAAGATGGTATTGATTTAATCAAGGAGAACTGATGTGTACTAGTTTTGCTCTTATCAAACCATTTAACAATGGTTTGATATTTAGCTAAGTGCTTTATTAATTAAGTCAGCAGGAAGTACTTTATCGAAAACAAAGACTCCGGCAATGAGGTTGATGGCTAGGGCCAAGAGAGAAGTATTAAAGATAAAAGCCGTCATACCCTGAATCATTACCCAAAACCGGATTTTTGAACTGCCGATATTGACATCAGCTGTTTGGCAGGTCATCCCAACTACCATCGAGAAGTAAAGGAAATCAACGTAGGTAGGCTTTGGTTTATTGGCAAATATTAATGGAACGACTTGTGTTTTTTCGTACTCTTGATAATAGGCATGGGCATAGTGGAGTGCAAAGGCTGTATGAACCAGAAGCCAAGAAATTGCAAACGTAGCCAACACGAGTCCAATATGTTTGAGAGATTCACCCATCGGAAGCGCTTTTGCAGCAGAGAGAATAAAAACTATGGTAAATAAGCTGGCGAGCGATGCTAGGATTGTGATGAGCAAAATGATTGCGGCACCATCATCTTCTTTTGTAGCAAGTGTAAGCATATTGCTCTCATTTGATGAGTACATCATCACATAAGTGAGAACAAGGTATTCTGATCCTGCGATAACCCAAGCAATGGCTATCCGGATCGTGAGTGAGGCATCAGAAGGTAATAGGAAGAAGATGGCTAAGCCAGTGATGCTGATAATCAGTAGGCGTAAGCTAGCACTAATGTGATTCCAGTGCTGAGCCCAGTGCGTTGTCTTCATAAGGTAAGTATGCCCGAAGTCAATATGAAGAGCTTGTTTTAGATTGATTTAAATGGAAAATATCCTACATAAACTAGAAGGGGATCAAGATTGAGACCGAATCAAAAAAATTGGGCTTTATGGCTCGGAGTATTAATTATTATTACTGCTTGTGTTTTCGCCTACATTACTACTAAACCCACAGAGGCTGATGTATCCAGTTTAAGTCCTTACTTAGGCCTTCTAGCTTAGATTGCTAGAGGTATCCTAGATTGATCTACTGGTATTCCTCTATAGAAACCATCGATAAGCAGAGTAGATTGATATAGGTATCCACACCCCCTGAGAGGTCAGTATGAATAAGAATCCATTTGATATGCGTCCAATACCGGGCCAGCAAAAGGCTATTGATGCCACTAATGCAGCAGGTCGGGTTGCAGCTGAAAGCGCCCAAGCTATTGCGCAGATCAACCAACAAGCTGCGCAAGAGTTGGCTGCGATGATTCAAAAGAGAGTTGCGGAGTTAATGCAGACCAAAGACCTGCGCAGTTCTTTTGAATACGTACATGCAGAAGTTCTGCAAGATGCTGCAAAAGAAGTCATGCAATATCAAAATCAGTTAATACAAGTCCTAAAGAGTGGTAACAAAGAGTTATCTCAAATTGCTGAGGTTTTGATTCAGGAGTCAAAAGCGGATCTGATTCACTTTGTAAATGATGCTACTAATAATGCCCCAACGGGTAGTGAGGCCTATGTATCCGTTTTTAAAACATCATTTAATAATGCGCTACAAAATTTTGAATTGATGCGGGCTACTATGGCAGACTCGTTTGCTAACTTCGAGAAAAGTGTAGAAAACGTTAGCAATTTTTCAGACTCTAAGGGCGCCGCTAAGAAGAAGTCTTAGTATTGTTGCCAAAATTGCAAGGCGGTCTGAATAGTTTGGAAATGGATGTCGACAGTAGATGCTATTTCTTTGCCATAGCCGCCTGCCATTGATATTGCGAGCGGTAATTTTCTATCTATTGCGTATTGAAAAACTGCTTTATCCCTCTGCTGCATCCCACTTTTACTGAGCTTTAATCTTCCCAGGCGATCACCCTCATGTGGATCTGCACCAGCCAGATAAATGATGCAGTCTGCTTTAAAGCGAGTGCTTAGTTGATCAAGACTCTGCTCAAGCGCAAGTAAGTAAGTTTGATCATCACATCCATCTGCTAGCCCTAGATCAAGATCACTCTGCTCCTTCTTAAAAGGAAAGTTGTTCTCCCCATGAATGGATAGAGTAAAAATGGATGCATCATTTTTAAGAATAGAGGCAGTGCCATTTCCTTGATGAACATCTAAATCAATAATTGCGACTTGAAGATTGGGATGAACTTCTTTTTGTAAGGTACGGGCAGCGATTGCACTATCGTTAAAAACACAAAAACCACTTCCCATATCACGGTATGCGTGGTGTGTGCCGCCTGCTAAATTCACGGCAATACCTTCATTGAGAGAGGTCTTTGCGGCTGCTACAGTTGCGCCTGCTGAGCGGCGTGAACGCTCAACCATTTTTTCGCTCCAAGGAAAGCCAATCTCTCTTTGCTCTTGTGGGGTAAGTCTGCCCTCGATGATATTGATAAGATAACTTGGGTCATGAGCATATAAAATTTGGGTATCACTTGCGGCTGGAGCTTCAACTAGCTCAAGCATTTCTAGGGTGCTAACCCTATCTCTTAAGCGAGAATATTTTTCCATGGGAAAGCGATGCCCTGGAGGTAAGGGCAGTACAAAATGGTCTGTGTAAAACGCTTTCAAATAGGGCTGGAATATTGCTTAAGAATTTCTAAGGGAACAGTTTCTAAGGCCTTAATATGTGTGCTTTCAAGTTTGATTAAAGGCGCACACTCTGCATTCGCAGCCTCTACCCAGCGATCTATGCAAAGACACCATTGATCCCCAGCTACCAAACCTGGAAATCGATACTCTGGTCTTGGGGTAATTAGATCATTTCCCTTTTGGAGACTAAATTGCAAAAAAGAATCAGTCACTATTGCGCATACTAAGTGGCTGCCGATATCTTCCTCATTGGTTTTGCAGCACCCGTCTCTAAAAAAACCAGTGAGTGGATCGAATGAACAGGGAATCAGGGGTTCGCCAAAGATATTGAGCGCTACTTCATTTTGCATAGAAACCTTCATTGGTGTTGTGGTCAGCTAGTTTATTCAATAAGCCTTAAACTTGCTCAATAATGACTTCACTTGAAAAACTCACCCTGTTTTACGATGGCGCTTGTCCTTTATGTCAGGCTGAGATTCTCTATTTGTCTAGGAGAAATCAAGCGGGGTTATTAGATTTTGTTGATATTCATTCTGAGGAGTATGACCCCAATACTGTTGGGGTCTCATGTGAACAAGCCCTAGCTGCAATGTATGGCCAATACGCAAATGGAAAGCTGATACAGGGCGTTGAGGTTTTTCCAGAAGCCTATCGGCGAGCCAATCTTCCAGTGATGGCATGGGTGTTTTCTAGAAAACCACTACAACCTTTTCTACAAGTAGGGTATCGATTCTTTGCTAAAAATAGACATACAATTTCTAAATTATTAGGACCTGCGGCTTTAGGTCTAGTGAGAGCCACTGCTTCAAAGGCAAACTTATGAAAATCTTTAAAGTGATTGCAGTCATTTATCTCACTCTATGCACATTCGCACAGCTTAGCTTTGCTCGTAACCTAACTTACTTAGACTCCGCTCTAAATCCTGCCAAGCTGCAAGGAGCGGGTAAGCTAACGTGGTGGGGATTTCATATTTATGATGCCTCATTTTATCGGGCGGGCACTTTAACTTCTCCAGAGTTTGCCTTAGATCTGCGTTATCAAAAATCATTTTCTGGGACGTCTATTGCGAATAGTAGTGCAGAGGAAATGAAACGTATTGGCGTGCCAGATACGCAAGCAGCTCTGTGGGGTAAAGAGTTAGCAGGTTTTTTGCCTGATGTTGAGTCAGGTCAAACGCTAACTGCGATCTATATTCCTAAGCAGGGCACCGTCTTTTATCACGATGGAAAACGTATTGCGCAAATACCTGGAGCAGATTTTTCAAAGGCGTTCTTCGGAATTTGGTTTGATCCTAAAACTAGCGCACCTAAACTTCGAACTGAGTTATTAGGACAAAGTTGTCCACCACCAATCTTTAACGAGGTCTGTTAAGCATGAAACATTATTCATTTAAATTGATTGTCGCTGCGATATGCGGAATAGTTCTGATTGCATGTGCAGGGCCAAATGTTCAGCAATATACAAATGAAAAACCTACCCTTGATTTAAGTGAATATTTTTCAGGAACGATCGATGCCTATGGAATTTTTACAGACCGCAGTGGTGATGTAAAGAAACGATTTACCGTACTGATCAAGGCAGATTGGAAAATGGTTGATGGTAAGAAGGTGGGAACTCTTGATGAGAGCTTCGATTACTCTGATGGAACTAAGCAAAAACGTATTTGGAAATTAACCGAGCAATCTCCTGGTAAATATATTGGCGTAGCAGATGATGTTGTTGGTGAGGCCCAAGGAGAATTAGCGGGCAATGCATTAAATTGGACCTACACCTTAGCCTTACCTGTTGACGGGACGATCTACCACGTGCAATTTAATGATTGGATGTATTTAGTGACATCCAAAGTGATGCTCAATAAAGCCAAAATGAGTAAGTTTGGCATTGAGCTAGGAGAGGTTACTTTGAGCTTTTATAAGCGCTAAGCAGACACCTAAAATTTGTGTCACACTTTATAAAAAGGGAGCCATAGAGCACTCTATCGCTTATTTAACCCAAGGAGACAAATATGAATGTAAAACTTAAGAAAATCGCAGTTGCTTTATCTGGACTTAGTGTATTAGCACTTGTTGCTTGTCAATCAATGGGAACGGGTCAAAAAGCTAGTTCAACTCTAGAGTCTAAATCTGGATCCAATGCTAAAGGCGAAGTCAATTTTGTTTGGCAGGGGGATGACGTACTTATCACCGGCAAATTCTCTGGATTAAAACCAAATGCAGAGCAGGGATTTCATGTTCATGAAAAAGGAGATTGCTCTTCAGCGGACGCTACTAGTGCAGGTCCTCACTTTAATCCCGAAACTAAAGCACATGGCATGCCAAATAGTGGTATGAATCATGCTGGAGATTTACCTAATATCAAATCAGATGCCAATGGCAACGCAACTTATTCAGCTAAGCTTCATGGCTTTGCTGTCAATACAGGACCAACTGGAATTGTGGGTCGTTCTGTTGTTGTGCATCGTGATCCAGATGACTACAAATCCCAGCCCGCAGGAAATTCAGGTCCACGTATTGCTTGTGGCTTGATTAAGTAACTTATCTATATAAACGGACACAGGGGTTTGAATGAGAATTGAAGATACCGATCCAGCAAGACATGCTGGCATTGAATATCCAATGGAAGTTGGAGCCCCTGTTTTTGCTCCCATTAAGGTAGTTGAAGAAAAAGACAAGGCAGTCAATGTGGCGCGTCAAAACGCCAAACTTGAATATGAGCGCATCATGGAGCAGGCTGAAGTATTGATGAAGCAAGCCCGTGCCTTACAAGCCAGACTTGATGCCACTGAAATGGTACATGCTGCAAAATTTGGTTTTAATCCGATTCATGGAAAAATCTATCACTTGTACTACGACAGCAGAAATTCTGTGAATGTCTTAATTCAGAATGGTCCCAAAGAGTGGAGTTGTGGTGTTCCAGATGGATGGACTTACTCGATGGCAGTCAAAAAGTTGGGAGATAGTACCTGGGCAGTGATCGAAGAAGACAGCCCTGCCCTTACTGTATGATGTTTTTCTCTGAATCAATATAAACAAGGTGAACTGTGACAAAAGCTCGAGTAGTTAGTCTTTCTGAACTTGGTAGTGCTGAAGTTATCAAGTTAATTGACAAAGAATTACCACTGCCAGGCAAGGGCGAGATTCAACTCCGTCAAACTGCGATTGGCTTTAATTTCATTGATGTTTATCAGCGTTCAGGTGTTTACCCACTCGACTTGCCTACTGGCCTTGGTCATGAGGCCGTAGGTGTAGTTGAAGCTTTGGGTGAAGGTGTCACCAACTTTAAGGTTGGTGATCGCGTGATGTATATGAACGCAGGTATAGGTGCATATGCAAGCGCCCGTAATGTCGCCGCTGATAAATTAGTGCCCGTACCTAGTAATGTTTCTGATGAAGTTGCGGCAGCTGTTTTCTTCAAGGCAATGACTGCTCAATATCTCATACAGAAAACATACAAAGTAAAAGCTGGCGATGTCGTTTTAGTCCATGCTGCTGCTGGCGGTGTTGGTCAAATATTAGCTGGTTGGGCAAAAGCACTAGGTGCATTTGTGGTTGGTACAGTTGGTTCAGAAGCTAAAGTAGCTGTCGCTAAAGAGGCAGGATGTGATGCAGTTGTGGATTACTCAAAACCCAATTGGGTTGAAGAAGTGATTAAAGCGACTGGTGGCAAAAAAGCCAATGTCGTATATGACTCTGTTGCTAAAGATACCTTTCTTGGCTCTTTGGACTGTGTTGCACCTTTTGGAACGCTAGCTTTGTTTGGTGGGGCTTCGGGTCCTGCACCAGAAATTCAGCCAGAGATTCTGAATAAGAAGGGCTGTCTATTTTTGACTAGACCTTCTGTTTTCCCACACAATGCAACTCCAGCTTTATTGCAAGAAAATGCTAAAGCAGTATTTGATGCAATTGCTAAGGGGTACATCAAAGTTCAAATTGGCGCAAAGTTCCCTTTAGAGCAGGCAGCGGATGCCCACCGTGCTGCTGAGAGTCGTAAAGTGGCTGGCGCTATCGTAATGATTCCATAAGCTCTATTTATTTGATGTATCTAAGCCCCGTAAGTGCGGGGCTTTTTCATTTAGTCCTCAGCGGGTAATATAGAAGAATGAAAACACTTCTCAAGCATATCTTTCTTCTCTATTTACTTGTATTAAGCCCTTTTGCTTTTGCACAAATTCCAGATACGCAGCATTCTCAAGGTATTTCTTATATCTCTGGTGGGGTGGGCGAAGAAGAAACACTTGCAATCCTTGCTGAGGCTAAGCAATGGCCGCTTTTGTTAGAGTTATCGCAGATTGAAAATGGTAGGGGCATTTGGATTTTTGGTGCGACGATTAAGGTTATTAATACAAAGCAGCAAACAATTTTTGATGCACAAGCAGACGGCCCTTATATGCTGATCAATTTAGATTCTGGTGAATACTCTATTGAAGCCAGTTATCAAGGCATCCAACAGAAGAGGTCTATCAGTATTAAAAAAGCAGGATCACCTCAAAAAATTTCACTGTTCTGGAAGTAGAGTATTCAGCCATAAATTGGTGCAGCGCCATATAAACCCCTCTTTCAATTTTGGGCTATAGTTTCTGCATCAAAACAAAAATAAACTAGGAGACTGTTTGTGATTAGAAATTTATTGAAGCATGTATTGGGAGTATCTTTGGCTTCGACTGCCTTGATATTAAGTATCAGTGTTTCTTATGCCCAGACCTCACCCGCAAGTAACGCACAAGGTAAGACTGAAATTTTATGGCTGGGTCAAGCTGGTTTTCGTATTAAGACACCGGGTGGCAAGATCATACTGATTGACCCATGGATTACTGGTGGACCAAAAACCCCACCACAATATAAAAAAGATTTAGCTGCTATTGGCCCCATAGATTTGCTTTTGGTTACTCACGCACACGTTGACCATATTGGAGATGCACCCGCCTTGGCGAAGATGAATAATACTAAGTTGTACGGACCAGCCGACATGGTGACACCACTCATCCAATTAGACTTGATACCTGCGGATCTAGGCCATCGATTTAATAAATCAGGAAGTGTTACTCCTTTACCTGGCATTAAGGTAACAGCAGTAAAAGCTGAACATTCATCTTTATTGGTTCATAAAAATCCCGTCACAGAAAAAATGGAAGCTCACCATGCTGGAGAGCCATTGGGATATATCATTGAATTAGAGAATGGTTACAAGATTTGGCATATGGGTGACACTGGTTTGTTTGGTGATATGAAATTTATATCCGAGTACTACAAACCCGATTTAGTCATGATCCCGATCGGTGGCAACTTCACCATGGCACCAGATGATGCTGCTTATGCATTGCGCACTTGGGTAAAGCCAAAAACAGTGATTCCGATGCACTACAACTCTAATCCGATGACAAAGGGCACTTTAGTAGAGTTTCAGGCTGCCATGAAGGGTAGCAATATCAAGGTGATTCCGATGACTGAAGGTGAAACGATTCAGTTCTAACTTTCCTCAAACCTTTATTT
>Ga0194047_10000994_pt1 | contig 18052 bp, 20 predicted proteins | sample JunL225m_MetaG_2_FD_160070 | JGI IMG/M metagenome (GOLD analysis project Ga0194047, IMG submission 160070) | Anoxic zone freshwater microbial communities from boreal shield lake in IISD Experimental Lakes Area, Ontario, Canada - Jun2016-L221-5m | ecosystem: Environmental > Aquatic > Freshwater... | reverse complement strand
CTTCTAGGGTTTTGAGCATCGCATTAAAGGCGTGATTGGTGAGCATGTGCACTTCATCAATCATGTAAACCTTATAACGAGCATTACTAGGGGCATAAGCTGCTTTTTCTAGTAAAGCTGCAATGTCATCGACGCCGCGATTACTAGCAGCATCCATCTCAATATAGTCAACAAATCGACCTGCATCGATCTCTAAACAGGCTGGGCATTTTCCGCAAGGCTCTGAAGTCATCTTGCCTTGGCCATCAACGCCTGTGCAATTGAGGGCTTTGGCCATGATGCGGGCAATCGTGGTCTTACCCACTCCACGCGTGCCAGTAAAAAGCCACGCATGGTGCAAACGTCCTTGATCTAAAGCATGCGTTAAGGCTTTCACCACATGGTCTTGACCAACTAATTGGGAGAAAGTTTTAGGGCGCCAAGAGCGGGCCAATGCCAGTGCTGTCATGTCATCCATTCTAACAAGCTAAAATGGAATTGGACGGGCCTCCCCGCATGGTGGGTTGGACAACCTGGTCAGGTCGGGAACGGAGCAGCCAAACCCAATTTCTGCCAGTGCCGGGGGTCAGGCTCGTCCACCCCTTTTCTTTTGAATGCCCTAAGAAAATATCTGCTTATTTCTTAAGCTTCTCAGTGCTTAACTCCCCTGAATACTCTTGCAGTTTCCTAGTAAAGGCAGCCCTACCTTCATTCTCAGAGACTACCTTTCCATCGATAGCCCATATGCCACGCTTTAAATCTTCTGCCGTTATTTCAGGGGCATCATCAGGATCAAGTCATTCAGGGTTTGAATTGCCTCCACTCATATCTGAATGACGCTTTTCTGAACAAGCTTCAATAAAACTTCAGCCTGCGTAATCACATCAGACGTCAAGGCATCAGAAACAATGTCTCCTGAATAGTCGATCGCATTTCTTTGCTTACGCAGTTGGTCTAACAAGATAACAGTAGTCGTATCAAGACCTACCGTTAAAGGCAATGCCTGAATCATGAGTTGATGATGTCCTGGCACGCTCGTGAGTACTCGATAGCCCTTTGCCTGTAATGCAGCATTAGCTAATTGCATGATGGCTTTATAGGCCAAATCAAAACGGCTTTCATTGCTAAGAGAATTAAGTTTGGCATCTTGCAAGCTAGATTGTGCAGCCTCTAGCAGCCTTTTAATCATTAAGTGATCGAGTTCTATTGAATCAAGACTGATTCCGATTAAGTTTTTTAGATTGATGGTAAGCCTCGTGAATGAGAAGTTGTTGATCATCTCCAATGATGAAGAGTTTTGTTTTACTCAATACATCATGGACGAAGGCTCCATTATCTTGCATCAACTTCTGCCACTCTTTAACTGTAAAGATCTTGGGGTTAATTTCTCTTCCCAATTGTTCTTGTAATGGATGCATCAGAGAAACTACTTCAGCATAAGTGAGGTCTCCAATCAACATGAGATCAATGTCACTTTTAGCATTTACATTTCCACTGGCTACCGATCCGAATACAAATGCATTTTGTATTTTTTCACTGATGGGTAATAAGGCTCCCATCAATACATCCACTAAGCCACTCGTCTTTCGCAAAATATTAGCGAGGTCTTCATAGATAGGACACTCTCGATTTGCCTGGTAATGATTTTGATTACCTACTTTCTTAACCGTAAGTAAACCTACCTTCATCAACTTATCGAGCTCACGTTTTAGAGTGCCGGGTATGGTTGATGTGAGCCGTGCAATTTCACGTAAATAGTAAGAGCGCTCGGGATGGAGTAGAAGCAAACCCAATACGCGACTGCGATAGTCGTTAAACAAAACGGATGAGAGCGTTGTCATGAGAACCATACTAAACTAATGTTGCTTTATCAGCAACTAAAGTAGCTTTATAAGCAACATTTAGACCATCTAAATCACCACAAAGAATCTAAAAGAACTTCAGAATCCGCAATATTCCCCAAAACATCCAAATAATCAGTAAAACAAGGACTGTTCGCGCGTCTAGGGAAATTCTAAATAGCTGTAATTGTTTGTGGGAACACTCAATAGAAACTCGCAAACTGAATCCTCCTTATATAGAAAGATTCAGCGTAGCGCCTTGGGTAGTTAAAACCTAGGGAGCAAAGATGAAATGGGTGTGGGAAAGGCTTTCACTTTCCCCGCCCCTAAATCAAAATTATTAATTTTTCCTTCTGTGAATCTGAGCTCTTGCCCTGCATAACTTTCTTACGCATCGACACTTGGGTAAGTAAGCTCACGTGATGAGCCTGGGAAATGGAATAGTATTAAAAGTGATAAAAGTACTGACCAAGAATATCTAAATCCTTTAATGACAGCTACAGAAAAGCCCTGCCCTTTTTGCACTCTGCCTGCTGAGCGGATCATTGATTCCAATGAGTTTGGGGTAACTATACGGGACGGTTTCCCTATCTCCCTTGGGCATACCTTAGTTATACCCAAAAGGCATATCGGCTCTTGGTTTGAAATCAGCAAAGGGGAGCAAATTAGCTTGATGGAGCTTCTCACAAAAGCTCAAAAAGTACTGGAAGAAGAATATAGCCCCGATGGTTACAACATTGGAATTAACGATGGGCCAGCAGCTGGACAAACCGTCCCCCACTTACATATGCACATCATCCCTAGATATAGAGATGATCAAAAAGATCCTAGAGGTGGAGTGAGATGGATTATTCCTGAGAAAGCGAAGTATTGGGAATGACTGACTCTGAAATCCTAAATCTATTCAGCTCGATTAATTGCGCCAGGCAGGGCGATGGATATGCACCGCATAAACCCATACTGGTTCTTCTGTTATTGGAAAAAATTCTTAACGGACATAAGAATGATTTCTCTTATGCAGAGCTTGATCATGACCTTAAAAAGCTCCTTGAAAAGTATGGGTCAAACAATGCATCCAATACTCGCAATGAACCATTCTGGCGCCTGAAGAACGATGAAATAGCTCAAATTAATGCCCCAGCTTCATTGATCGATCAAAGCAATACCCCAACCCCCAGTCAATTAATTGAATCAAATGCTTCGATTGCACTTAAAGATGAAATATACAATGCCCTAAGATACGATCCAAACCTGATCTCCAGGGTAGCAAAGACATTAATAAATAAGTTCGTATCAGAGTCATTGCGCGCACCACTTCTCTCTGAAGCTGCACCAAGCATTCTGCTACTAGAGCGTCAATATTGGTGGGTTAGTCAAAATCAAACTTATAAACATGAAGTGCCTGGAAACTTCATGTGGTCACCTAAGACAAATTCTAGGGGCGGCAGAGTTCCTTCATATGACTTTATGGAAGATATGAAAATAGGTGACATCGTCTTTTCTTTTGCTGATACCTATATCAAAGCAATAGGCGTTGTAACGAGCCCAGCTCAATCTAGCGTTAAGCCTGACTTTGGTAATGCAGGCGCTAATTGGTCGGATGATGGGTGGTTGGTTGACGTGGCATTCGAAGAATTAGGCATAGCTCAATTTAAGCCTAAAGACCATATGGTTGTTTTGGGACCAACCCTTCCTGAGACGTTATCGCCCATTCGACCGGATGGAGGCGGAAACCAGATTTACTTAGCCAAGATCTCAAAACAAATGGCTGAAGCTCTTATTACCCTCTCAAAGGGCGTTGGAGATTCAATCGTTGAAGACTTATCCCAAAATTTAGAGTTTGCCGCCCCTAACGATGAGCTTGAGGAGGTTGGTGAAATCAAAATGAGAACTGATATTGGTGCCACACAAATATCCCAAATCATTATCTCAAGAAGAGGTCAAGGCGTTTTCAAAGCTAATGTTCGCCTGATTGAAAATGCCTGCAGAGTCACAAAAGTAACCAACCCCAAACACTTAATTGCTAGCCATATAAAGCCATGGTCCAAATCTGATGACATGGAAAAATTAAGTGGATTTAATGGATTGCTACTTGCACCCCATATTGATCATTTGTTTGATAAGGGGTTTATTTCCTTCAAAGAGAATGGCAATCTAATTATCTCTACACACTTAGATACTGTAGTGATTGATCAGTGGAAGATCGAAAAAAATATTAATGTAGGAAGTTTCAGAAAAGAGCAGCAACAATTCTTGGAATTTCACAGAGATGTGGTTTTGATATAGCAACTTGAGGACCTCCTGAGCAATACGGCACTATGCTCGCGTTGATAGAGGGTTAGGTTACGGTGTATGAGTTGATGTGTACTTTCTTTTTTATTTGACATACACATACTTTAGCTTCTGAGCCCCAGCTAGAGCAACCAAGTTGGCTGAGAAATAGAGGTCAATTTAGCCAAAAGAAAGTGTGGCTATTTGTGGTGATTACTGGCAATAAATCGAGAATGAGCGTTACTTTAAGTAACGCTCATTCATCATATGGATAGACGTTCAGCCTCAGGATAGGCCTCGTAAATATGCTCAAACATAGCGGAGCATTTATCTTGATAGAGGTCCTTTGTATAAGCCTTAGGCAAACCATCATCTAAGGCATCTTGAATAGCAAGCTTTAACTGTGATCTAGCAGTCTCTTTATGACGCCAGTTCAACACCAGCAAATTTTTCAATTTTGCAAGTAATTCACGAGAAACCTTCTTTACCTCTGCTTTCTCAGCATCCGTTAAATCAGGGGCGGGCCTTGTCAAAATATCAAAAATAACAAGCTCTTCCTCTGACATATTCTCGCGAACGTGCCTCTCTTCTTCAGCATTTAAAGTATTTGTAAAGTTTAGTAGCTCTGCAAATATTTCTTCAATAGTCCGACTACCAGTGTTGTAACTTTCAATAAGCTCTTCAAACTTCTCAGAAAAATCAGCCCTCGTTTTATTGGCTTGGATAAGCTTTTCCAATTTAGAGTGAATGGCGGCCTTAAGAGACTCTAAGTCAGTATTTTTATGCTTTGACTCCTTAAACTTCTTAGCAAGTGCTTGAAAATTAATTTTTGAGAGATCTAGAGCTGCTGGCCCTTCTTTACGAATTGCCAAGCCAGTAATTGATTCATCCAAAATATCACTGATACCACCCATTATCTTTGAGATATCTGGAGGGTTTGGATTTAATTTGACACGAATTGCCTCAACTAAGGTTGATAGACATACAACGATATTAAAAAACTCTAGAGCAGCTGGATCAGGCTTAATCGCTTTATATAGAGTACTAACAAGTCGCTCATGACCAAATAACTGTCTACGCAACGACTCCGGAGAAATCAGACTATCAATCGCATCCTCAATACTTTGCAACCTCTCAAAGCTTCCATCCGCCAAAGAAATTATGCGCTCTAGATTCACCCCTTTTGTATTGCAAAACTCCAAAGCCGCCTTAATGGCAATTTTCAGATCCTTAACCAACTGCTGCTTATCTTTAACTGGAGTTGTACCGCCACCACCAGCCCCATAAATTGCCAATGCTTTTTCCAAAGAGGAAAATACATTTGCGTAATCAACAATCATGCCGCTATGCTTATCTGGAAATACCCGATTAGCACGTGAGATGGTCTGCATTAAAGTGTGATTACGCATTGGTTTATCTAAATAAATAGTGGAGCAACTTGGCGCATCAAAGCCTGTAAGCCACATCGCACAAACAAACACCAACCGCAAAGGATCTTTAGAATCCTTAAAACGCTCATCTAGAGCCGGTTGAGAATCGTTCATGCGTCTACGATGCGGCTCAATATCTAAGCCCAACTCATGCATTTTATAAATCTCATTTTGACTTGGCGAAACAATGACTGCCATATCAGTTGTCTTTAAAATATCCAATCGCCTTCTCAACTCGGCTAATTGAATATCACGCTGCGCTTGCTTAGGCGATGTTTCGCCTGCTTCAGTAGTATTTTGTAGTCGTTTAATCGCCTCTACTACTTTTGAAGTCTCTTGCTCCCAGGACCTTTTAACTTTATTAAAGGTCTTTAGGGCGGTAGCCTTATCAATGGAAACAACCATTGCCTTTCCTAAAAAGCCTCGACCTAAAAAATGGGAAACAATATCTCGCGCTACAACCTCTAATCGATCATCTCTTGTAATGATGTGATATTGCCTAGAAAGTTCACGCTCTAGCCTTGCCTCTTGCTCGGGATCTAACTCAGCCTCTTCAATTAAGCGGTATATATCTTCATTTAAATCTGGATTATTCAGGTGCAACTCAGGGGTACGATTTTCATAAAATAAAGGGACGGTAGCTCCATCCTCAACGGACTGCTGAAAATCATATATAGAAACATAATCACCAAAAACTTCTTTTGTTCTTTCTTCTCCAGCTATGAGTGGTGTTCCCGTAAAAGCTAGAAACATTGCATTAGGTAATGCTGATCTCATATTGAGAGCTAGAGTATCGTATTGACTCCTGTGTGCCTCATCAGTCATAACAATAACGTCAGAGCGATCACATAACACATCAGGAGATTGGAACTTTTGAACTAGGGTAAAAACGTACCTATGATTTCCTCGTAGCAACTCTCTTAACTCTGCGCCACTAGATGCATGACATCTATCACCTTCAGCTTGAGTTACTGCGCCTACTGCTTTAAAGGTTCCAGCGATTTGATCATCTAATTCTACTCGGTCTGTAACAACAGCAAATGTCCAGTTACCCACGAGTTTACGTAATATCTTTTGAGCAAAGAAAACCATTGAGTAACTCTTCCCGCTACCTTGGGTTTGCCAAAAGACACCGCCTCTACCGTGACCCAGTTCCCGAGCCTCAAGCATTGAAGCAATTGCATTATTAACACCAATGAATTGATGATTCTGTCCTAGTATTTTTACTAAACCCGCTTTATGTTCCGAAAATAAAGTAAAGTTTTCCACCAAATCCAAAAGTCGCCCTTTGTCACAGACACCTCGGAGCATTACTTCAAGAGAAACTCTTCGTGGCTCATCTTCACGCTCAATACGCTTCCATTCAAACCATCGTTCCCAGTCAGCAGTCAAAGACCCAATACGACTATCTGACCCATTAGATGCAATCATAAGAGCGTTGTACCAAAATAAGTTAGGTATCTGATCTTTATAGTGCGTCAAGTTTTCATCAAAAGCATTTCTAGCAGGAACACCCGGCTTCTTCAGCTCGACTACGATCCAAGGCAAACCATTCACAAAGCCGACTAGATCTGGGCGGCACGTATAGAGTGGGCCTGTAACACTGAACTGGCTTACGAGTAAAAAATTATTATTCTCAGAATTTTCCCAATCTACAACTCTCATTCTTATAATTTTTTGTCCGCCATGCTCAGTATCGGGAATTGAAACCGGCACACCTTCTTTGAGTAAATTATAAATTTCTTTATTCGCTGCAGCCAGACTCATAGCCGATCTATCGCGAGTAATTTCATCAACAGCAGAGAGAACTGCCATCGGATCAAGGATTTTAGGATTCAGTCTAGTTAGGGCAACCTTGAGATGCTTGGTAAGCACTACTTCACCCCTAGTCTCACGGCTTAAGGTCCCGTCTTTCCCAAAGACTTCTTCAGAAGCAATTAATGTTTCCCACCCAAGACTTCCTAGCAACCCAATAGCCGGTTGCTCAACAAGTTGATCTTCGGAGTAAGCATGGGCATTCATTTTGAAATTACCAAATACGGGATTTCACGAGCCAGAAGAGTCGGCAGTAAGAGGTTTCTTGTCTCGCTAAGATTTTTTATTTGTAGTCCTAGAGTAGAGATTTGTTTGAAAATTGGCCCAATATAAGAAGAAAACTTCAATTGCATCTTATCGTCTGGAATTACACGTAATGTATTTGCAATATATTCTGTCCATTTAAAATTTGATATACCTGTTGATTGGACTTGATATTTTTCAATTTCACCATTCTCATAGCCTTCAAGGAGGGACAAATAAAGTAATTCAGACAAATAAACATTATTTTTTGGTTGCACCCGCTTACAAAAACTAGCGCACATTACACTTCCAGGAAGACTATCTAGTAGATCATGTGACACCAAAAGAGATCTACCTACCGGCTGATCCTTACTACCACCTGAAACTTCAAAAATAATATCGCCAACTTTCAATTTTCGCGACATGAGGTTGGACTCCTTGTGGAACCTAAATGGCACAGACTCCGTCTGTAGGTAGCGTCCCTCTGGAATATCTGTGCCGCGTATTACCCAAGCAGCGTGCTTGAACATATCGTTTTCCACAGCCTCTCCCCAACCGCCACCAATATGATCAACAATTAAATCACTCAAAGGCTTAATCTGCCAAGCTTCCGGCACTTTCCCTAAAGCAGTATCAATAAATTTAGTAGTCTCATACCCCGGATATCTCAGATGAACAAACCACTCTTTGTATATATTTTTAGCAATAGTTTCCAATATTTTTATACGTCGACGGTTATTCTCTATTAATTCTTCATAAGAATTTAATACTCCTGCTATTTGTCTTTGCATCTCTAATGAAGGAAATGTACATTCAAAATCAGCCAAAGCAGAGATACTGGCGCGTTGCCGACCCGATGCTCCTGTCATGCTGTTTTCAGCTGCAAGCCTCAATTCTCTTTTTTGTGAAAAATAGTAAACAAAGTCAGGATCAGCAAGGCCAGCCCTAGCCCTTAAGACAAAAAATTCGGTAGAACCCATACCAGAAGAATCACCAGAGTATTGGGCAATCTTGCCATTTTGCAAGCAAGGAGTAATTCGCGCAAATAAAGTATCGCTTGGTGAAAATTTAGAACCCGAGCCTTGTGCAGGACGCCTCTCCAATGGATACACATTTTTAACGCCAGGCTCAACAACATCCATACTTACAAACAGCGTCATTTCACCTCTTGCAAGAACTACTCTAGGGTTAAATTCTACATAGTCACTAAGCTTCATTTAATTTCCTAAAATCAGTGAAATATTTTCAGAAATTATTTTTTCCAAGTTATTAGCTCTACTATTCAAGACTTCTAATTCAGCATTTAGCTCTAACAAATTCAAACTAAATTCTTCACTTCCAATATCTTCTCCTGGAACAACCCCGACATAGAGGCCAGGATTTAGGGACCAATTTTGACCCTCCACTTCATCGATCTTTGCTACTTTACAAAGCCCTAATACATCTTTATAGACAAGAGATTTTCCAAATATCTCTTCAAGCCGTCCTTTTGTACTATTTCCACCAAAGGTGAGATCTACGTTTTCACCGCGATAAAGTCTTATGATATTTGCTATAAATGAAATTTGCTCATCAGTCCAATCTCGATGAGCTCGGTTAACTTGTCTAAAAATATGTCTTGCATCAATAAATAAAACTGAATCAGATCGATCGGACTTCGATTTAGATTTATCCAAAAACCAAAGAGCGCACGGTAATGCAACGGTGTAAAACATATTTGGGCCAACTGCCACCATTACATCAACCACTCTATCTTTTATTATTTTTTCTCTTATTTCTTGTTCAGTAGATCTTGCATCTGATGCCGAATTGGGCATAACAAAACCAGCTCGCCCAGTTGCATTTAGAGCTGAGTAAAACATCTGGATCCAAATATAGTTGGCGTTATCTGCCCTAGGCAGTCCAAATGGAAACCGCCGCCCCTGGCCAACCATATCCTTAATACGCTCTTTATCAACCGAATTAACATTAAATGGTGGGTTTGCTAAAACAAAATCAAACTGCCCAACAGCATTGTGGGGATCGTCATAGTAGCTATTAATATTTCCCCCATGCTTTATTTCACCCTCTAAACCATGTATTGCTAAATTTAATCGACATAACCTAGCAGTTTCATCTGTTTTTTCAACGCCACAAATAGCCAGCTCCGCAGCTGGATTTCGTTGGTGTTCCTTAACAAAACGTGCGGATTGAACAAACATTCCGCCAGAACCACAAGCTGGATCCAATATGCGTCCATGGTAAGGCTCAAGTACTTCAGCCAATAACTTAACAATACTTGAGGGTGTGTAAAACTCACCGCCATCCTGGCCTTCAGACATCGCAAATTGACCTAGAAAATATTCATAAACACGGCCAAATGCATCAAAATCTAAACTAAGCGGGATTTCAGAAACTTTTTTTAATAATCCTTTTAATAATGTGCCAGTAAACAAGTTATATGTTTTTGGCAGCACTCCAGACAGCCTAGGATTGTGCGCTTCAATATCCCGCATCGCATTATTAACTTCAGCTCCAACATCTTCAGACTCTGGAAGTGTTAATAAATATTCGTATCGAGCTTTGGGGCTTAAGTACAAAAGCCCTTCTGAATGATAAGCAGCTGGATCTTCAAGCCTACTAGGCTTTCTTGACGTGCCACTTTCTTTCAATAATTCTGTGTGTTTTACCCCAAATTTTGCTTCCGCAAATCTTAAAAAAATTAACCCAAGTATCGGTCCAGAATATTCTTGAGCTTTCAGTCCAGAGTTAGCTCGAAAATCATCTGCCGCATCCCAAAGGCGTTTTTCCAATTGGGCATTACTTGAATCCTTTTCAGTAGGTGCTATCCAGCGCATATTTTTACTTTCTGATGACTTTATATGGTTTGTTATATTAGTTTAGCCTGCAGCACGACTGTTACTTTAAGTAACGCTGAAAAGACAAAACCCCCATCATTTCTGATGAGGGTTTGCTTTTCTGGTGGGCCCACCAGGACTTGAACCTGGGACCAAAGGATTATGAGTCCTCTGCTCTAACCAACTGAGCTATAGGCCCGTTAATCTTTACATGCAATTTTGTACTACTTAACTGCTTCAAAACCACACTAAAACTGCATTTACTACACACCATGAAAAATGCCCTGGTGTGTAGTCGGTGTGTAGTGAATTTATACCGCCTCATTCACCACTAACCTCTTGAATCTACAGAGGTCTTTGTGACAAGACCCCTAGGGCTTCTTTCTTATGAGTCCTCTGCTCTAACCAACTGAGCTATAGGCCTATTAATAATTATTCTTACCTCCCTAGCTCGCTTCTTGAGCCTGAACTTCTCTATAAATGATTTTTTGATTAAGAGCTCGCAGGAGAACTCATGACGGCACAAATTGCAGAACGAATCATTGTTGGGGGTAAGAATATTTCCCTGTATACCAATCCCTTATCTCTTTATTTAAGGCAAAACAAGATTTCCTTTGAATCTCCCAATACTGCTAATTGGCGAGGTTATATAGGAACTTGGGAGATTATTGAATCTGGTGGTGTAGAACGGCTTTACCTAGTAGAACTATCAGCCCACAAGACTTATCTAGAGATTGTTGGGATACCAGAGGTCTTTCCAGGGTTTGAGAAGGTATTTGCACATTGGTTTACTGGGGAACTGCGTTTGCCGCAGGGCAATATGCTCAAGTATGTCCATGGGGGCTACGCCAGCACCTATGAGTATGACCTACTCATTCAGGTTAAACAAGGAGTTGTACTTGAGCGTACCGTAAGGAAGAATGAACGCCCTCCTCAAACAGAGCATGAGAAGTATTTGAGTTTGTTAGATAACGATGATGCCTAAGCTTTCTTCTGACACCCTTTCCTTCTGGGGCTTTGCCTGGTGGATATGGCTGATTGCTTATATCCTGCCTGGGTTTTTCTATGTCTCCTACCATCTCCTCAAAGAGTATCGCGATCGTCCTTCTCAGTTTGCGCGTGACATGCTTGATGCTATTGGCAGAAAAAGGAGTTTTCGGGATGTCTTAGAGGATCTATTGGTTTATACGATTGCCTCTATTTGCTTCTTGATAGCATGGCCAGGATTTGCTGTTTGGGCTTTCTTTAAGAAAAGAGAAGATGCCGCTCTGGAGATTGAAAATAGCAAGCCGGACTTTAATTGTGCTCCACAGTATTTGACCTCTTTGGTTGAACCTCATGATGCTGAGGTTGTGAGCTATGTGATTGATCCCTTGGGATATGTGCCTAGTTTGCCTTTTGGTCACCTCAATGCTGCCTGGGGCATCTTTTTATCCGAAATGATGGATCCGGCTGATGAGCTTTGGTCTTTTCATATTCCTAAGGGTAGTAAGTGTGGCAGGCATGGTTTTGCTGCTAGCTCTGATATTCGAGGCTTTGCCCATGTTCGCTCAGGAGAAATTGTTGGGGAATTTATTACTGAGTCGGATTAAGTTAGCTCTTAGGATTCAAATCCACATAAAGTTGCTACTTTTTTCTCATCAATCGAACCAGGTCTAGCCTCACCCAAATCCCAATCAAGATCATAAAGATCCTTTACAAGAGAGCCGTTACTACGTGCTTTTGAGAACATCATGAGATCTTTTACTGAAACTGTTCTATTTCTGCAGTTGACTGACTGATGCATCACAACTGATGAGTATATGAACTTCGTATTTTCATGAACGGATGTTTGTGACTCCTGGTAACTGCGCAGCACCAAAATATCAGCCGTTAATGCCTCCTCATCAAAATGACGCTCTTTACCGAGATATTCTGTAAACATGTCATTTTCCGAGAACTTTCTCCACTCTACCTTTAGCTTGCCATGCTTGGTATATACCGCATCTGGCTCTGCTGGATACATGTAGTGAAATGCTCCATAAGCAATTGCAGGGATGCATAGGATGCTCCCCAAGATGAGCAAAAGACTAACCGGAAATGATTGACTAGTTTTCATAGGCTCTTTTCTTTAGTGACGTACATAAGAGGCGATATATGCCTTTCTTTTATTAACTTCACTTACCAAGGTAATGCCGGCACTATCTTGAATATTGGCTAAGGGCTCTTGTAAAAGTGTTTTCTCGGGAAGGTAAGGATTGCCTTTGCTATCGCGCAACTTCAATTTAGGCAAGCCCAAGATTCTGGCGCTATCAACAAAAACGGCTACTGCCAATGGCTTATTCAAGCTTGTTATATGTCGTCCACTTGGTGAGGCCTGAAGTGGCAGAAGGGTAATGAGTACAAAGGCGCTAGTGAGCATAGGTTTTACATGAAACCGCTTTTAATGAAGTTATTTCATTCTCTTGGTCCACTAGCTCAATAGGTGAGCTTTTCTCTTTTTATTCTGATCCCATGAATACTTTTTGGAGATCTTCATGAAATTAGCCTCTACCCTGACTTTGCTTGCTCAAATTACCTGTATTCCACTGGCATCAGCCCAAGCCATTTATGGTCCTACTGGTAACTATGTGGGTTATAGCCAGACCTCTCCTAGTGGCGTTACTAATGTCTATAACGCTTATGGTCAGAACGTGCAGTCATTTCAGACAGATAACGGGCAAACCAATTTTTATAGCCCTCAAGGTGCGTACCAAGGCACTTCTACTGCCCCAGTCTATGCAGCGCCCAATACCAATCTGAATTTTCCGCGTCAAGCACCGCAAGTACCTTCAGTTAAAGGTTGGTAAGTGATTCTGATGATTGATGTTTCTCACTGTATGAATGAAAGGATTTTTATGAAAACCTATTTAACATTTTTCTTAGCTGCCCTATGCTCGGGCACTTGCTTTGCTCAAGCCAGTAATAACTGGAACAACTCTCCCAACAATTGGCAAAATAGCCCCAACAACTGGAATAACTCTTCGAACAATTGGCAGAACAGTCCTAATAACTGGAATAACTCAGCCAATAATTGGAACTCTAATAACGGGGTATATGACAACAGCGGCAATCGCATTGGCTACGAGACCCAAGCACCTACTGGTGTAACCAATGTCTTTGATAACAACGGCAACCGGATTGGCTATGCGCCAGCAAAACAATGACCAGCTACGAATACGAACTACTCAAAATGGAGCCCGTCGCAACTGATGCAGATCGGGTAGAAGAATTATTAAATGAAAAAGGGGCTGAGGGCTTTAGACTCATTGCCATTCAGAAGCTTTGGACGAGTGATGATTATGGACAGTCTATCCAACGAAATTTCTTGGTCCTTGAAAAAGCAGAAGAGGAAGAGCTTTAGGCGTGAATAAAGAAAAGCTCTTGTTCTTAGATTTTGATGGCGTTTTGCACCCCACTCACTTTGCTGGTGAGTCGCCTTTTTCTAAAGCTCACCTCCTAGAAGAAACCTTGGCGCAATTTGCACCCAAGATTGTGGTCTCCTCAAGCTGGCGCTTTACGCATTCTCTGGAGAAGCTACAAAAGATGCTGCCAACTGTCATTGGGCAGCTGATCATTGGTGCCACAAGTTCAGCCATTATTGGTAAGCATCCCCGCTTTCAGGAAATTCAGAACTATCTTGATGGTTATGGGCCGGTTGATTGGCGGGCGCTAGATGACTCGCATTGGGAATTTCCTTCGCCTTGCCCAAAATTGATTCGCTGTAATCCTAATACTGGCATTACGGATAAACAGATTTTGGAATTACAACAGTGGTTAGGGCAACATTAGCGCCCGTAGGTATTCCAACCACCCGAGCCATTCGGTAGCGTCTGAATCACACCACCGCCAGGGCCATAGGTGTTGAAACCGCCTGATCCATTGGGCAATGTCTGCGTTACTCCGCCCTGGTTATAAGTGTTGTAGCCACCTGATCCATTAGGTAATGTCTGAGTTACCCCGCCCTGGTTATAAGTGTTATATCCACCAGAACCATTGGGTAGTGTTTGTATAACGCCACCCCCGGGAGCGTAGGTGTTGTAACCCCCTGAACCATTGGGTAGGGTTTGCGTGACTCCGTTAGGCCCATAAGTGTTGTAACCGCCTGATCCATTAGGAAGCGTCTGAATGACTTGGGCATGCACTGCAGTAGTCAAGATGCAACTTGCAATCAAGAGGTGTTTTTTCATAATCTTTCTAGCTTGCTTTGGCTTAATGATCTATAGATCAATGAGGTGTAAATTCATCTGCACTGGCTCAGCATCGGCAAACTCCTCAATCAAGTAGCCCTTAGGCGGGGTAAACATTTATCAGGAACAGGACCTTCTTTTGCAGTTCTTGTCTCTTGAGCATATTGGTAATACAAAAGACCATCTTCAGTAGCAACCTCGACATTCCAGGTATATAAAAGCGCATCATGCTCTAACCATTTATCAAACCCCACTGCAGATACGACCCGCACAATAGTGCCGCAATTTTCTGGTAGTTGACTATTGACTGTAATCGCTAAGTCTCCAACACCACAGTTCAGTTGATTCATTTTTGCCTCCTGTACTCAGCGCGCACTTTTTCCCTTTGAACAAACAGCAGGTGGCCAAAAATCCCTTGGCTCAAGACTAAGAAGAGTCCAAATAAGAACCAAATTGCCGCATTCAGACTAAACGCTTGCTCAAGGCTATACCCACTGAGAAACATCAAAAAAATTCCAATACATTTAAACATGTAGACCTCCTTATGTACTTTATTGGGCATATTCATGATTACGCTCCATTTACAAAGATTAATTCCTTGCTAGCTCATTAAATGAGCCTTAAACTGAATAAAGTTATAAAAATAATAAAAGTCATACTTTTCTCTTTAGGGGCTATATGAGCGATCCGGAACGGCTACACCGCATCAAGTACATGATTCAGCAGCGAAAATGCGTCCCGATTGACGCCTTTTTGGATGAGCTCGAGATCTCTAAGGCCACCTTCAAGCGTGATCTGGAATACCTGCGTAGTCGCCTAAACGCCTCGATTATTTATGACCGCTTTTTAGGGGGCTATAAGTTTGAAAACCCAGGTGATGTCGATAAAGTTGAGATGACAGGTCTGTGGTTTTCTGAAAAAGAAGCTACGGCATTAGTGCTCATGCAGCACTTACTTTCTTCCCTAGATCAAGGTGGTCTCATTGGTCCTCACATTGAACCCCTTACCTCCATTATTGATGGCATCTTGGGTCAAAGCGAAACCACTACTAAAGAGTTGCGTAAGCGTATCAAGGTATTGGGCATGGGATCACGCAAGAACTCAATTGAGAATTTCTCCGAGGTTGGTACTGCCCTTTTAAAGCGCAATCGTTTAGTCATTCAGTACTTTGCTAAGGGCAAAGGCGAAGAAACCGAGCGCGAGATTTCTCCACAGCGCCTAATCTTTTATCGTGAGAATTGGTATCTAGATGCGTATTGCCACATGCGCGAAGGATTACGTAGTTTTGCAGTCGATGGCATTCGTAGTGCAGTGCCTACCAATACCAAGGCACAAGAAATCACAGATAAAGAATGCCAAGAGCATTTTGCTGAGAGCTACGGCATCTTTTCAGGTAAGGCTACCCAAAGAGCAAAGCTGCGCTTTACCCCTGAGCATGCCAGGTGGGTTTCTGGAGAAAATTGGCACGGCCAGCAAGTAGGCTCTTTTGATAAAGAGGGCTACTTTAACCTTGAGTTTGATTACAACCAAGATCCTGAGTTAGTTATGGACATCATGAAACATGGCTCTGGAGTTGAAGTGATTGGACCGGCAAGTCTTAAAAAGCGTGTCAAAGAAGAACTTGCTAAGGCTCTAAAAAACTATGCTAGCTAGTAGTCGCAAGTCTAGTAGCATTATTTATTAGTTGTCTTGCCATTCTGATTTACTCTCGTGGGTCATATGATTTTGCGCCAGTATTTTTTTGCGAGCCAAATGCTGCCAAATCAAACGCTCTTGAACCTCTTCATTATTTTCGAGCTCAAATGATGATGAATCATTCTCATCATCTGGTATTAACACTTGTTGAATTTGCATAACTTAGCCTTTGCAAAATAAAAGATGGTTGCCAATGAATCGATGCATGCGCTCTGTATCGAGACCAGACCTTGGGGCACTGCATCGATCCATCGGCTTAAATTTAGTGTGAACCGACGATGTAAACCTGTCTATTAAAAATTCATCTTTTTTTATCTGATGAAATCCTATTGCGAAGCACCAAAAAAATAATTGCAATAGCGGTTGCTCACTTACTAATTATTTTGCTAGGAAAACTTTTTAAAAAGATCGAATTTTGCTAGCTGCACCATTATTTGATTTGCCTTACTTTTTCTGACTGGGGGATCAAAAACAACTATTTGTATTAATATTGCTAGGACAAACAGTCGATGGTGAGGGTATATGCTTTCAGCGCAAGATAATGCATTTCTAGTCACAAGTGAACCCAATTCTCCAATGGGTAACTATTTACGTTGTCATTGGCATCCGGTTGCTCTTTCAGAAGAGATAGCAGCACCTGATTGCCCCCCAATCCGCGTCAAAGTGATGGGCGAAGATCTATTGCTGTTTCGCGATACCAGTGGCAATACGGGTTTAATTGAACCTTTTTGTGCACATCGTGGCGCAGACCTATTCTTTGGTAGAAATGAAGAATGCGGAATACGTTGTATCTATCACGGCTGGAAATATGACATTCATGGCAACTGTATTGATATGCCCAATATACCTAAAGATGCCGCTTATCACGGGAAGATCAAAATCAAGGCATATCCTACCCAAGAATTTGCCGATATGGTGTGGGCATATATGGGGCCTTCAAAGTTACAACCAGCACAAGTTCCTCAATTAGAGGCAGGCCTTGTTCCCCCTTCTCATCGTTACGTAACCAAACGTTTAATCGACTGTAATTGGGTGCATTCGATGGAAGGTGCGCTCGATACCGCGCACTTCTCTTTTTTACATATGCCTGCACCAGCGTTTCTTAAAGATGACAATACGAATATTGCAGCTGATGAGAAACGCATCCGCTGGTTACGAAATGATCCAGTCCCCCGTTTTAAGATTATTGAACATGCGGTGGGCTTTCTGATTGGTGGCGCCCGACATGCAGATCCAGGAGATCTTTATTGGCGTCTCACCCAATATATGTTGCCAACCCATTCGATCACGCCTTCAGCCATGCCTAATGAAACCTTTTATGGCTACTCTTGGACACCCATTGACGATCATCAGTGCTGGATGTATGTCTATGCTTGGCATCCAGAGCTTCCCATTTCTGAAGAAGAGCGCAAAAAATACATTCAAGGCGGTTTTGGGCAATTTGCAAAACTAGGTCCAGGCTATGTACCCCTTCGTAATCGTAGTAACCAATACCTCATGAGTCGTGAGGAGCAAAAAACTGTTTCCTTTACTGGTATTCAAGGAATAGCTGAGCAAGATCAGATGGCTCAAGAGAGTCAGGGTTATATTGTTGATCGCACCAAAGAAAATTTATCCCCTACTGATGTTGGCATCATTCGCTTTAGAAAAATATTATTAGATGATGCTAAGGCTTATGCCAATGGCAAGAAGCCAGAATCCCCTCATCAATCACAAGAATATTGTCTGCGCGG
>Ga0194047_10000992_pt1 | contig 18078 bp, 14 predicted proteins | sample JunL225m_MetaG_2_FD_160070 | JGI IMG/M metagenome (GOLD analysis project Ga0194047, IMG submission 160070) | Anoxic zone freshwater microbial communities from boreal shield lake in IISD Experimental Lakes Area, Ontario, Canada - Jun2016-L221-5m | ecosystem: Environmental > Aquatic > Freshwater... | reverse complement strand
GAATCATTCAAGTGGGGCCATTTCTTTACATATTCCTTGGGACTTACCCTCCAATTATGGGGCTATCAAAAATTTAGCCTCCGATTTGAATTTGAAATTTGATGCCATGAACTCGAATACTTTTCAGGATCAAAAAGGGCAGGCATTAAGCTATAAATTCGGTTCCCTTCAAAATACCAATAAAGCCATTCGCAAACAAGCCATTGAACATAATATAGAAGTAATCAAACATGGTGTTGAGTTAGGCTCTAAAGCATTAACAGTTTGGTTAAGTGATGGAAGTTGTTTCCCTGGACAATTGAATTTTAGAAAAGCTTTTCAAAACACATTAGAAGGTTTGCAAGAAATTTATGCAGCATTACCAGCTGACTGGAAAGTTTTTGTGGAATACAAGGCCTTTGAACCCAATTTTTATTCCATGACAGTGGGCGATTGGGGTCAGTCATTATTATATGCGAATAAATTGGGCCCTAAAGCATTTACATTGGTGGATTTAGGACATCATTTACCTAATGCCAATATTGAACAAATTGTGGCACTTTTATTAATGGAAAAAAAATTAGCAGGTTTCCATTTTAACGATAGTAAATACGGCGATGACGATTTAACAGTAGGAAGCATTAAGCCCTATCAACTATTTTTAATATTTAATGAATTGATAGAAGGTATGGATGCAAGAGGAATGAATCATGCTACCGACCTAGGTTGGATGATTGATGCAAGCCATAATGTAAAAGACCCTTTAGAAGATTTATTACAATCTATTGAAGCCATTATGATTTCTTATGCACAAGCGTTATTGGTAAATCGTACGCAATTAAATATAGCGCAAGAAAACAATGATGTAGTGGCAGCCCAAGAAATTTTACAAAGTACTTTTAGAACCGATGTGAGAGCCATTGTAGCAGAAGCAAGATTAAGAGCGGGAGGCGCATTAGATCCTATTGCTTATTTTAGGCAAAATAAAATAAGAGAGGCTTTGATCAAAGAAAGAGGGACAAGTACCATTGCTACAGGATTGTAATATTTATAAGTAATAGATTACCTCTTTGAATAAAATTAAACCTTGACTTCTTAATTCATGCATCCTATCCCTGTTATATTAATATTCGATATTGGCAAAACCAATAAAAAGCTTCTTGTATTCAATGAAGCTTATAAGGTAGTATATGAATTAAGCACTCAAATTACTGAACTCATAGACGAAGATGGTTTTCCTTGCGAAGATATATTGGCACTATCTAATTGGATTCTATCTTCTTTAGACACACTCAAAAAAGAGTCGGCGTATATAATTAAAGCTATTCATTATGCTGCCTATGGAGCAAGTTTGGTTTATTTAAATGAAAAAGGAGCGCTAATAGAACCTTTATATAATTATTTAAAACCTTTTCAAGAAGCCACTAAAAATTCTTTTGAAAAAAAATATGGCTCTTTAGAGGAGATTTCATTAACTACTGCCTCACCTTATTTAGGTAATTTAAATGCAGGCCTGCAGTTGTATCGAATAAAAAAAGAGAAGCCTGAACTATTTCAAAAAATGAAGTGTGCTTTACACTTACCTCAATATATTCATTATTTAGTTACAGGTGAATTAGCATCAGATATTACAAGTATTGGTTGCCATACCATGTTATGGAATTTTGAAAATCATGGTTACCATCATTGGGTAAAGGAGGAAGGATTGGATAAACTTTTCCCTGCCTCGAAAAGCGCAGTGGGTTTGCACGATAGCTCTGCTGCTTTAATTCCTTATCTAAGTTCTTTTCATGAACCCTTTCTGCTTATTTCAACTGGTACCTGGTGTATTAGCTTACATCCTTTTAATGAATCACCATTAACCTCTAATGAATTAAAACAAGATGCATTGTGTTATTTATCTTACACAGGTAAGCCTGTAAAAGCTTCAAGATTATTTAGTGGTAAAGAACATGAGCTGGGGGTTTTGGTTTTAAATAATTATTTTAAAAAATCTTCCGATTATTATTCTACAGTAAAATTTAATGCTATGGTTCCTATAGCAACAGCGTTTAATATGAAGGAACTAAGTGAATATAAGGACTATGAAACCGCTTATCATAATTTGGTAGCCGAGCTGGTTAGAAAACAAATAATAAGTACTAACTTAATCATTGCTAATACCAATGTAAAAAGAATTTTTGTAGACGGTGGTTTTAGCCATAACGAAATTTTTATGAATTTACTTGCCAAGTCCTATGCACAATATGAAATTTTTGCAGCGGCCATTCCACAGGCTTCTGCATTAGGCGCTGCATTGGTGGTGCATAAAAATTGGAATACCCAATCCATTCCAACTAATTTAATTTCACTACAATATTATTCTACAAAAAAATAAAATACAAAATCATACATGAAAAAGCTCATTTTATTATCAAGCATGCTGTTTGTTTTAGCGACTACTTTGGCGCAAGTGAAAGTTGCTAATTTACTAGTGGAAAACAAAAGCAATCCCATTGGATTGGATATGGCTGCACCCAGATTTAGTTGGGCACTAGAAACTACTAAAAGAAGTTCAAGTCAAGCAGCGTATGAAATTAAATTATCCGAAGGAAAGCAATTAGTATGGGCTACTGACAAAGTAAAAGGCAGTCAATCTGTAATGATCGAATATGCAGGCCCTGCTTTAAAATCTAATACAAAATACAATTGGCAAGTAAGAGTTTGGGACAATGATGGTTTGGCATCTGAATGGAGTTCGCTGGCAAATTTTCAAACTGCATTTTTAAACGCTTCAGATTGGCAAGCAAAATGGATCGTGCCAGGATTTACGGAGGCAAGCAGTAGGCCTAGTCCATTATTTAGAAAGCAATTTGCGTCTACTAAAAAAATTGCAGCTGCAACGGTATATATTACTGCACATGGAATGTATGAAGCACAAATCAATGGACAAAGAGTAGGAGATGCTTATTTGACCCCAGGTTGGACCAGTTATGCTACTCGTTTGCAATATCAAGTTTATGATGTAACTAATTTATTAAAATCTGGCAACAATGCCATTGGGGTAACTTTAGGAAGTGGTTGGTACAGAGGCGTGATGGGTTTTGCAAATAATAAAGACAATTATGGCAAAGACATTGCTTTGTTGTTTCAGTTAAATATTACTTATACAGATGGAACTAAAGGGGTAGTTGTTTCTGATGATACTTGGAAAACAAGTACAGGCGCCATTGAATATGCTGAAATTTACAATGGAGAAACCATTGATGCACGTCAAGAAAAAATTGGGTTTGCTACAACAAACTTTAATGATGAGGCTTGGTTAAATGCTAAAGTTGCAAGTTTCAATAATGCCAATTTAATTGCTACACAAAATGAATTGATTAAAAAGCATGAGGTGTTTAAGCCTATAAAAATATTTACTACACCTAAAGGAGAAAAAGTAATTGATTTTGGTCAAAACTTAGTAGGCTGGGTAATCATGAAAGCCAAAGGAAATGCAGGAGATAAAATCACTTTATCACATGCTGAAGTATTGGATAAGCAAGGAAATTTTTATACCGATAATTTACGCGCAGCCAAAGCACAAAATAATTATGTACTCAGCGGATTTGGCGTTGAAACTTTTGAGCCTCATTTTACATGGCAAGGTTTTAGGTATTTAAAAATAGAAGGTTATCCTGGAGAAATTACAGCGGATAATTTTATTGCAGTGGCTTTGTATTCTGATATGAAACCTACTGGAGAATTCACTTCTTCAAATACTTTGGTAAATCAATTGCAACACAATATTCAATGGGGTCAAAAAGGAAACTTTTTAGATGTGCCTACCGATTGTCCACAAAGAGATGAGCGTTTGGGTTGGACTGGAGATGCACAAGTATTTTCAAGAACGGCTACTTTTAATTTGAATGTAAATAATTTTTTTGCAAAATGGATGAAGGATGTTGCAGCAGATCAATTGGATGGGAAAGTGCCATTTGTAGTCCCTAATATTTTAGGAAAGGATGCTGTGAACAGCGCTGGATGGGCTGATGTGGCTACCATCATTCCATGGAATGTGTATTTGGCTTATGGCGATAAGAAAGTATTAGTAGATCAATATGCGAGTATGAAAGCCTATGTGGAAAGCATTCGCAAAGCATCATGGGGTGATATGTGGAATACCGGATTTCATTTTGGGGATTGGTTGTTTTATCGACCCGAAGATGACAATGATGGACGTGCTGCAGTTACAGACAAATATTTAATTGCACAATGTTTTTATGCGCAATCCACTCAATTGTTAATTAATGCAGCCAATGTTTTAGGTAAAAAAGAGGATGTGGAATTTTATACAGATTTGCTAGGAAAAATTAAAGCTTCTTTCTTAAGAGAATATGTCACTGCCAATGGAAGATTGGTTTCTGGTACACAAACAGCTTATACATTGGCCTTGAACTTTGACATGCTTCCTGAAAACTTAAGAGATCAAGCGGCTAAAAGATTGTCAGAGAATGTAAATAGTTATGGCAATCATTTGACTACAGGATTTTTAGGAACACCTTATTTATGTCATGTATTAACCAGATATGGTTATAGTGATGTGGCGTATAAGTTATTATTGCAAGAAAAATATCCTTCTTGGTTGTATCCAGTGAAGATGGGCGCGACCACCATTTGGGAAAGATGGGATGGTCAAAAGCCAGACAGTACTTTCCAAACTACGGGTATGAATTCCTTTAACCACTATTCTTATGGTGCCATAGGGGATTGGATGTATCGTCAAATGGTGGGTTTGGATACTTATGAAGACGGTGCAGGATACAAGCATAGTAAAGTGCAACCACATATTGGAGGGGGCTTTACCAATGCATCCGCTTCTTTACAAACCTATTATGGAAAATTAAGCAGTGGCTGGAAACTTGAAGGGGACAATATTTATTTGGATGTGACCATTCCTGCCAATACCTATGCTTCTGTATTTATTCCAACTTACGATGTCAATTTAGTTTCTGAGAATGGGGTAGGTTTGAAAAATGCAAATGGGATAACGCTAGTGGGTCAAAAAAATAATTACTTTGAAACCAACTTAGGATCTGGTGAATATCATTTTGTGATCAAATCTCCTAAAAAGAAAGATTAGGACTAAATTTGAAGTATAGAAAAATTAAAAAGCCCCCCGAAATCTCGAGGGGCTCTTTTTACCACCTAACTCAAATAAAACAATTGTTTATGACAAGTTTTGCTTATTCATTTAAGTTTAAAATAAAAGCATAGTTTCCAAAATACCCTGGATATACACCGCCAATTTTAATATTGTTTCCACTACTTTTTTTCAATGCTTCATAAAACTCTTCTACTGTTTTAACTGGCTCTTCATTTACATGGGTAATCACAAATCCTTTTTCTACTCTGCTTTTTCCTAGGATACCTGTACCCAATTCTTTAATCACCACGCCACCTTCTAAATCATTTTTTTCTGCGGTAGCTTTGTCTAAGGTTTCTAATTTGCCACCTAATTTTTCAGCAGCCTTACTGCTCTTGCTTAGATCGTTGGTGCCAATTTTTGCTTTGAATGTTACATCCATTGTTACCTCTTTACCATCTCTTTTAACCTGCATACTTACTTTATCTCCTGGCTTGTATCTTGCCACTTGTTCTTGTAATTCAGGAGATGATTTTACATTTACTCCGTTTAATTTTATAAGAATATCCCCTTTCTTAACGCCAGCAGCTTTTGCAGCACTTCCTTCCAATACATCTGTAATTAAAATACCATCTCCCTCTTTATATTTGGTATTTAATTCTTCATTCATTTTTTTAATTTGTTCTTCGGACATGTCTTCTCTAGGATAGCTAATGCCTAAGTAAGCTCTTTGTACGGTTCCAAATTTTACAATATCGGTAACTACTTTTTTAACAATGTTCACAGGAATGGCATAAGAATAGCCTGCATAAGATCCAGTAGGAGAAGCTATGGCCGAGTTAATTCCTACCAATTCCCCACTGGTATTGACTAAGGCTCCGCCGCTATTGCCTTGATTCACTGCAGCATCTGTTTGTAAAAATGATTCAACTGGCTTATCACTTTGTCTAGAATTAATATCAATAGATCTGTTTTTTGCACTAATGATACCGGCTGTAATGGTTACATCTAAACTCAAAGGATACCCGATGGCCAAGACCCATTGGCCTAATTTAATTTCATCGCTATTGCCATATACTAAATAAGGTAAGCTGGTTGCATCAATCTTGATTACAGCAATATCGCTACTTGCATCTACGCCAATTACTTTTGCTTTGTATGTTTTTTTATTAGTTAAAGTAACATTGATTTCATCTGCACCATTTACCACATGGTTGTTGGTAACAATGTATCCATCCCCAGTAATTAATACACCACTTCCACTGGCTCTTTGTTCTGGTTGAATTCTTGGACCACCAAAAAAGTCACCAAACATATCTTCATCGCCAAACAAATCCCCAAATGGGTTTCTTTGTTTTCTTTGATTTGGATTGGTTTCAACTTTTTTTGCGTTGGTTTTTGTTTTGATATGCACTACTGCTGGGGAAGCGGCATTGGCAGCGGGGGTAAAATCTACTGTCGTGCCTGGGGTATTCCCATTAAAAAAGCTTGCATAGTTTGAAGGCAGTTTACCGTCGTTGTCAAAAGCGCTAGATGTTTTTGACCATTTGCCATAAGTCCACATGCTTCCAATAGTAGTTAAAGCACTAATACCAATAATGGCTAATACATTTTTAAAATTCAAATTCATAATTGCATTTTTTATGTTTAACTAAATAAGTATAAAATTCTTCTAACAAATCTTGTGCCAAATCCATCATAAAATTAGGAACATGAAATTAGGGCACAAAATGAAATAGGGTCTTTAACAAAAAATTTACGAAATCATTCGTTTTTCTTAAAAATTGCTTAAAAAATCTAGGGTATCTACCCCGTCTGCATATTGCAATAAGCTAGGGGTTTGGGGGCTGCCAAAAGGTACACCCGTTTTACCCGCAATACATTGGACATCAACCGTATCAATAATTGGAGGTTTGCCCGGTGTATAAAATTGATAATGTATTTTGGAAATGGCGGCAAAGGGAGAAGGGTTTTCGCTAAGCAAAATACCCCCCGAATCCATGTAAAATTGTCGGTTCAGCATCAACAATGCCAATTGATAATCGTAATTGTGTTTGAATTTGTGTTCATCCCCTAAATAATTGTATTTCTTTAAAGCATTCAAAAGAGGGATAAAATCATATTCTAAAGGAACCCAGATTTGTGTGACATTTCTACAGCCCATGCCAAAATAGAGCATCATGTCATCTGCCAATAGATTAAGTTCGGCTGCAGATTCTGTCCCATCCAAAATGGCTACGGATGTTTTGTTTTTTCTAATGATGTGCGGGTATTTACCAAAATATTGTTCAAAATATCTACTGGTATTGTTGCTGCCTGTTGCTATATAAGCATCACAGTTTTTGAGTTGTTCTTGTACTAGTATTAAATCCTTAAAAGTAGGATCAATTTTTTGTAAGGAATCAATTACATATTCCATTAAAATAGTGTCTTTGGAAGAAAGTTTTACCACGGCAGTATGTCCTGCAATCAAAGTGCTTAATAAATCATGAAATCCTACCAAGGGGATATTGCCTGCCATAACAATGCCAACTTTTTTACCCGTGGGCAAATGAGCAATATTGGGATAGGCCGCTGTCCAAGACTTTAGCGGGTCTAATGCCAAATATTGTTGATTGATTTGAGCCAAGGCGTGGTCTATAAAATGAGGCAAAAACCATGCATTTTGCTGATAGGCCTTATTTTTAACCACTGCCAGTTGTTCGTTTTCTGAGTTTAAAAATTGCGCGCCTAAAGTAAAAAAAGCCGTTATTCTTGCTTGTAAGTTCATGCTTGTTCTTTATATTTGTAGGGCAAAATTACGTTACTAATTATTTAAATAATTTATTATGGCTATCAAAATTACGGATGAGTGTATTAACTGCGGTGCTTGCGAACCAGAATGTCCAAATAACGCTATTTATGAAGGCGGAGTGGAGTGGGCTGTTGCCGATGGTACTACTGTAAAAGGTGCTTTCACTTTATTAGACGGTACTTCGGTAGATGCTGGACAAAGAATTGCACCAGTAGCTGCAGATACCTATTATATTACCCCAAACAAATGTACAGAATGTCAAGGTTTTCATGAAGAACCACAATGTGCTGCGGTTTGCCCAGTAGATTGTTGCGTACCTGACGAAATGTACGTTGAAACCGTCGAAGTGTTGCTGGCTAAAAAAGATAGATTACACAGCTAAATCATATTTTAAAAAGGGAAATTTATTTTCCCTTTTTTTATGCCTTGTATTAAGTATTTTTGGGGCATCAATTACCATCCATGAAAAAGAAAGTAGCATTGGTTACTGGAGGTTTAAGTTCCGAAGCGCAAATCAGTTATAAAAGTGCTCAAACAGTGTTCAATGCACTGGACAAAAGTAAGTATGATGTTTACCTAATTGATGTACATCCTACAGGTTGGTGGTATGAAAACCAAGCAGGAGAAGAAGTAGCTATAGACAAATCCGATTTTAGTATTGTAGAAGCAGGACAAAAAATAAATTTTGACATTGCACTCATGTGCATTCATGGAACGCCCGGCGAAGATGGAAAAATGCAAGGCTATTTTGATTTAATAGGTTTGCCTTATACCAGTTGCAATACTGCCACTTCTGCATTGACATTTAATAAAAGATATACAGTAGCCGTTGCGGGATTTGGCGGCGTGCATGTTGCAAAATCATTACATCTATTTAAGGAACATCCTTTAACTGCAACGCAAATTTTAGCCGAAGTAAAACTGCCCTTATTTGTAAAGCCAAATAATGGAGGGAGTAGTTTTGGAATAAGTAAAGTAAATGCAGAACAACAATTGGTCCCTGCCTTAGAAAAAGCATTTAAAGAAGACAATCAGGTATTGATAGAAGAATTTATTAGTGGAAGAGAATTTACCATTGGTGTTTTTAAATCCAAAGGCGTTACCACGGTATTGCCCATTACAGAAATTAAAACTGAAAATGAATTTTTTGATTTCGCTGCCAAATACGAAGGCAAGAGCGAAGAAATTACACCTGCGCAAATTACAGAAACCATCTTAGCCGATTTAACAGCCGCCGCAACCAAAGTATACAATATTTTTAATTGTAGCGGAGTGGTTAGAATAGATTTTATCTACAATGAGACTTTACAAAAAGCATATTTGTTGGAAGTGAATACCGTTCCTGGTCAAAGTGAGGCAAGTATTATTCCACAGCAAGTAAGGGCTATGGGTTGGAGCTTAACTGATTTTTACGGAACCATTATTGAAGATTGCTTATCTTCCAGATAAACCAATAAACATTTATTATTTTGGAAGCCATCGATAAATTATTAAAAAAGCCTTTGTGGGTAAATGTTTTAACAGGCATTGGAGCTATTATTGTGGTTATCGTACTCTTTTTCTTTTGCTTAGGTTGGATTACAGGCAATGGTAAAACCGAAAAAGTACCCAATGTAATTGGCTTAGATGTAGTAGCTGCGCAAAAAAATATAAAGGCTTTGGGTTTTGATGTGGTCTTACAGGATTCAATTTATGTAGATACTTTAGCAAGAAATGGGGTATTGAGACAAACTCCAGAAGCGGATGAAGTTGTAAAAAAAGGAAGAACCATTTACTTGACTATTAATAGAGTAATTGCACCTCAAGTGGATATGCCCAACTTGATTGGCTTCTCTTTAAAAAGTGCACAGACCTATTTAAAAGTATTGGGTTTGAGAATGGGGGCCATTAATTTAGTCACCAATAGAAATAAGAATGTCATCATTGATCAATTGGTAGGGGCTAATTCCATTGCACCAGGAACGAAGCTATCTTCGGGCACCATGATAAATTTTACGGTAGGTGATGGGGGTAATGGTGTTGGTATTGAAGTGCCTGATTTAATTGGGCTAACGGTGGGAATGGCAAAATCTACATTAACAAGTTTGGGTTTGAGTATAGGCAATATTATTTCTTCCACTACCATTCAAGATACTGCTAATGCATTCATCATTCAACAAACCCCTAGTTCCTTTTCTGCGCAATTGGATTCATTAGGCATGCCCTTGAAAAACGCTACCATACAAGGGGGTACTATAGACATTGTGATAGATAAAGTAGCGCCTGTGATTTCAAAGAAAGATTCCATTAAATAAAAAAAAATTAATACTTCATAAGATGCAAACCATTACCGTAGAAGCTTTAAAAGCAAAATTAGACGCCGGAGAGAAATTAAATCTAGTAGATGTGCGCGAGCCACATGAACATGCAGCTTTTAATATAGGTGGAATTTTATTGCCACTAGGCCAAGTACAAACTTTACAAATAGAGGATATAGAAGATCTAAAAGAAGAAATCGTATACATCTATTGTCGAAGTGGGAATAGAAGTGGGCAAGCTTGTATGATGTTAGAGCCTTATGGTTTTAAAAATGTGGTGAATGTTGCGGGTGGCATGTTGGATTGGGAAGCAAAGTTCCCAGGATAATTGCATTTACCAATTTCATTGTTTATTTAATTTGTTTTATAATTATTAATGGGTCACTTAATCTTGTTTGATCCAATAGGTTTACTAAAGCCATGGTTCTTTGTGTTTTGATGTCACTTAATCCATTTAAAATGGTCCAGGAATCTTTTAATAAGTAAAATACATTGGTGGTTAAATTCAAAGTTTTATTTTTTTCAGATGGCGCCCAAATACTGTTGTTGTATATTTTTTCAATTTCAATCATTTGTTGAACATAGACATCAATTGGGGGTTTACTTTTTTTGCTCCTACACCAATTGTTGAGTAATTTTAATATTCGAGGACTATTGTTTGCAATCATATCTGCAGACAATTGATAAACAAACCCATCAAGTTTCCATCTAAGCGTATTGTAAGTAGCCAAGGCACTGTCTTTTTGATTTTGGTTATTACAATGCGTTATTAAATACAATTCGGTGCTGTATTTTGTTTCAATTAATTTATTTAAAAGGCCTTCATGGTTGTTTTGTGCTTCAAGTGGAGGGCACCATAAAAGTAGTAAGCAAAATAGCCCCAATGATTTTTTCATTATCTAAAAGGTTTAAATAAAAAATGATACAGTTTCTAATTTGCCTTCGATTTGCGGGGCTTGTTCATACCCATTTTTTCCTAAATCGGCATTGACCAATTTGATGAGTTCATTCATAGGCATTTGCTTGTCATGTGCTTTTAAATTTTTCAATAAATAATAAGTAAAAGCGCCATTAAATCTATTGTCTATATAAGCATCTGCGCTTACTTGATCGGATGCACAGGCACTTAATAAAGCACCGTTAAGGGGTTGATTGATAGGGTGTGATGATGATTCAATAGGGGGCACTAATAATGTGGTGGGAGCAATAGTAGCATTCGAAGGCTCGTTGATAGAAAATGTATCTATAGATGGAATAAAATGTGCTGGTCGATTGATGAATCGATAACGATTGGATTGATCCATTGGATCTCGGGACAAATCTTCGGCATGACAGGAATCGGATATCCAAACAAAATGTACTCCATTGGGGATGGCTTTAAAAATTTCTGCAAATTCTTTATCACGAAGGGTGGTGGCTGCCGTCCAATCAAAATCATAAGGACAAATAATTTCATCATTGCCATCTTTTTCAAGTGCTGGATGTTGTGTAGGCATTTGAGCGCCGTGGCCGCTGTAATGAAATAGAATTTGATCTCCTGCTTGCAACTCTTCTAATAGCCATTTTAAATTTTCTACGATTCCTTTTTTAGTTGCTTGACGATTGGTTAAAGTTTTCACCTGCTCTTTTTGATAGACAGGGTTAATTTGAGTAATAAAATGAAACATGTCATTGATGTCATTGATGCAACCTCTTAATTCATTTCTTGGATCGGGGTATTGATTGATGCCCACTAATAATGCTTTGTTTTTCATTTTTATTTTGATTTGTTTTGCTGAAAATAAAAAATAAAATGATGCTACAAAATATATTTAATACATTTGTTTAAGCGGCTAAAAGCCTTAATTAGATTGAATTCTAAAGCAATTGAATACAATTAAAGCGTAGTAATACTTTGAAACTTTAGTCTATTTAGAAACATTTCTAAAATTATTTTTTTATGGAAAATGAAATTCAAACAAAAGAAAGAAAAAAAGGCATTTTAACCAGCTTTTTACTTTTTTTAATTGCTATTTTTTTATTGTCTGTAACGGCACCTATTGGTTTTATTTTTGCGTTATTGCAAAAATTATTTACCCGAAAAATACAATCGCTACGTGATTATTTATTAGAAGTAGCATTGGTATTGGATCAGGCAGGCAATGTAATCATGCAGCATTTTTTAAATGCTGTTTTATTAAAAAAGGATCCTAATGTTTATTTATTTGGCAATAAAAAAGAAACCATTAGCAGCGTAATAGGTAAAAATTCATTAACGGGTAATTTGACCAGCCTTGGACAATTCTTGGATAGCTTTTTAAATGCCATTGATAAGAACCATACATTAAATTCGATCGAAGAAAATATTAAAAACTTCTTTACTTCAAATTAATTTTCAAGCTTATCCAAAAATTACTACCTGCCATTGGGTAATAATTATTTGAAGTAGTGATAGCGCCTAAATATAAATAACTATAGGTATACCCATTGGGCTCATACAATTTATTAAAAATATTATTCGCATAAATTTGAAGCGCGGCATCCCATTTTGGTTTGGTACACAATGTATACGAAGTACTTATATCTTGTAAGAAATAGGCTTTTAAAGTTCTTGATTCATTTTGAGTGTTGTCCAAATATTGTTTGGAAACATATTTACTCGTAAAGTTTACATTCCATTGATTGCTTAATTTTACTTGAAGACTATGATTGGCTGTTAGATTAGGCGATAAAGTGATAGCTGTGTTTTTATGCACAATGGCCAATTGACCACCCTTGTCATAATCGTCTATGTATTCGGTAAATGCATCAATTTTATTTTGGCTAAATGTGATATTGCCTGAACTGGTTAAGAAATAATTGATCTTCCAGTTTCCTTCCAATTCAATACCTATTCTACTGCTCTTAGGTACATTGGTTCTAGTATAAGCGCCTACATCATTAATTTTTCCAGTAAGCACCAATTGGTCTTCGTAGCTCATTATATATACATTCGCTCCCCACTCAAAATTTGTCTGTTTGTTTTTAAAACCTATTTCCAAATCAGTTAAAACTTCTTGTTTGGGTTGTTCAATGGTAGCTGCTTCAAAATCATCTCTATTGGGCTCTTTATGTGCCATGGCAATACTTGCAAAATAATTGGTATGCTTTGTTTTGTAAAACAATCCCGCTTTTGGGTTTAAAAAATCAAAATTTCTTTTTACCAACAAATCTGGATTGTGATCAAAGCCATACATATTGTGCACAACATTACGGTATTGTACATCCACAAAACTGCTGAAAGCCTCGGTAAATTGATGGTTCCATTTGATATAGGTATTGACATCTTTCTTAATGGCATTGTTAAAATAATAATTAAAATTAGGGGATATGCCCAAATTGCTTAAATAGGGTAGTCTGCCATAATGCAATCCATCGTAGGTATTCCATGCGCCACCAAGCGTGTATTTGTTTTTACCTTCCTCATAAACCAAAGAGGCTATTTGCCCATAAAAATTATTATCTAACCATTTTCTACGCACTAGATCAAGCGTATTTGCTGGTGCGGTTTCAATATAATCAGACAAGACAGCACCCCCTTTGTATTCTTCATAGAAGCCTTTACCTCTTGTTAAGAATACTGCGGTGTTCCATTGCATTTTGGAATTAATGGTTTTGTTGTAAAACAATTGATAATGCGTTTGTTGATAATTGTCTGTTTGATTGTTATAAGGTGCATCCAATTTTTCCATCCCTGCAGGATTGTAAGTTCTTTGTGTTGCCAATAATTCTTCTGGCACACCGTACCAGGCTTGGTAAGTTTTTTCCCAGCCTGAGAAAATATTTAATCTTAAAGAAGATTGATCGCCCCAATAGGTAGTACTTAGATAAAATGATTTTAGGTTGGATTTTGCCCGATCCATATATCCATCGCTACTGATATTACTTACACGGCCATCAATTGTAAAATGACCTTTGATTAAACCAGTACCCAATTGCAAAGTATTTTTAAATGTATTGAATGAGCCTGCACTGGATTGAAGGGATAAATATTTTTCGGGATGATAATCGTTGGTAGCTAAATTAATGGTCGCACCAAACGCACTGGCACCATTGGTAGAAGTGCCTACACCTCTTTGTATTTGAACACTATTTAAACTAGAACTAAAATCTGGTAAGTCCACAAAATAGGTAATCATGCTTTCTGCATCATTGTAAGGAATACCATTTAAAGTGACATTGATTCTAGTACCATCGGTACCTCTAATCCTGATGCCTGTATAACCTACCCCAGTACCTGCATCTGAATTTACTACAACAGAAGGAGTATTCTGTAATAAAAAGGGTAGGTCTTGACCATAATTCACTTTTTCAATAGCAGCTTTGTTTAAATTGCTGATTGCAAAAGGACTGTTTTCACTAGCTCTTACCGATCTCACTTCCAACGGTGGAAGGTTGCGAATGCTGTCTGAAAATTTCAAGATACTGTCTTTTTTTGACAATGGTTTTTGTGCCGTACTAGTGGCTACCATTAAAATAAATGCAAATGTTCCCAATAACTTAGTCATAACTAAAGTTTAAATGTTTCAAAAATGAAAACTGGGAACAGGAATAATAGCTATGAGAAGTGCGCAGAATGCGGTGACCTTCCCTTCGCAGGCATTACCCTGTTCAGGTTCAACGGGTTTTTCTCAGCCTTTTACAGCACCCCGAGGACAGCACAAAAATAAGCAGAAAAATAATACCATTCACTGTAACTTTAGGTTCGTATTTACGTTTTAAGTAAATAAATCATCTAATTATGAAAAAGATATTCTTAGGACTTATTTTAATAACAGGTTGTACGCTAAGTGCGCAAAACAAGACTTCGTTGGTGTATGACAATCATGCACAGCTAAGAAAAGTGTCCAATTTTAACGCCATCAGTGTGTCCAGTGCCATTGATTTATACCTGACACAATCTAATACGAATGAAGTAGCAGTTAGTGCTTCAGAAGATGAAATAAGAGATCATATAATTACCGAAGTTGTTGGAGGTACTTTGATTATTCGTTTGGGTGATCATGGAACTTGGTTTAGTTGGAAAAAATGGGGCAATTATAAAACCAAGGCATATGTTAGCATCAAAGATATTGATGCGATTACCGCTTCGGGGGCAAGTACTATTCATTTAGTCAATACCATTGAATCACCCAAAATGAGAATCAAATTATCTGGTGCTTCTGATTTTCATGGAGATGTTAAAGCTGGTACATTGGATTATCATTTGAGTGGTGCTTCTGAATATGATGGAAAAGTTTTTGCTACCAATATTTCAATAGATGCAAGCGGTGCTTCTTCCATAGGTTTGGAAGGAACTGCAGATGATATGTCTCTTGAACTTGAAGGGGCTAGTGATGCTAAATTATATGGATTGGTTGTGAAAGGGGCCGTTGTCCTTTCAAGAGGCGCTAGTCATGCAAAAGTTAATGTAACTGAAGTATTAAAAGCAAATAGCAAAGGGGCTAGTGATATTGATTACAAGGGGGATCCTAAAATATTAGAATCTAGTGCAACGGGAGCTTCCAGCATAAAACATAGAAACTAAAAATCCTCACAAAATTGTGTCTGTAAAATTTTAATTTCACAAATTGGGCATAGAGATGCTGGTATTGAAAAATAAATTTTAAAAAAAAGGAAACCTTATAAGTTTCCTTTTTTTAATTCACTTACAGCAAAGTCGGCAGCTCTTGCAGTAAGTGCCATATAAGTTAATGATGGGTTTTGGCAAGCAGAAGAAGCCATGGCCGACCCATCTGTTATAAATACATTTTTAGCTTCATGCATTTGATTCCATTTATTCAAAACAGATGTTTTAGGATCTTTACCCATACGCGCCGTTCCCATTTCATGAATACAAAAACCAGGTGCAGGCATATTGTCATAAGTGCCTACATTTTTAATACCTGCGGTTTCTAACATTTCAGCCGCACTGTTTCTCATATCAATGCGCATCTTTTTTTCATTTTCTTTAAACTCGCAATCAATATGTAAAGCAGGTAGTCCCCATTTATCTTTTTTATTTTTATCAAGCGTTACTTTATTTTCATAATAAGGTAAATGCTCACCCCATGAGCCCCAACCAATACTCCATTTACCTGGCTCAGTAACACTTTCTTTCAATTCTACACCAATACCATTTTTTTCACCACTATTACGTGAAGCGCCACCTTGATAACCAAATCCTCTTAAATAACCAGCAGAAGACCCGCCATCTAAGTTTCTAAATCTTGGAATATAAATTCCATTAGGTCTGCGGCCATAAGTATATATATCTTGAAATCCATCATAGTCGCCATAAGCACCCACTCCATAATGATGATCCATTAAATTATGACCTACTTGTAAACTACTATTGCCAAATCCATTCGGGAATACTTCTGAAACTGAACTTAATAAAATATGAGCAGTGCCTAAAGTAGAAGCGTTTAAGAAAACTATTTTTGCAAAATATTCTTCTGTTAAATTAGTGTTGGCATCTAATATGCGCACCCCTTTGGCACGGCCTGTTTCTTTATCGTATAAAATTTCGGTGGTAATAGCATCGGGTCTTAAAGTTAAATTACCTGTTGCAGCCGCTGCAGGTAGGGTAGCAGCGTTGGAACTAAAATATCCACCAAAAGGACAACCTTGATGACATTTATTTCTAAATTGACAAGGGCCTCTGGTTCCAATTTTTGCAGTGTGGTTAGCAGACCTTCCAATTATCATGGGCCTGCCCATTTTTGTTTTAAGATTTTGAGCCACCATTTTTTCTACCACATTCATTTCCATCGGTGGTTGAAATTCTCCATCGGGTAAATTAAATACGCCATCTCTATTGCCACTGATGCCTGCAAATTTTTCAACATAACTATACCATTGTGCAAGGTCATTATATCTTATTGGCCAATCGGTTCCATATCCATCTTTTGCATTGGCTTCAAAATCTAAATCGCTCCATCTATAAGATTGTCTTCCCCACATTAAGGAACGTCCTCCCACATGATTACCTCTGATCCAATCAAAAGGTTTAGCAGCTACATATGGGTTTTCTAAATCGTTGACGAAGAATTTTTTTGACACCTCGTCGTATGCATAGCATTTACTTTGAATAGGAGAATTTTTTTTATCTGCTTGAGTGACTGCATTGTGGTGGGCTAGTTCCCAAGGATCTTTTTCAGTGCCTTGATAGTCTTTGATATGTTCCACATTACGGCCTCTTTCAAGCACCAATGTTTTGAGTCCTTTTTCTGTTAACTCTTTAGCAGCCCAGCCTCCAGAAATTCCAGAGCCTACCACGATGGCATCGAAATGATTTGATGATGGCATTTTATATCAGTTTTATTTGAATCGTTAATTGCGTTGTCAATTTAGTTAAAATCCTTATAAAAACTTGATTTTTTTTAAGTATTCTAATTGTTTATTTGATCAATGGTCATAGTTTAAATTAACAAACTAAAAGGGGGATAACTCTTGTATTTGCTGATAAAAACTTATTTTTAAGTTTCAATACGCTATTCATGAAGCCCTTCTTATTTAAGATTAATGCATTAGTCAAAAATTTACTAATATTTTTTCAACCACATGTAGTTTTTAGTTTTTTAATACAACCTTTTACATTTTTTTCTAATTTTTTAAGTTTGACTCAATGGATTGCAAAGCAGCCAACAAAAGGGGTGTACAAAGACGCCTTCTCTTTGTTTCGCAACTACAATCATAGAATTGATTTGTACAACTTTGTGATAGAAAAGGAAAATTTAAGCAATACAGAAATCATCTACATAGAAATGGGCGTATGCAATGGAAATTCTTTTGCATGGTGGATGCAAAACAATCATCACAGTGGTTCAAGATTTCATGGCTTTGATACTTTTGAAGGATTGCCAGAACAGTGGGGTTATTTTTTTAAAAATGGAGACATG
>Ga0194047_10000991_pt1 | contig 18078 bp, 16 predicted proteins | sample JunL225m_MetaG_2_FD_160070 | JGI IMG/M metagenome (GOLD analysis project Ga0194047, IMG submission 160070) | Anoxic zone freshwater microbial communities from boreal shield lake in IISD Experimental Lakes Area, Ontario, Canada - Jun2016-L221-5m | ecosystem: Environmental > Aquatic > Freshwater... | reverse complement strand
AGAGAATGCTGGTGGAGTGATGTTAGATGCTGCAGATAAAAAACGTCTTGAGGAAGTCATGTTTCAGGGTGGCAAGTTGACTTCAACTTTGACGGCCCAGTACCCATCAGTTATTGCAGAGCGTGCGCAATTAAAAAACCCAAAGGCAAAAGAAGCAAAATTTTTGATGGTTGAGGAAGAGGGTTTTGGGCCATCTGCTCCATTCTCAGGCGAGAAATTAAGCCCAGTTCTCACAGTTTGGAAGGCTGCTGATTTCAATGCGGCTCAAGACTTAGTAACTAATGTCTATAACTATCAGGGAAATGGCCATTCAGTTGGCTTACACACTGCCTTAAGTGGTGATGTGATGGAAAAGCGGGCTGCAACTTTGGCCGAAAATTTAAAGGTGGCTAGAGTGATTGTGAATCAAGCTCATACCATGGCTACAGGAGGCAGCTTTGAAAATGGTTTGCCATTTTCACTTTCCATGGGCTGCGGTACTTGGGGAAAAAATAATTTTTCTGACAATATGAACTATCGGCACTACCTTAATATCACACTAGAGTAGTTCGACCCCTTCCAGAGCGGGTGCCCAAAGTTGAAGATCTCCTAAAAGATTACTTCACACGCTTTCCTCAGGCTTGAGTTTTAAAGTGACGACTGCATGCCAAAGTTTGGGCGAAGTCCTATTGCATTGGTCAGAAGTGCAAGCGGAAAAAGTTTTTTTATATGCCCCTGAAACTGGAGTAACTCTAAGTTATGGTCAACTTTATAAAGAGGCGTGTTATTTTTCTACATGGTTAGAAGAGCGGAAAATTAGTGCTTACGGCCATGTTGGTATATATATGCACAATGGTCGCCAGACCAGTACGATCTTTCTAGCTACGATGGCTTGTGGTCGGGTCATTACACCACTCAATTTGCTAGCACCCACAGATCAACTCGCTTGGGTTTTAGATCATAGCGATATTGAGCTCTTGTTTTATTCGCCAGATAAAAAGCAGAGTCTATTTGCAGCGTTAGAAAAGACCAAGCGAAAATTTCTATTGGTAGAGCTCGATCCTGATGCGACGCAGGGCCCATTCATGAAGTGTGAGGTAGGAACTTTGCCAACAGTACAGCCTACTCAGCCAGCACTTCTCATGTATACCTCCGGCACTACTGGGACACCTAAAGGTGTATTACTAACCCATGCTAATTTGTTACATGCAGCCCGTTCCATGGCATCTTGGCATTCACTGACTCAGGCAGATACGGTCTTAAGCTCTTTACCTATCTACCATATCAATGGCCAAGTGATTTCCACGATTACACCTTTTGTTTCTGGCGGATCTGTTGTTGCACCCCATGCTTTCTCAGTATCGAGTTGGTGGAAGTTAGCGATTCAATATCAGTGCACATGGATCAATATGGTGCCCACCATCATTGCTTATTTGATCAATGCAGCAAAAAACGGAGGTGCATTGCCTAGCCGTGAGGAATTAAAAGCCATTCGTTTTGGTCGTTCGGCTTCTGCTCCTTTGCCTCCAGAGCACCATCGTGAATTCGAAGCTTTGTTCGGAATTACCTTAATAGAAGGCATGGGTATGACGGAATCTTGCTCTATGGTTTTTTGCAATCCCCATGATGAGAGGCGGCGCTATGGAAGTCCTGGCCTACCTTGTGGAGTAGAAGCAAAAGTAATTGATGCTGATGGTAGGCTTCTTGGTTCCAATATGGCCGGAGAAATTTGCTTACGCGGTGGCAATGTCCTCAATGCTTATTACAAAGCAGAAGCAGAGACTGCTAAGGCATTTGATGCTGAGGGATGGCTAAAGACTGGCGATCTTGGACTGCGTGATGATGACGGCTTTTATTTTATTACCGGACGTCTTAAGGAGCTCATCATCAAAGGCGGGGAAAATATAGCCCCACGTGAAATTGATGAAGCCATACTAAAGCATCCAGCAGTATTAGATGCCGCTGCAGTTGGTATTCCAGACGCCAACTATGGGCAAGAAATTATGGTTTGTATTGTTTTAAAACCAGAGACTACCTGTACAGAAGAAGAGATACGTCTTTTTTGCCTTAAAGAACTTGGAAAACTGAGAACACCTAAGCTGATTCTGTTCATGGATGACTTGCCTAGAGGCCCATCGGGCAAAGTTCAGCGTTTAAAGCTCTTGGATTTACACATAAGTCATTAATGCTTCTTGAATAAATAGCTTGCGATTACTGAAGTCAGTATTCCACCAAGGATCGCCCATTCCAACGGAATGGTGATGGTGCCGATACCAGTAATGAGCATTGGAATCCATGCGCTTGGCCCCATGTGGATCTCATGACGAACCTGTTTAAGATCAATTAAGTTCCAAGCTACCACAAGTAAAAGCGAAGAAATCACAACATAAGGAATATATTTTGCTAGGGGAGATACAAATGCCAGCAGAATCACTAGAAATATTGCTGCGCTTATCGCTGAGAGGGGAGTTTTAGCTCCAGAGGCTAAATTCACTCCCGTTCGATTAAATGAACCGCTGGCAGGATAGGCTGAGAAAAAAGCACCGCAAACATTCGCTAATCCTTGACCAATAAATTCTTGGTTAGCATTGAAATTATCTTTAGTTTTCAGCGCTATTGCACGGGCGATGGCCATTGCCTCGGTAGATGCCAAGAGGGTCATGATGAGCGCCGCACTGAAGAGTTTTTGGAGTGTATCCATACTCAGATCTGGATAAGAAAATGGTGGTAATGCACCAGGTATTTCTTCTACCCGTTTAAATATTCCAATCCCGGGTAAAAAGGTTTCTAGTAAGGAGGCGGCAATGCTCCCTAAAATCACAGCCACCAGCATGGCCGGCACAAATCGATTTAGGGGTCTCCAAATTCGAATAGCAATTAAGGTGATCAGTACCAGAACTGGAGCGGTAATATGCCATTGCTGATTCAGTATTGTATTTACAACAGCAGTAGTGGTTTCGATAACGCTTTTACCTCTTGGAACACTTACACCAAGTAGGCTACCTAACTGGCTATTGATAATTAAGATGGCGGCACCCACGGTAAATCCAACAATGACTGAATGCGGAATCTTTTCAACCCATTTACCCGCTTTACCAATGCCAAGTGCCAACTGTAGGATGCCTACTAAAAAACTCAAGGTGAGTACATAGCCAACATATTGACTAGACTCTGGTATAGCCAGAGGCGTTATTAAAGCCATGGTGGTTAGTGAAATTGCATTTGCTGGCCCCGTAACCATTAAACGGCTAGAGCCAAATAATGCTGCAATCAGGCAAGGGAGCATTGCTGCATACAAACCATATTGCGGTGGCATACCAGCTAATAAGGCAAATGCAATACCTTGGGGCATCACCACAATTGCGCCAGTAAGTCCCGCCAAAACATCTGCGCGAATGATTCCTGGGTTTTTATATTCAGGAAGCCACTTGCTAAAGGGAAGATGCCAATTCATCAGAATTAAATTTTCCCCAAGATTAAATCAGCAGCTCTTTCAGCCAACATCACCGCAGGCCAATTTGTATTGCCTGATGGGACAGTTGGCATTGCAGAGCAATCTACCACTCTTAATCCCTGAACTCCACGTACTTTGAGTGAAGCATCTAAGACGGCCATAGGATTGCTGTCAGGGCCCATCTGGCATGTGCCTGTCGGGTGAAAGATAGTAGCCCCATTATTGCGACAGAATTCTAAAACCTCCTCATCCGATTTGGGGTTATTCGGTTTGACTTCGCGAGTAATCAGAGAGCGTAGTGGTTCAGTCTGCGCCATTTTTCTAGCAAAATTGACTGCTGCAACACTGGTATCGCGATCATATTGAGTAGCTAAATAGTTGGCAAACATTTTTGGTGGTACTAGCGGGTCGGTAGATTGAATGCGGACATGGCCTCGAGATTCTGGTCGTAGCTGGCATACCGACATTGTGAATCCTGAGAAAGGATGGACTTTACCCCCTGCCATTTCAGCAGAGAGGGTTGCCATATGAAACTGAATATCAGGTGTTTTGGAATCTTTCATCACTCGAGTAAAGAGGCCGCCTTGATTAATTCCGATAGAAAGAGGGCCGCCTCTAAATAGTAGCCAGTCTAAACCCATCTTCAGTTTGCCAAACCAAGATGAGAGTTGATCATTGGTAGAGATGGGTTGATTTAGTTCATAAATGAGACGAAATTGCAGATGGTCTTGTAAATTTTCACCAACACCTGGTAAGTCATGTATGACGGGGATATTCAATTCCTGTAATAGTTTTGCAGGGCCAATACCTGATAACTGAAGAATCTGTGGGCTCTGAATTGCGCCTGCGCTCAAAATCACTTCTTTATTGGCATGAATCGTTTTTTTAATTCCCTGCTGAATAAATTCAACCCCAACTGCTTTTTTATTTTCGAAAATGACTTTGCCCACTTGGCTATTCGTCAGAATGGTCAGATTAGAACGGTGTTTAGTTGGTTTTAGGTAGGCTACTGCAGCGCTACAACGAAACCCTTTATGGGTACTGAGCTGGAAGTAGCCAACGCCTTCTTGAGTCAGATTATTAAAGTCATCAGTAGTGGGCACGCCAAGCGCATTAGCTGCTTTTTTAAACGCTTCTACTAAGACATTTTTCTTAGGAATTGATGAGGCCTTTAAAGGACCTGTTTGAGAATGCAGGGGCTCTCCTAATCTGTCATTACCCTCAGCTTTTTTGAAGTAGGGCAATACATCATCCCAAGCCCAGCCGGGATTACCAAGATCGCGCCAGCCGTCGTAATCCTCTTTTTGTCCGCGAATAAAGATCAAGCCATTGATTGAGCTAGATCCTCCTAATGTTTTGCCGCGCGGCCAATAGATTTGGCGGCCATTCATACCTGGATCAGGTTCAGTCTGAAATTTCCAATTGACTTTTGGATCCCACATAGTTTTTGCATAACCAATGGGTAAGTGAATCCAAGGCGACTTATCTCTGGGGCCTGCCTCAATCAGACAAACAGAATTATTGGGGTCTTCAGAGAGGCGATTGGCTAAAACACAGCCAGATGAGCCGCCCCCAACAATGATGTAATCGAATAAGGTGTTCGACATACTCTTTAGTGTTTTCTTAATCCCAAAATTTCACGTGCTTGTGCTGGCGTTGCAACACTGCGGTTATAGGCAGGCGCCATTTGCGCTAAGCGGGCGACTAATTCGGCATTATCCTTAGCGAGCCTGGTCTTATCAAAGCGAGTGTTGTCTTCCAGACCAGTTCTCACATGACCGCCCAACTCCAGTGTCCATTCATTTACCGGTAGTTGATAGCGCGCTACCCCAGCTGCACACCAAGTAGCATCTGGCATTACTGCTTTTAATTCTGAAATCAAAAATTCCAGAATCGAGCGTCTTGCGGGCATGGCATTGGGGATGCCCATGACAAACTGCACATGGGCAGGAGCCTTCAAGAGGCCACGTTCTACCAAGTTTGCAGCGTTATAAAGCATAGCTAGGTCAAAAATTTCAATTTCAGGTTTGATCTCGTACTTGAGCATTTCGCCAGCCAGCCCATCAACAAATTCTGGTGGATTTTCGTAAATACCATTAGGGAAATTCACTGAACCGGTTGCTAGTGATGCCATGTCAGGACGATGAAACAGCATTCCGCCGCGCGCTGCTTGATCACGTCCACGACCACCTGTGGAAAATTGAACAATGATTCCAGGGCAATGTTTCTCGATACCCACTTGTACTGCTGCATATAAGTCTGGGTCTGAGCTGGGACTCTCATCTGGATTGCGAACATGAATATGAGCTAGAGATGCACCTGCTTCATATGCTTTATGGATCTCTTCTATTTGTTCAGATGTCGTAACGGGAAGACCAGGGCAATCTTTCTTGCGGGGGATAGCACCTGTCATTGCTACGGTAATAATTACTGGGGTAGTCATATTTTCTCCGTTAAGTTTAATTACTAGTTTCTGATAGGCTGTTTTGAATATCTCTTGCTGCTTGTTGTAGAGGGCCTATATAGAATCCAATGGATTTTTCTTGCATGCGGGGCGCTGGTCCATGCGCCGTAATGGTCGCAAAGGTTTTCAGTTTGGAGTTCATTACTGGTACTGCAATACCGATAAACCCCTCTAGAAAGGCAGATTCATCAAGGGCATAGCCATCCAGACGAATCTTCTCTAACTCAGGAAAGAGCTTTTTATAGCCCGTAATTGTTTTATCTGTATAGCTTTCAAAGGGCTCATTTCCTAAAGACCTTCTAACTTGTAATTCTGTCATCCCAGATAGAAATAATTTTCCACTGGCCGTGCAGTGAAGAGGTACACGCATGCCTAGGTCTACGTGAAGTCGAATAGGGGCACTCGTTTCAACCCGATCTAGATACATGACTTTATTACCATCGAGAATATTGAAGTTACAGGTTTCACCAATTTCTTCGACTAAACGTTTCATCACCGATATGCGTTGGGAACGGATTGAATCTACGGAAAGAATATTGATCCCCATGATTCTCAGTTTTGCGCTTGGTTGAAAGCGCCTGCCATTTGGGTCGCGCTCAATAAATCCTTGCGTCACTAAAGTATTGAGCAATCTAAAAGCAGTGGGTTTGGCTAAATTGGTGCTGGTAGAGATCGTTTCAAGGGTTAAAGGAAATTCAGATTGGGTGATCGTTTCCAGTATCAATAAAACCTTTTCCGCCATACTGGATTTGGCAGATTCTTCGAATATTTCCGAAGGTGGGGTGATACGGGATAGCTTTGGTGGCATTTATTGAGGTTTTTTGAATATATTTGCGATTTTAAGTGTTTACCCTTAAAGCATTTCATCAGATGATACTTTAAATTCCATTAGAGAAAATATTAACTAAAAATAAGAGACAATGCAAACAAAAAAGAAGCCCGCTTCCAAAGCGAGAGCAAAGCCTAAGACTTTGAAAAAAAGTTCTAAGGACTTGCCCAAAAAAAAGGCTGTAACGACCGTTAAGGTGCCACCCGAATTCACAATGAAACAGGTGAAGGAAATTGTTGCCTTAATAAGGGATGCTGGAACATTTACTAGCTTTGGATATAAGACAGATGAATTTGAAATTGAGATTTCTGTCGGTTCCCCGTCTTCTCCGGGTATCACTACTTTTGTAGCTCCTGCAAGTTCAGCGGCTTCTGTGAATACTTCAGCTGTAGTAAGCACTCCGACACCATTCGTAATCTCGGCCTCTGAACGCTTGATTTCCAGTCCAATGATTGGAACTTTTTATCGCAGACCTAGTCCAAGCTCCCCCCCATTTGTTGAGATAGGGGACTTTGTTAAGCCTGATACAGATGTTTGTATTGTCGAGGTCATGAAATTGCTCAATACGATTCCCGCTGAATGTAGTGGTACTGTCTCGAGAATTTTGGTTGAGGATGGCGAAAATATCGAAGCCGGCCAGGCTTTAATGGTGATTGAGGTTTCTTGATGACCGTTAAAAAGCCTTTTGAGTTAATCGATGTCACGTTGCGCGATGCGCATCAGTGCCTCTGGTCAACACGTATGACCACTCCCCATATGTATCCTGCCTTAGCGGACATAGATCAGGCTGGCTATGGCTATATCAATATATTGGGAGGCGCCGTTTTTGATGTGATGGTGCGTTTCTTGCGAGAAGATCCATGGAAGCGTATGGAATTCCTTAGTAAACAGCTCAATACTCCTACTGATGCATTAACACGTGGTCAAAGTATTTATACCTTTGAATTATTTCCAGACGACGTCGTTGCTCTAAATGTTGAATTGCTTGCGGAGTCTGGAGTCAAGGTGCTTACGGTATATGACGCGCTAAATGACAATCGAAATATCGAATCATCTGTAAAGGCTGGTAAGAAAAATGGCATGTTGATCAATGCAATGCTCACTTATGCATTAAGCCCAGTGCATGATGATGCTTATTTTATTGCCCGTACACATGAGCTTGTGAAATTGGGGGTAGATTTTATTTCTGTAAAAGATCCCACAGGCTTATTAACTCCAGAGCGAGCTGCAACGCTTTTTCCAGCTATTGTTGCTGCTGCCAAGGGCATTCCGATTAAGTTGCATTCCCACTGTCAGTCAGGCTTAGCCCCTAAGGTTTACGAAGAGGCTATAAAGGCTGGTTTTTCGTATGGTTATGTAGCTACTGATTGCCTTGCCAATGGCGCTTCATTACCATCGGTGCTAGATGTGTACGCGAGCGCACAAAAACTGGGAAGGGCGCCCAAGATGAATCTGGCTACATTGCAAAAAGTAGATGAATATTTTGATTGGATCTGTTCGCGCGACAATTTTTCTCGTGGTGAAAAAGCCAGTTATGACCCTGCTTTATATGAACATCAAATTCCAGGAGGGATGATTTCAAACCTGCGTGCTCAATTAGCCACTATGGGCATCTCCCATAGGGAGGCAGAGATTCTAGAGGAGACAGCAAGGGTTCGGAAGGACTTGGGTTATCCCATCTTGGTAAGCCCCTTTGCACAATATATCGTTACCCAAGCGGTTTTGAATGTCATGCAAGGTGAGCGCTATAAAACGATTCCTGACGAGATTAAGCTTTACCTTAAAGGACATTATGGAAAATTGGCCGGTACCCCTAGTGCAGAAGTGATGACTCGCGCTAAAGTAGATTACGACGCGTCCCGCAGACCAGGAGAGTTGATAGAGCCTGTATTGTCTGTGTTAAGAAAAAAATGGGGGCGTTCAGTTAGTAAGCAGCAATTAAGTTTGCATGCTTTTTATCCTGAAAACCTTGCTTTAGGATTGAAAGACGGCGCTCAAGAGGCCTTGAAACAAGGACCTGTTTTGCAGCCTTTTACAGAATTAGTGAAGTATTTGGTGATGAAAAAAGAGTATAGAAAAATTAGAACTAGATTGGGTGGTATAGAGTTAAGTTTTACGAGTTAGTTTTTTAAATATTTTTTGTTTAATTTGAAATACAAGCAATTCCATTATTAAGGAGATCGTAATGAAACAATTTAATGCGTCACGTCGTATCTTTTCAGTGCTTGCAGTTGCAATGCTTTCCGGAGCCCCGATGCTGTCGATGGCTCAAAATAGTACCAAGTTCAATGATTATGGTTGGCCCGAAGGTGCAGATGAAAAAGTTTCAGCAAAGTCTGTCGCTTGGCTCAAGGAAAAAGGTTGGTGGCCATTGCAGATTGCTTTCCAGCCACCATGGTCAGGTCAAAATACGATTAACTTAGTGATGGATAAAAAAGGTCTTTTAGCTAAGCGTGGCATCGAATCTAAATTGCAAGCATTTCCCTCTGGGCCTGCAATTAATGAAGTGATCATCTCTGGTCGATTCCAGTTCGGTAATGGCGGAAATTTCCCATTCACATCGCTGATTGATAAAAATATTCCCGTTAAGACGATTGCGGTGATTAATACCAATTTATTACATGCAGTTTTAGTCCCACTAGACTCCAAAATTCAATCATTCAAAGACTTTAAGGGATCTAATCCTCCTGCAACCATCGGTATTGTGACTGGCTCCTCAGCAGAGTTTTATATTCAAGCTGCTGCCAAGGCCAATGGCATCGAGATTGGCAAGGACATCATCTTGAAGAATATGCCTCCAGGCGAACAAATGGCGATGCCTAAAGGTCTTGATGCGGTGGTACCTTGGGATCCAACTCCAACTATCATGGTAAAAGAGCGTAAGAATGCCAGAATTATTAGCGATAGCTTTCCGTACAATATTTATGAAGGTACGTTTTATGTGCGCCAAGAAGTCATTGATAACGCACCCGATGTAGTGCAGGCATTTACTGATGCAATTGCTGAAGCCACTCTTTGGATTAGAAAAAATCCAGATGCTGCAGTAGACGTGATGCAGGAAGATCCGAATTTGAAAAATTACTCAAAAGAGATTTTGCGTCAGCAAATTTCAGCATATAACTTGTTATACAAGCCTAACTACATTTATCCAATTCCAGTGTTCTGGGGTCGTGCAAATGAGCCAATTTACACATGGCTCTATGAAAACAAGCGCATTCAGAACAAGTTAACTGGTATCGATTTTGCGCGTGCTGTAGATACTCGATTTATGGATAAGACTTTTGAAAAGTTAGGCTGGGCAACCATTACTCGTCCTCCATTTTTGCCGGCTGATTGGTCTGCACCAATGGATAAGACCCCATACCCAACTTACATGAACCCTTTAAATACCACCAAACCGCAGGCATTCCCTGAAAAGGGCGATCTCACCAGAGATTGGTCTTTTGATGGCAAGGTATACAAAAAATAAGGCCTTATGCAAATATTCAATTTTTTCAAGCAATTTCGTCGTTTAGCTTTATTGATTATTTTGCTTGCTGCCTGGGAATATGCCAGTCGGTTTATTCTGGATAAAACAGAAGCTACCTTGTTACCACCTCCTTCGGGAGTGGCGCAAGGTGGTTATGAATTAATGAAGTCTGGAGAAATCTGGAAACATTTATTCGATAGCTTATCCAGAGAATTTATAGCCTTTTGTTATGCATCCGTGGCCATTCCCTTGGGAATCGTCATGGGTTGCTTTAAATGGGTGAATGAGCAAGTTGATCCCATTATTGAAATTTTGCGTCCAATCCCACCGATTGCCTGGATCCCATTAAGTATTTTGTGGTTCGGTGTCGGTAATGTTCAAAATCAATTTATTATTTTCTTGGGAATATTTTTCCCTATCTTGTTAAATACCATTGATGCTGTAAAGAACGTTGAGCCCAATCTCATTCGTGCTGCTCGCTGCCTAGGCGCAGGCTCTTGGGGTGTCATCACTCGCGTTGTTTTACGTGCTGCTTTACCCCAGATCGTTACGGGTATCCGCATTGGCTTGGGGGTTGGTTGGATGGCATTAGTAGCCGCTGAATTGGTTGGCGCTAACTCTGGCCTTGGATTCCTCATCAATGATGCCCGCACCGTTTTGCGTACGGATTACATTTTGGTTGGTATGTTGGCTATTGGAGTGATTGGTTTATGTTTAGATAGACTGATTCGATATACAGCACAGAAGCTCATGCCCTGGTCTAGAGCACTTAATGCCTAAGCCTTAAACCTCATCTACCCATCATTCAAATATTTAAATCCATGCCCGCACTCAAAGTAGAACACGTCAGAAAAATTTATCCTTCAATGCATTCCAAGGGACAAGAAGTCTTGGCTATTGATGACATTTCTCTAGAGGTTCAGAAAAATGAATTTTGCTCAATCTTGGGTCATAGTGGCTGTGGCAAGACAACCTTACTCAATTTGATTGCTGGCTTTGAGGCTCCAACTGCTGGGCATATCGAGTGCGCTGACAAAGTCGTCAGCGGCCCTGGTTCTGATCGCTCAATGGTGTTTCAGGACTATGCCTTATTCCCATGGCTCACGGTTTACGACAACATCGCCTTTGGTTTAAAAATTAAAGGAACTGGCACTTCAGAAATCCAGCAAATTGTGACCCGTTTTGCAGCCTTGGTGGGCCTCAGTCAATTCATTAATCACTATCCCCACCAATTGTCAGGCGGTATGCGTCAACGGGTCTCTATAGCTAGGGCATTGGTAGTTGATCCGACTGTTCTCTTGATGGATGAGCCATTTGCCGCCTTAGATGCTCAAAATCGGGCCATGATGCAAGCTGAAATGATTCGGATTTTGCATGAGGAGAGCAAAACTGTTGTGCTTGTAACTCATAGTATCGAAGAGGCCATCAATTTATCGGATGTCATTGTGGTTATGACGCGCCGCCCTGGCAGGGTAAAGGAAATCATCCGAGTTCCAGAGCCTCGCAGAATGGTCGAGGATACCCCCGCTTATTTAGAGATACGTCGTCAGATTCGCGAACTCATTGCTGGCGAACATGATGTTAGTGAGGCCATTTGATTTTTGAAAACTTCGCCTCAATCTGCCTACTCATTTTCGCGGCAGTTCTTGGGGGGGTCATCAGAAGACTAAGTGGGTTTGGAGGGGCGCTAATTATGACGCCTCTTTTGATGTGGGTGTTTCCAATACCCTTTCTCATTCCTATCGTGATGTGTGCTGAAGTATTTGGAGGTGTTTTACTTTCTCGGCATTGGAAAGTCCACCAAGAAGATCGCGCTCGGCTTTGGCTCATGTTATTTTTTGCAGCAGTTTTTCTTCCAATGGGTATTTGGTTGGGAGTCTTTATGCCGCTGGTGATGCTCAAGGTTTTTACAAGTACGGTAGTGTTGCTTTTTGCAAGCTACTTATTGCTAAAGCCTCATGTTCGATTAAATAGCTCTAGCGTTTTGGATGGATTAGCAGGTGGTTTATCAGGGCTGTTATTGGGGGCATGTGGGATTGGCGGACCGCCGGCTGCCTTGTATCTCAATTCCACTAATAAAGCATTTGATAGAACACGGTCTTTACTATCCCACTTTATTTCTGGAATCTCTGTATTTGCGATTGTTGCTGCAAGTTTGATGGGAGGGGGGCTTGATTGGATTTCCTACCTTCTGCTGGCAATCCCTTCCTATTGGCTGGGAATGAGCTTGGCTAAAGCTATTTTGGAGGCTCATGCTGTATCCGATAGCGCCCTAAAAAGACTCTGCTTATTGCTTTTGATTGCGAATGCAGGCTTTAATTTACTGTTTTTGTTTATATTTAAACAGATATAAGCATATGAAATATATATTCTTTTCAGATATATAAATACAGCCTATTCTAAAAACTCATGAGATCAAGATGCCCGCCTTGATCAAACAAGGGAGTGGAACATGGCTTACATAGTAGAAAACAAACAAGACGCAGTAGCTATATCAGTTTTGCAGACTGCAGAAAATATTCTTACTTTTCCACCGGCAGTAGATCAAGGTGTGAGCGTTCAAGCTAGCGCAGAACAAAAGGCAGAAGTATATTTTCAAATCGAGGATTAATCATCCTGATTTGGGGAATTATTTTTCTACGAAGGCGCGTTCAAAGACATAGTCACCCAACTGGCCTAGGCTTGGGGAGACCTTAAAGCCTTTGGCATCGAGCATCTCAGCGGTTTCTTTAAGCATAGAAGGGCTGCCACAGATCATCGCTCTATCTACGGCTGGATCAAGGGGAGGCAAGCCAATATCTTTAAAGAGTAGACCAGATTCAATCGCGGTAGTAAGGCGTCCAGTGTGTGTGAATGCCTCGCGAGTCACAGTTGGGTAGTAGATGAGTTTTTCACGGATGATCTCCCCAATGTATTCATCTTGAGTCAGTTCATTCTTGATGTATTCACCATAGGCTAGTTCACTTACTAAACGTACGCCATGAATCAACACTACTTTTTCAAACTTCTCATAAGTATCTGGATCACGAATGATACTCATGAATGGCGCTAAACCAGTTCCAGTGCTAAAGAGGTAAAGATGCTTACCGGGATTTAAGTCATCGATGACCAAAGTCCCAACAGACTTCTCGCTCACAAGGATCGGGTCGCCCACTTGAATTTTTTGTAAACGCGATGTCAGCGGGCCGTCTTGAACCTTAATACTAAGGAATTCGAGGTGCTCTTCATAGTTTGGGCTGGCAACGCTGTAAGCACGAACCAGGGGCTTGCCTTCAACCTCAAGGCCAATCATCAAGAAGTGGCCACTGCGAAAGCGCAGGCCTTTATTGCGTGTAGTCGTAAAGCTAAAAAGGGTGTCGTTCCAGTGGTGAACAGTCAGAACGGTTTCGGTGTGATATGCGGCCATAAATGCTTGTAATGAAAAGACTAAATTTTAAACAATCGTTAATTATCCCATTCCTCAGGGTTAATTTCAGGGTAAATGCCCCATAAGTAGGACTATGTAGTGATATCCATCCAATTTTTAGTAATAAGAGGCTTTCCTAATTCATGATTTACTGAAAAGGCTATGATGTCCTCATGAGCTCAGCACGCTACTTATACATTTCTTTATTCAGTCTTGGACTAGTCGTTTTTGCCGTTATTCTGCAGCAGGTTGGCTATCAAGGGGTTAGTTTTTTGCCTTGTCCCTTATGTATCTTGCAAAGAATTGGCTATCTTGGAATTGCGATTGCTTGCTTTTTAGCCACTGGTATTACCCCCTTGAGAAAGTTTTTTCACAGCCTAGCTGTATTGTTTGCGGCATACGGCCTATCTGTAGCGGTGCGCCAAGTTTGGCTGTTATCCCATCCAGAAATATCTTGTGGCATTGATCCCCTTGAAACTTGGATTAACCAATTTCAATTGGTGCAAAGCTTACCTTGGTTATTTAAAGCAGATGGTCTTTGCTCGGCAAAGTTGCCGGCTATCCTTGGGCTGCAAGTACCCGAGTGGTCTTTATTTTGGTTTGCCGTATTGTTCCTGATTTTATTAGGCACCTTTTTCAAGAAGCGAAAGTGATCTAAGTAGATATCAGGAAATAAAAAGGCGCTCTAAGGGTGCCTTTAGTTTTATATCCACAATGGATTGGAGATTCTTTCAGTTCTTGCTTACTCTTCTTCGCGACGCAGATGTGGGAACAAAATCACATCACGAATGTTTGGTGAATCTGTAAGGAGCATGACTAAGCGGTCGATACCAATACCGCAGCCGCCAGTTGGAGGCATACCGTATTCAAGGGCGCGAATAAAGTCATGGTCAAAGTACATTGCCTCTTCATCCCCAGCTTCTTTTTGTTCTACTTGCTTGCGAAAGCGGTTAGCCTGATCTTCAGCGTCATTTAATTCTGAGAAGCCGTTAGCAATCTCGCGACCAGTAATAAACAGCTCAAAGCGCTCAGTAACACCTGGATGGGTATCTGATTCTCTAGCGAGTGGGCTCACTTCAATTGGGTAATCGATGATGTAAGTTGGTTCCCAGAGGTGTTCTTCAGCAACCAATTCAAATAAAGCGAGCTGAAGGGCGCCAATGCCAGCGTTCTTCAAGGCTGGTGCATCTGGGTTCTCACCCCCTTTTTTCAACTCAGCACGAATGAAATCAGCATCATCTAATTGCGCTGCTTGGTAGATCTGATTAGATTGTGGTCCGTACTTCAGAATCGCTTCAGTAATAGTGAGACGCTGGAATGGTTTGCTTAAATCTAATTCGCGACCTTGATGAGTCAGTACTGCCGTACCTTGGGCATCCATCGCTGCTGCACGAATGAGTCCCTCGGTGAAGTCCATGAGCCAACGGTAATCTGTATAGGCTGCATAAAATTCCATCATGGTGAACTCAGGATTATGACGCGGACTCACACCTTCATTGCGGAAGTTACGATTGATCTCAAAAACACGTTCAAATCCACCCACTACTAAGCGCTTGAGATAAAGCTCAGGAGCAATACGCAAGAACATCTGCATATCTAGAGCATTGTGGTGAGTGATAAATGGTTTCGCTGTAGCACCACCTGGAATCGGGTGGAGCATTGGAGTTTCGACTTCCATAAAGTCAGCGTCAAGCATGTGACGGCGTAGCGAGGCAATCGCATTGCTACGCGCTTTAAAAGTATTACGACTTTCTGGATTGACGATCAAGTCTACATAGCGTTGACGATATTTAGTCTCTAGATCTGAGAGGCCATGGAACTTATCAGGTAATGGACGCAATGACTTACTCAGTAAGCGTAGATTGCTACTCTCAACAGAGAGTTCACCTTTATTGGTTTTGAAGAGATTGCCTTCTGCAGAGATAAAGTCACCCATGTCCCAATGCTTAAAGGCACCATGGGTATCAGCACCACTCAGCTCATCGCTGATATAAAACTGAATTTGACCACTACGATCTTGAATAGTGGCAAAGCTAGCTTTCCCCATCACGCGTTTAAGCACCATGCGGCCGGCAACCTTGACATGAATTTTCTTGGCAGCTAGCTCTTCTTTGGTAAGGCTGTCATAGTGGGTATGAAGATCTGCGGCTAAATGGGTCGGAACAAAATCATTTGGGAAGGCAATACCGCCTTCACGGAGCTTAGCGAGTTTTTCACGGCGCTCTGCAATGATGTGGTTCTCATCAACTGCTTCAGTGACTGGAGCGGGTGTGCTGCTGGAGTTCGTTTTATCGTTCATATTGGTAGGTAATTAGACGCCTTGCTTCAGGCTGGCTTCAATAAAAGCATCTAGATCCCCATCCAATACTTTTTGAGTGTTGGAGATCTCGACATTGGTACGTAAATCTTTAATACGGCTTTGATCTAAAACATAAGAGCGGATCTGATGACCCCATCCTACATCGGTTTTGCTCGCCTCTAATTTATCTTGTTCTACGCGACGCTTTTGCATTTCATGTTCATATAAACGGGACTTTAGCATCGTCATCGCTTCAGCGCGGTTGCGGTGTTGACTGCGGTCATTTTGACACTGCACCACAATGCCAGTTGGAATGTGGGTGAGGCGGACGGCAGAGTCGGTCTTATTAATATGCTGACCACCTGCTCCAGAGGCGCGATAGGTATCGGTGCGAATATCAGCTGGATTAACGTCGATCTCAATGGAGTCATCAATCTCAGGATAGACATAGATCGAAGCGAAGGAAGTATGGCGACCATTCGAGGAATCAAAGGGCGATTTACGTACTAAGCGATGTACGCCAGTTTCAGAGCGGAGATGTCCGTAGGCATATTCGCCATCGACTTTAATCGTTGCACTCTTAATGCCTGCAACATCACCATCAGATTCTTCAAGGATTTCTGTTTTATAGCCTTTGCGTTCGCAATACTTGAGATATTGGCGATAGAGCATGCTAGCCCAGTCGCAGGCTTCAGTACCACCTGCACCTGCTTGAATATCAATAAAGCAATTACATGAGTCCATTTCATTATGGAACATGCGACGGAACTCGAGATCACCAATAATCTTGCTATAACTTTCCACATCTTGCTCGATGGCAGTGATAGTTTCAAAGTCGCTTTCCTCTTTGGCCATATCAAATAGCTCAAGAGCGCTGGTGATATTGGTGTTGAGATTTGTCAGAGTGGCAACTACGCCATCGAGCAATTTCTTTTCTTTGCCCAGCGCTTGGGCTTTCTTTTGATCGTCCCAAATGGTGGGATCTTCCAAAATGGAATTTACTTCGGTAAGGCGACGTGACTTTACTTCGAAGTCAAAGATACCCCCGAAGAGCTTGCTCACGGGTGAGCAGGTCAGACAAGGTATTTGAAATAGTGTTTAGTTGTTCAGCTTCCATCCCCTAATTATAAGGGGGTTATTGCTCTTGACCTTTAGGTCCCAGCATCCTCGTCGTGTCCCTCAATCATAAGCTGGATACGGGCTTGGCCTTGATAGCGATCAGTCACTAAGCGGTAGGCCAATTTGGCTTTGGCAGGCAGGCTTTGGGTGCGGTTAAACCAGACAGCAGTGATAGGTTTATTGCCCATCTTGTTCTCGGCTACTCCCAATGGGCGTAGCATTAGCCGTAGATGTTTTTCTTTCATAAGGCTTTGCTGGGTAATCTCAAATTCTCCATAAAAGACTGGCTGTGGAAATCCTTGACCCCAGATTTCTTCGGCAAGCAAATCAGCAATTTCAGGGGTGAACTCAGAGGCTTGAAGGGCACCGTCATGGGTATGGCGACGTTCTAGTAATTCATCTGTCAGTAAGCTGCTGGCTACTTCCTGAAAGCAGGCATCAAACTTTTCAAAATCACTTTTACGAATCGTGAGACCTGCTGCCATTGCATGACCACCAAATTTCAGAATAAGGTTGGGCTCACGTTTAGAAACGACATCTAAAGCATCGCGTAAATGAAAGCCAGTCAACGATCTGCCAGAACCACGTAGCTCTTCGCATGTACTACCATCGGCCGGAGCAAAAACAATGGCAGGGCGATTGAAGCGTTCTTTTAAGCGTGAGGCTACGATCCCAACAACACCTTGATGCCATTCAGGATTCCAAAGGCAGATGCTAGAACGCTGGGCGATGGTTCCGGCTAATTGATCTTCTGCCAGATGTGCGAGAGCGGCTTCTTGCATGCCTGTTTCAATCACGCGACGTTCACGATTAATGCGATCGAGCTCTTGGGCGATCATCATTGCTTCATCAGCGTTATCGGTTAGCAGTAAGCGGATACCTAAAGTCATATCCGCTAAGCGTCCAGCAGCATTAAGGCGCGGGCCAATAGCAAAGCCCAAATCAAAGGTATTAGCCTTGCGTGGATCGCGCACTGCTGCTTGAAAGAGAGCCTGTATTCCAGGTTGAGAAACTCCGGCGCGGATCCGCTTCAAACCATTAGAGACTAGCACCCGATTA
>Ga0194047_10000990_pt1 | contig 18086 bp, 16 predicted proteins | sample JunL225m_MetaG_2_FD_160070 | JGI IMG/M metagenome (GOLD analysis project Ga0194047, IMG submission 160070) | Anoxic zone freshwater microbial communities from boreal shield lake in IISD Experimental Lakes Area, Ontario, Canada - Jun2016-L221-5m | ecosystem: Environmental > Aquatic > Freshwater... | reverse complement strand
GTGTTGTGCGTGTTGTTGTTGTGCGCCACGTTGGCCTTTTGGAGAGCGGCGGTCGAGGACCCTGCTGTCCTTGCACCATTAGAAATTATGGCTGACCGCTCATTTGCTCGCGCTGACGATTCCAAACGTCTTGAGATGTTAAATCAGGTGCGTCCAGAAGGTGCGCTGCCAATTATTGAGCATGTTGCTCCAGCTGTACTTCTACGTGAACCACTATCGGAACCCGAGAAACCATTTCGTGATCCCTTTCCTCACGATGATGATGCTGTCGATGTCTTGCCGTCCATTATTGATCCGTTACTTAGTCAACACGTACCAAAGGAGTAGCCATGGCTGCATTTGACCCCAATGAAATGATCGCGCGTTACCGCGACAGAGCAACTGCTGTTCGCAAACGCCCGTTGCCGCCAATCGCAGGAGAAGAGCGGCAGTTGTTTATTGCTAACTCCGAAACGGACTTTCGAGACTTTGCAATTATCGGTGACGCAGTTGCCACGTTAGAAGATGGAATTCTGACATTGCGTATTGATCTGAACCCACCTTCTACGTGAGTTCAACGAAATCTTCAGGCAAGAGTTCTTTTCGTGAGCGAGAAGATATTCATGTTCTTGCCGCACTTTTAGCAGTTACTGCTTGGGGTATTGGCCCCATCTTTAACAAGGCGTTGTCGGTCAGTACGTCGAGCATCGTGTTCTATCGAATGCTTTTCGGACTACCAATCATGATTCTGATGGCGTATCTAAATGGCGGCAGTTTAAATATGGCAGTCATTCGCAAGGCTGCTCTTCCAGGAACCATCTTTGGTCTGTCTTTCATCACGGGATTTGCTGCGGTAAAAATGACGTCAGTTGCGAACGCCACAATGGTCGGCACGTTGCAGCCGGTATTGGTGCTGTTTGTTGCGCCAAAAATATTCGGCGAAAAGATTACGAAGAAAAAATTGGCGTTTTCTGTCAGCGCAATGCTTGGAGTTCTTGTCGTTGTCATGGCAGCTGCGTCGACAAGTGGTGCTCATCTCAATGGAGATCTTTTGGCCGTACTGAATGTTGGTATTTGGACCACATATTTTGTGATTTCAAAGCAACGCCGCAACGAAGGAATTCATTCGTGGTCTTTTTTGGCAGCTGTCTTTTTCTGTGCAGCGATCATTGTCCTTCCATACGGGGCGATTACAAGTAATGATCTCGGCGCGATGCACGTCAGTGATTGGTGGTACATAGTTGGTATGGCGGTGGGGCCGGGAGTTGTTGGCCACGGAATGATGACATGGGCCCAAGGTCACATTGATGTCTCGCTTGCCAGCATGCTTGGGCTCATCAGTCCGGTTATTTCTTCAGTCTTGGCCTGGTTCTTTTTTGAACAATCCCTGACCCCACTGCAATTGATGGGTGGGGTCATTGTGTTGGCATCTCTCACCGCCCTGGTGCGTATGCAGGGTTCTGCGTCCGCAGAAACCCTTGTAGTCCACGAGTCGTAAGGCCTGTGGCACCAGCTGCCCACCTCGCTATGCTGTAGTTCCACGCGGATGTGGCTCAGTGGTAGAGCATCACCTTGCCAAGGTGAGGGTCGCGGGTTCGAATCCCGTCATCCGCTCCAAGAGATTAAGGCCCCCTTCTTTGGGGGCCTTTGTCGTATCTAGAGGGGGCTCAGATGGTTCAGTTTGGGGTGCACTTGGGTGCACAAAATGCAACCGTAGAAGAACTGCGGACATTGTGGAAATGGCTTGACGCCGCAGGGAGCGACTGGATCTCTTTATGGGATCACTTATACGAAGCTCCTCCAGCGGGGGGAACCCAGCCGCACTTTGAAGCGTTCTCCATGTTGGGTGCATTGGCGGTCGATACTCAGCGCGCACGTATTGGTTGTTTGGTGTTCTGTTCGCAGTATCGCAATATTGGCGTACTGATGAAGGGTGCAATATCTGTAGATCATCTGTCTAGTGGTCGATTCGAATTGGGTATGGGCAGCGGTTGGCATGATCAAGAAGCCACCGCATTTGGAATTGATTTCCCAACGCAAGGACAACGCTTCACAGTTTTGGAAGGACAACTGCAAGCAATCAACAAATGGAAAGCCAGCGAACGTGTTACCCAATCCACGCCTGGCGTTGAATTGCGCGATGCATCGATGGTTCCAGGAATTCGTGGTCGCATGCCGTTATGGATTGGTGGTCTTGGTCCAAAGCAGACCTTGCGAATGGCGGGAAAGTATGCAGATGGTTGGAACGCCGCATATGCAAGTCCCGCGCACTATCAGGAACTCAACGGAATTCTTGATGACTGGTGCGCAGCGGCAGGACGTGAACCATCTGCAGTGGAACGCAGTATCAACTTGTCATTCGGGCTCAGCAACGATGACATCGGTGAGGTGAAAGAACAGCTGCGCACGCAATGGGGCACTGCGGCAGACCGCATTATTGCGGGCTCATTATTAGGACGTCCTGAAGATGCCATGGAGCAGATTGCCCCATTCGTTGAGGCTGGTGCTCAACTCATCAATATCGCAATTCGCCCACCCTGGGATAACGACATTATTGCTGAATATTTCGAAACGATTGTGCCGATGATGAGAAAGGAATGGTCGTAGTATTTGGCTATGAAAATAGGTGTACAACTTCATCCTCAGGCAACAACAGTGAAAGACATGCGCAACGCGTGGCGTGCAGCAGATGCAATGGGTGTCGACTCGCTGTGGGTATGGGATCATTTCTATCCGTTGTACGGCGACCCAGAAGCGCCACACTTCGAGGCGTACACACTGCTCGCAGCAATGGCCGCTGATACATGTCATGCCACAATCGGTGCGCTAGTCACGTGTTTCACATATCGAAATGCACAATTGCTTGCTGATATGTCGCGCACCATTGATCACATTTCTGATGGTCGTTTCATTCTCGGAATCGGATCTGGTTGGTTCGAACGTGATTACACCGAATACGGGTACGAATTCGGAACCGCTCCTGAACGCTTGAAACTTCTTGCTGCAGGTATTCCGGTTATTAAAGAGCGCTTGTCAAAATTGACTCCAGGCCCTGTGAACGGCCACATTCCGTTGATGATTGGTGGAAGCGGCGAGAAAGTCACATTGAAGTTGACGGCTCAACATGCAGATGCCCACAACGCATTCGGGCCAGTCGATAATTTCCGTCACAAAATGGAAGTGCTCGACCAGTGGTGTGAAAAGTTGGGTCGCGACCCTCGAGAGATCGAGCGCACTGTCGGAATTAACGCTAAGGATCTTGTTGACGCAGCCGCGTATGAGGATGCGGGAGCTGATCACCTCATCGTCATGACAGGGTCACCATTCGATTTAGAGCCCATCGAAAAGTATTTGGCACAACGCTAAGAGTCTTTGGCATTTAGACGCCTCGCCATAAGGGCTACTGTTCGGTGTATTCCGAATGTGCCGGGGGGCGTATGAATCTTGAAACTGTTTTGTATGACGTTCGTGATGGTGTTGCCACTATTACTTTGAATCGTCCTGAAGCGATGAACGCATGGACACCACAACTGAGTGATGAATTGTCTTTAGCGATGGGTGCAGCAGATGCAGACGATGACGTGCGTGCAGTTGTACTGACAGGTGCAGGAAAGGCTTTTTGTGCCGGTGCTGATTTGAGTGCTGGTGAAAGCGGATTTCTTTCCGGTGAAGCAAGCGCCCAAAAAGGTCCGCGCTTGATGCCATACAAAGTGCGTAAGCCAGTGATTGCCGCAATCAATGGCCACGCAGTCGGAGTCGGAATTACATATCCGATGTTGTGCGACATTCGAATTGTGTCTGAAACCGCAAAAATTCAATACGCAATGGTGCGTCGTGGAATATTGCCCGAACTCGGATCCCACGTTTTGCTTCCACGCGTGATCGGGTTTTCTCGCGCAGCAGATTTGTTGCTCACCGGTCGGTTGATTTTGGGAACAGAGGCGGCAGAAATGGGGCTCGCATCTCGGGCAGTTCCCGCTGATCAGGTTCTTTCTGTGGCTACAGAGATGGCGCGCGATATTGCCATCAACGTTTCTCCTGTGTCTGCGGCTCTCGCAAAACAGTTGATGTGGGACGGAATGAATACCAGCGTTGATCACATGATCATGACTGAAGGAAAACTTTTGCCAAGTCTTACTGCTGCACCTGATTCCGGCGAAGGCGTGCGCGCATTTTTTGAAAAGCGAGTTCCACTATGGCGCTCTCGAGTCTCGTCTGACATGCCCGTCATACCGAAGTAAGGTTTAGATATGCAAACAGCTCACATCAACGGTATCGATCTCGCTTTTCAAGATTCAGGTGGTAAGGGTCCAGTTGTCATCCTTAGTCATGGTTTCCTCATGGACCACACCATGTTTGATAAGCAAGTCGCTGTACTTGCAGCGACGCACCGTGTGATTACCTGGGACGAGCGCGGCTTCGGGGGCACAGCGGCTACTGGCGATTTCACGTATTGGGATTCAGCCAATGATGTGCTTGGTCTCATGGATCATCTCGGAATTGAATCGGCTGTCATTGGCGGGATGTCGCAAGGTGGTTTCCTGTCGCTTCGCGTTGCGTTGACAGCGCCATCACGCGTACGTGCGCTGGTGTTGCTTGATACGCAAGCAGGAACAGAAGATCCTTCGACAGTAGAGCCATATAACCAACTGCACGCTGCGTGGGTAGAGCATGGGGCAGTCGCGGTACAAGACGTTGTTGCGAGCCTCATCCTTGGGCCCGGTGAATGGTCTGACTGGTTCGCAAAGTGGGGTGCCATGGTTCCCGATCAATTCACGAAAGCATTTCACTGCCTGATGCATCGTGACGACATCACGGGCCGCCTCAGCGAAATTACCTGCCCTGCTCTCATCATTCACGGAACTGCTGATATGTCCATCCCGATGGAAAAGGCAGAGGTGCTGCGTGACCGTATTGCCGGCCCTACCACATTGGTGCCGATCGAAGGTGGCCCTCATGCGGCCAACATGACTCATTCTGAGCCGGTGAACAAAGCGATTGTCCAGTTCTTAACGGCACTCGACTAACTGGAAGACTGGTGTCCTACACCTTGGGGAACACATGCCGTTAGAACTAGATCTAGGACCTGCTGCACAAGCATTTCGTACTGAACTTCGCGAGTGGTTGAAGGCCAACGTTCCGAAAGAGTTGGTCGGAGTATCTGCTGATTCTCTAGCGCGAGGCAATATGACAGCAGCCGGCAAAGAGTGGGTCAAGAAACTGACAGAAGCTGGTTACATGTGTGTGTCATGGCCAAAGGAATATGGCGGTCGTGGGCTCACGGGCATCGAGGTAGCAGTGATGAACGAAGAGTTCTCGCGCGCAGATGTTCCTCGCGTTACTCGCGGAATGGGTGAGTGGCTTGTAGGTCCTTCCATCATCGTGTGGGGAACTGACGAACAGAAGAAAGAATTCTTGCCGCGCATTATCGACGGCACCCACCGCTACTGCCAGGGTTTCTCCGAGCCTGATGCTGGTTCCGACCTTGCAAGTTTGAAGACTCGCGGAATCATCGATGGTGACGAAGTGGTTATCTCTGGCCAAAAAGTGTGGACATCGGGAGCAACCGAAGCAAACATGATGTTCTGCTTGTGCCGCACGGATCCAGATAGTCCGAAGCACCAAGGCATCTCGTATGTTCTCTTGCCAATGTTTACGCCCGAAAAGAAATCAAACGGTATTGAGTTGCGCCCAATTCAACAGCCACACGGTGCATCACACTTCACTGAAACATTCATGACAGAGTCCCGTGCTCCCATCGCAAACATCATTGGCGGCATGAATAACGGTTGGCGCGTCACCATGACAACTCTCGGGAATGAACGTGGAGGAAATGCAACAACGCAGCATGTTGAATTCACTCGTCAGTTCTGGGATGGGGTAAAGCTTCTTAAAGACAAGGGCCTCACATCAGATCCGGTTGTTCGTCAAAACTTGGCATGGGCGTTTTCTCATGTTGAAATCATGCGCTTCCAAGGTCTCAAGTTGTTGTCCGAAGTGCTCGCTCGTAAAGAGCCGGGACCAGCTGCATCAATCAACAAGATGTTCTGGTCAGAGTACGCACAGAAGTTCAGTACGTTCATGGTGAATGCACGCGGTGCTGATTCCATGCTGATCGAAAATGACAAAGACGGCAAGTACGAAGTTGATCGTTGGATTGGTTCAATGTTCCAGCATCGTTCTTCAACCATCTGGGGCGGAACTGCTCAAGTGCAGCGCAACATTGTTGGTGAACGTGTGTTGGGCCTACCCAAAGAGCCAGACCCAACAAAGCCCCGCCCAAACCCGTCCTGATAGTGGGTGTCAACGCACTGGTAGTGGTGATTAACGAGTGCGGCGAGCTTCGGTCAATGCGCCGAAACGAGCGATGTCTGCATCGAGATCAAGGGCCTTCGTGGTGGGCGTATCGGTATCGGTGAGTAGTTCCGTCGGCATGACCCACGTCAATTCGAATTCAAGACCATCCGGATCGCGTGCGTAGAGAGCTCGAGTTGTTCCGTGATTGCTCGCACCGGTGAGGGAGCCTTCTCGTGAGAGCGTTTGGCCGAATGTCACCAAATCAGCGAGAGTCTCGACTTCCCATGACAAGTGGTACATGCCCACTGTCGATACTCCCGCGGCTGATGCGCCGGCATTGTCTCCAACACTGAATAGCCCGAGGTCGTGGTCATTAGATGACTTGCTTGCACGAAGAAACGCGGCCCCATGTATTCGTGGCATTTCTCCGGTGTCGTCAAGACGACGAAAACCGAGAACTCGGCAGAAGAATTCAGCAGACCTGTCAGCGTCTCGAACATATAAAACTGCGTGATTGATACCCCTAATGGCCATGATGTCACCGTATCGCCGCGAGGGCTACCTGATTCGAGATGATGGTGAAAGTAGGGTAGGACGGTGGTCACTTCAGCCTTACGTCAACTTGATACGCGGCTTCATCGGGACCGAAGCGTTGTGCCAACGTCCTGGCACGTGCGCATAGCGCTCATTGCAGCAATCGCATGTGGGGCGTATATGACCAGCGTTGCTCTGCGACTCGCAGGACCAACTGTTCATCCCGACGAATGGGGTTTTTTGACTAACGGCCAGGCGCTGCTTGGTCATGCAGAGGCGCCGATACCAACAGGAAGTTTTTACCCAGCTGGGTATGGCGTTGTCACTGGGCTCGGAGCTGCAATAACGGGCTCGTTACATGGTGCATATCGATTTTCCTTGCTCACAAATGTGGTGTTAGCCATTGTCACTGCTTGGTATGCCGGCCGTGTTGCTACACGTGGCTTTGGGGCCTCAGCCTTGATGGGGCACGTTGTAACCGCCCTCGTTTTCGTGATGCCGGGGACGATTGTGACAGCAATGTTCGCTTGGCCAGAAACAGCATCACGATTGATGTTCCTGATTTTCATTTCATTCGTGATGAATGTGGCTAAACAACGAACTATGTGGCGAGTATTAGGTCTCGGTCTCTTTACTGGCCTGATGCCGGCTCTTCATGGTCGCTTCACGTTGCTTGTGGGTGTGGTGTGTCTGTTGTTTGCTTGGTGGGGATTCACATCAGCGGTCCCTCGCCGTATCGCTGCGTTAGCGATTGTTGTCACAATTGGCGGATATGAAATATCGCATGTCCTCAACAAGTTAGTAAAAGATCGCTTGTACGCAGAATCGTTTGATCAAGAGAGTCGACTTCTGAAGCGTCTGTTTGACCCATCCGTTTGGCCGGCTCTTCTTCGTACCATGGTGGGACAGACCTGGTATCTCACTGCAACTTCGTTTGGTTTAGTAGGTGTTGGAGTTGTGTATGCAATTCACCGCGTGCGATCTGATGGTGCAATTCGAACTGTGTCGACCGATTCACAACGTCTGGGGTTGCTCGTATTGCTGAGCAGTTCATTTCTAGTGGTGTTCACCGGTGGGTTGCAGTTGTTGTACGGCGCTCGCGGGGATCATTTGATTTACGGGCGTTACGTTGAAATTTTGGTGCCAGCGCTTGTCGTGGTTGCGTGCGTAGGCATTGAGAAATCTTTTGTTCTTGCTCAAAGGGCGTGGGTGTTGACCGGAATTTTTGTTGCAGTTGTAACAATCGGATACGTCGTAATCGATGGGGGTGATGCTGTGAGACGGGGTTTTAATCGCAACAACATCGTGTTCCCAAATATCATCGGCACTGATGCTCTTCAGTATCTTGTGACTCCCGGCATGATTTCTTTCGGGTCAGTTTTTGTTGTTGCAACCTTGGTACTCTGGACTATTTCACGACGACATGGCTCATGGTCTGTTGTTGTCTTGACTGTTGCACTTGCTCTGGGGTCGGCGTATTCAGGAAGTCACAGTATCTTGACTCGCACTGGTGACTTGGTTGCAGCAACCAAGACTGTGTCATTGGTAAAAGATTCCGGAACACATCTGGTTGGGTTTGATATGGGAGTCGTCAATGACAGGTCGTATTACTATTTGCGTTACAAATTGCACCCAATCCAAATCGTCCGTTTTGATGTTTCTGGCCCTGACGCCATTATTTCTTCCAGCTATAACTGTCTCTACGGCACTCCCGACAAACCCCCGACTGATGGGGAATGGGCCGTTGTCGCAGACGAAGTAGTGCTCCAACGGGTACTGTTTCAACGGGTCGGAACTACCCATTGCTAAAGAGAGAGATGTCTACACAATGACCTATAGCCCTGACCAATGCGACATCAGTGTTGTTCTTCCTGTCTATAACGAAAAAGGACACCTTCGCGCCGAAATTGATCGTGTTCGCGCAGCACTTGTTGCTTCTCCGTATACCTTCGAGATCATTGTTGTCGACGATGGGTCAAGTGATGGTTCGGAAAAGGAATTACCCACAATCCCTGACATCACTCTGATCCGTCACCGCCAAAACCAAGGAAGTGGTTCGGCTCGACGAACCGGAACGACGGCGGCGCGTGGGCGTGTCGTTGTTTGGACAGATGTTGACATGACCTATCCGAACGATCTCATACCTCAACTGGTAGATGCCATGGAAGGCTATGACCACATCGTTGGTTGGCGTCAGACCGAAGAAGGAACTCTAAAATTTTTGCGCACTCCGGCCAAATGGATCATCCGAAAATTGGCGAGTTATTTATCTGAAACTGACATCAAGGATTTGAATTCTGGTCTTCGAGCTTTTCGTCGCGACGTGGCCATGCAGTATGTGCATGAACTCCCAAAGGGCTTTTCATGCGTGACTACATTAACGATGTCCTTTCTTGGGAACGGATACAAGATTGCCTTTTTCCCCATTGAATATTTTCCACGTGCTGGAAGCTCAAAATTTCATTGGTTGAAAGACACCCGTCGTTATATTTTGCAAGTTGTCAGAATGACGTTGTCGTACAATCCATTGAAAGTTTTTTTACCAATTGGGTTGGCTCTATTGGGTCTCGGGTTCGTCAAATTAGGCTTTGACTGGATTGGTCGCGACTTTAAATTGGCTGCTAACACTCTGTTGGTTTTCTTTGCGGCATTGCAGGTCATAACAGTAGGTCTGCTCGCAGACCTCGTGGTCCGAGCAACCAAGTCACCCACCTCTGTTCCTCCCGTCTAGGTGGCAGTGGTAGTGCCTCAGTCCACACGTGTAGCGATTATCGGGGCTGCCCTATCGGCAAATAAGGGCGCTGCAGCCATGGTCGAGTCTGTAATGACTCGGTTACCTGATCAGTTGGGCCCATGTCACTTTGACATCCTCACCACATACCCGGAAGCTGATGCGCCACGTGTTCCCGCTGGAACTGATGCTGCAATTGTTGGACTTCAGCCATTACGTCTCGCTCTTGTTGAGTTTCCTATTGCTTGTCTGGCGCTAGTGATGCGCACTGTGCGGCTACCGCTGTTCTGGGTGCGGTCGCGTGGGTGTCGCTCAATGTTGGATGCAGCGGTCGTGGTTGATGTTGCAGGTATCAGTTTTAGTGATGGCCGCGGATTCGCCATTGTTGTCTATAACGCCTTGATGACCGGAGTTCCGTTGCTATTAGGCGTGCCCACGGTGAAAGCTGCACAGGCTCTTGGACCATTTCAGAGTTTTCCAAATAAATGGTTGGCTCCATTGGTGCTGAGAAAAGTGCGGACAGTGTGCGCACGTGGAGTTAGCACGCGTGAACATCTTGATTCATTAGGTGGCGTCAATGCCATAGATGTTGCAGATTTAGCGTTTTCACTTGATGAAGCCGGAAGTTTTCCGGATGCTGTCAATGCTGCGCTTGAAACAATCCACAAGGATTTCATTGTTGTAATGCCGAGCGCTGTGGTGCGTGGAATCTATGAGTCAACCGGGGGTAATTACGTTGCAGCCATGACATCTTTAGTGGCAGATATCCGAGCCAAGACCGGCCGCAGTGTTGTTATCGCTGCGCATTCGTATCGTGCAGGCTTGCCCGAAGGCCGCATGAATGACGGGCCCGTGTGTCGCGAAGTATTTGCAGCATGTTCAGGTGATCCTCAGGTGCTTGGGCTTGACTTTGATCTCACTGCTGGTGAATTACGACATCTTGTTGCACTGAGTTCTGTTCTTGTCACTTCGCGATTTCACGCCATGATCTCTGGACTCGCGACGAGTACGCCAACGGTCGTTGTTGGGTGGAGTCATAAGTACAAAGAAGTTCTCGATGATTTTGGGTTGGCATCGTTAGGTCTTGATTCGTCAGCATTGGATACACCGAATGAAGTCGCGGATATTGTTGTTGGGGTTTTAGCAACGCGAGACGCTATATCTCAACAGATATCTGCGGCACTTCCTGCAGTGAAAGATCGCTCACTTCGTAACTTCTCAGTAATCGCAGAGGCTGTGACCAAATGAATGTAACAACGGACCTATCCGGAGTTATCGCATCGGGAATGTGTATTGGCTGTGGCGCATGTGAGATGGCTGATTCGACAGTGCGGGTCTCGCTGAATCCAAAGAAGTTGATCTTTGAGCCCGAAACACCTGGTTCGAAAGCCGCCGCCGATGTTTGCCCTGCAGTTGCAGTTGATTACGAGGGATTGCAGAACTATTTATTCCCCGGAGCCGAGATTGGCGCTTATGGGGTAGTTCGGTCTGTTCATTTGTCGCAAAGTACCAATAGCGAGCGAAACATTGCTGCAAGTTCCGGTGGTCTCATTAAGGAAGTGTTGCGCAATCTCTTAACGGTGGGGGATATTGACGGCGTCATTGCGCTTGATCATGTAGCAGGTGTCGACTTTGCGGCGCGTTTGGTGCGTACGCCTGATGATGTCGACACATTGCCGGGCTCGATCTACCACAATCTAAAACAAACACCTGCGCTGCAGATATTGCGTGATACGCCCGGTCGTTTTGCTTTAGTTGCAATTCCGTGCCAACTCGAAGGTATGTATTCGTGGATACGTGCTCAGGCTCCCGAACTACGCGAGAAAATCGTTTTGACAGTAGGGCTTCTCTGTGGTTGGCAATATTCTCATCACAGCATAAATGCGATGGGCGAGTATCTGGGATATGACCCTTCAACTATTACTGATATCTCATACCGAGGTGGTGGACCAGTTGGAAAGTTGACTGTCACTACGACTGCTGGTGCGGTGTACACCGCTAGTCGTCGAGTCGATTTTGGATATCAAGTTGCTTTCGACAGACATTTCAACACCAACCGTTGTCATGTGTGCATTAATCATTCCAATTTCTTGGCTGATCTGGTGGTGGGCGATGCATGGTTGCCAAGCACTGTCTTTACTAAGACTGGAGTGAGTCTTGTTGTTTGCCGCACGGAATATGCCGAGAGAGTGTTGCGACGCCTGGTCGACAATGGATCATGCGTATCTATTGAGGTGGGCGAAGACGAAATTCGAGAGTCTCAAACAGACCGAGTGATCTTCGGTGAATTCGCTTATGCGTATGCGGCGTTCTTGCAGAACCTAGGTCTGCATACTCCACGACTCATTGGGCCCAATCATGGTTTCGGAACCCTCAAAAACGAACGCCAAGTTGCATCATTCCATCGGGAACTTGTGCGCAAACAATCTCTCATGGCTGCTCGCCGTTATCGGTATCTGAAGTGGCGCAAGGGCACACGCGAATTGCGTGGCTACATCATGCGCTATGTGCGTTGGTTTCTTGTGCGCATTCTTCGCGTAAAGAGTCTGAGCGGTCAACGTAAAGAGATCGCAAAAGATCGCTTCTCAGGTTTTCACTGATTTATTCGTTCGAGAAATGACGCTTGACACAAGCGTGCCTGTGAGATCCACTGCGATAAAAACAACTCTGCTCATCAGTGCCAGAGATACTGCCATTGGAGTTCCGATTATTCCACCGGCAAGTGACGTGAATACCGCCTCACGAACTCCGATTCCGCCGGGTACACCCACAACGACAAAGCCAGCGAGCCATGAAGTGGTGGTGATGAAGAGCATGTCGGCAATGCCAATATGAGCACCAAATGCTGTTGCCGTTACTGAAGTAGACAGAGACATCAGTAACCAAGCTGGTACGTGCATCAGTGTTAGTCGGGCCAAGCGTTTCGGATCTGTGAGGGATGATGCTGACGATGAGACGCGCGACGCAATGCGGATGATTACGGTGCGAAGTGAGGGCTGTGCGAACGCGATGTACACGGTAATGAGGCCGAGGGCAATCAGTACTGCGATGAGACGGTGGCCTGAGGTAGAAGCAGCGCCAATTCCGATTGCAACAACAGCAGCAGCGTACGTAGTGACAAGAGAGAGGCCAGTAGATGCGTATGCATCACGACGAGGGATGCCGTTTCGTACTGCAAGTTCGGCGCGACCCACTATGGGCCAAATGCCTCCCGGGACATACTTTCCTAACTGCCCAGTGAAATACCACGACATGGCATTGCGGTGTCGAACGTTGTGTGAACGGGCAATAATCATCGCTACCCAGATCCAGCCAATTGATGTCATGGCTGCAAGACCCAGGAGAAGGCTCAGAACTAAATTGATGGCGTCTACTTGACTAAATGCGTTACTGACTTCATCCCACTTTGACACCAAAGTTTTTGCGACAAAGGCGACACCTGCGATACCGATGGTGACGCCCAATAGTGAGCTGAAGCGAGCGAGAAGTGGACGTGATTTCATCGGCGGTCCTGCATGAATGGAAATTGGGAGCGAACTGACTGTACTTCTTCAGTTGAAATCTCTGCGTACAAGATTGTTGGTTGGTCGGCGGAATCGGCGATCACTTCTCCGAGTGGATTGATGATTCGGCTGTCCCCTGAATAGGTCAAGCCTCCGCCAGTTCCGATGCGATTGCACCCAATGACGTATGTCTGATTTTCCATTGCGCGCGCCCGCAATAACGCCATCCAATGTTCACGGCGACTTGCTGGCCAATTACCAGGCACGAGGTAGACGTCTGTGTTGAAAGCAGTTCTCCAAAACTCATCGGCAAAGCGAAGGTCGTAACACACAAACAGAGTTACTCGAACCCCGTCAACATTCACTGTTACAAAATCGGAGCCTGGCCGAAAGTATGTGTCTTCGCCGCCAAACGTGAACGGATGAATTTTGTGATATCGATGCTGCACGCCTTGTGGGCTGACGAGAACAAATGAATTGAATGGTCGAGCATCATCAGCTGTTAGTTCTGGACAGCTGCCACCAACCCAGACGTTGTGTTGAGTTGCCATGCGAGTGAGGAATTGTGACGACACACCGCCTTCTGGCTCGCCGATATCGTTCCTATCCACAACAAAACCTGTCGAGAACATTTCTGTGAGCAAGATAAGCGAGGCACCGTTTTTTGCTGCGTCAGAGATGAGGGGAGCGAGTTGAGCAAAGTTTGCATCCCTGTCCATCCACACGGTGTCTACTTGAACGACAGCTACCTTCATCCCCATGCCCGCAGTTGATCAGATGCTCGGGAGATGGTGGACAGCTGTTTACAAAAGGCGAAGCGAACCAAGTGGCGACCTTCTGCTTCATGTCGTGGGTCGTAGAGAACTGAAGCTGGGATAGCAACAATTCCTGCCTGTCCAGGTAGTTCGCGACAAAACGCCATTCCATCTCCATCGGGACGCCTGTCGCGAATGTCGGCTGTTATGAAGTATGTACCTTCGGGGGTGATAGGTCGTAGTCCGCACTCATCAAGTGCTTTCATGAGAACGTCTCGTTTGGTTTGCAGATCCGCTGCAAGAGCAACAAAGTACGAATCGGGCAGACGTAACCCTGCAGCAATTGCTGGTTGAAACGGTGACCCGCCAGCAAAGGTAAACAATTGCTTTGCCATACGTGTGGCGTTGATGAGGGGAGCAGGCGCACATGCCCATCCGATTTTCCAGCCTGTTGTATTAAATGATTTTCCACCAGATGAAATAGTGATGGTGCGCTCAAACATTCCCGGCAATGTTGCGATAGGAATGTGTTTCTTGTTGTCAAAAACTAAATGTTCGTACACTTCGTCTGAGATAACTATCAGGTCGTGTTCTATGGCTATTCCTGCAATGGTCTGAAGTTCTTCCAGAGTAAACACAGAACCGGTGGGGTTGTGCGGCGAATTCAACAAGATCATGCGAGTGCGCGGTGTCACTGCTCGTCGTACTTCATCTGCATCGAATTCGTAACGACCAGACTGTTGAGGTCGCAGCGTGATGGGCACAATCTCAGCTCCTGACAATGCAATGCATCCGGCATACGTATCAAACAATGGTTCGAACACGATCACTTCATCACCATCGTTGAGTATTCCAAGCAGTGCGCCCGCTAACGCTTCGGTGGCTCCCATTGTGATGAGAATTTCAGTCGCTGGGTCGTATGTCAGTCCCCAGAAACGGTCTTCATGGCCACTGACAGCAAGTCGAAGATCAGCCATTCCGATACCGGGTGGGTATTGGTTGTTGCCTGCAGAAATTTGTTCCTGGGCAATTCGAAGAACGTCGGGTGGTCCGTCATAATCGGGAAACCCTTGACCTAAATTGATGGAACCTGTTGAGACGGCCAACGCAGTCATTTCAGCAAAGATTGATGCCCCAAAGCCTTGCAGGCGATTGGTGAGAGGCGATTGAGCATTCACTGCCGCAAGCGTATGTGATGAAGGAGCTGTACTAGGCAGTCCAGCCTGCAAAGGCATCAATCATTGCTGTGACATCACCCAAGGGGTACAAGATGGGGCATGTTGCGCCATCTTTGATGTACTCGCGCACTTTTGCACGAGCTTCATCTGGTGTTCCTGAAGCAGTCAGCATCTGTACGATTTCGTCAGGTACGAGTTTTGATGCTGCTTCTACTTGTTCGTGAGTAGCTGGCCATGTCAGCACTTCGCCAACTTTGTCCAACAGTGACTGTGGAACGCCAGATGCCTTCATGATGTGTGGTTGCTGGCCAAGATATTGCGTCACCATCATGCGTGCCATATCAAGGGCAGTTTTACGATCTTCGTGAACGCTGCACACGACAAGTTGTGGTCGGTCAATATTTTCCCATGAACGACCGGCCTTGTCAGCGCCAATAGCGAGGTGCTCGAGTGCCTTTTTGTTGTAGTCGGGAGAGACGAGATAGTTCAACACGACACCGTCTGCAATTTCACCGGCTAGCTCCATCATTTGCATGCCAGTTGCACCGAGGTAGATGGGAACATCTTTCGGACGACGCTCTTGGTACACGTAATCAAGTTCAACACCGTCGAGATGCACGAACTCGCCATTCATGGTGACTGTTTCATTTGCAAGCAGCGCTCGAACCGCCGTGATGATTTCACGCATTGCACGAAGTGGTTTTGCGCGCGAGATGCCAACCTTTTCGGCAAGTGGATCCCACCATGCGCCGATACCCAAAATCACTCGGCCTGGAGCTAAGTCGTCAAGTGTCGAAAATGTTGCGGCGAGACGAGCTGGGTTGCGGGTCCAGCAATCAACAACTCCCGAACCAATCTTTATGGTGTCGGTAACGGCTGCAAATGCTGACATTGGAACGATGGCATCACGCACGAGACGGCTGTCTGCTTGCCACACAGCTTCGAATCCTTTTTCTTCTGCGTACTTTGTGTACTCCATACCTTCGGAAATCGGATGAGCATCTTGTAAGTAGAGAGCTGCGGGGCTTGTCATGTTGGGTCCTCGTTTGAATCTGAGTTCTTAGGTTTCATCGGTAATTTTGTTCGCCAGATTCCGTCTGCTGCATGAAGTGCTGCGGCAACAGCTGGAGCAGTGGGGACGAGGCCAATCTCGCCGACGCCCTTAATGCCGTACGGACTGCGTGGTTGTGGGCATTCCACCATGACGACGTCCACAGCGGGCATGTCTTTAGGACGAATGATGCCAAGTGACCGCAATGTCATATTCGTGGGGTAGCCCAATTCATTGCTCGGAAATTCCTCGGTCAATGCATAACCGAGTCCCATGTGAACTGATCCTTCGATTTGCCCTTCACACAAAGTGGGGTTGACTGCGCGACCCACATCATGTACTGCCACAACTTTGTCAATTTTCTGAGTCTTTGGATCCATAATCACCATCTGTGCCGCATACCCGAATGCAGAGTGAATGATCGGGTTTTCAATTCCAGGCTCGCCTAGGTGGTGAGTCCAATCGATGACATATTCGCCGGTGTAATCGATTCCGGTTTTACATCCGTCTTCTAACGCAGCTGCACATGCACGTTGCACACTTGCTGCAGCCATTAGCGTGCCACGACTACCTGTGGTCTGACCGAAGCCCAGCTGGCGAGTTGTATCAACGATGACGCGAATAGATGATGCTTCGATGCCTAGTTCTTCCACTGCGACTTGGAGCGCAACTGTGTGGACGCCTTGACCCATCTCCGTCCAACCGTGGCGAACTTCGACAGTGCCATCGGCACAGAAATGAACAACAGCGCGCGCTATTTCACGAAATCCGTTTCCTAGGCCAGAGTTCTTTAAGCCGAGTCCAAGTCCGACTGCTCGTCCTGCACTTACTGCTGCGTCGTATGCGGGCTTAATGGCATCGAGACACATGTCTGCACCTGCGCATCCATCATCCATTATTTGTCCTGGTCCCCAGACTTGCCCAGGGTGAATCACATTACGTTTACGAATATCCCAACCTGAGATACCGAGTTGTTCGGCAAGACGGTCAAGACACCCTTCCATCGCGAACTGAGCTTGATTGGCACCGAATCCGCGGAACGCGCCGCACACAGGGTTGTTAGTTCGAACAGCAACTGAAGCAACGTCAACGTTCGGAACGAAGTATGGACCAGTTGCATGTCCGGCCGCACGCTCGAGAACTTTCATGCCGACCGATGCATAAGAGCCCGAGTCGCCAATCATTCGTGCGCGAACAGCAGTGAGTTTCCCGTTTGCATCACAACCAACTGAGTACTCCATGCGAATGGGGTGACGCTTTGCATGCATGAGAAAGCTTTCTTCACGCGACAATGTGCAACTAACAGGTTTCTGTAAAAGCCACGCTGCAAGTGCTGTTTGTCCTTGGTTCGACATATCTTCTTTGCCACCAAAAGCGCCACCATTTGATACAAGTTGAACGGTGACTTTGTCTTTAGGAATATTCAGGATGTCACAGATTTGATCTCGGTCGTCCCAAACACCTTGCCCACCGGAATACACATGCATGGTGCCCGCATCTGTGTTCGGTACTGCAAGAGTTGATTCAGGTTCTAAGAATGCATGCTCAATTCTTTGAGTTTGGAATGTCTCTGTGACGGCGAACGCACTTTCGCCCAGCGCTGCGGAAGTATCACCACGTTGGTATTCACTACGAGAAAGAACATTGCTGTCGGTTCCCCACACTGCAATGTCAGGGTCGGTGATTGCAGCCTCTGCATCAACAATGGGTCGCAGTGGGGAATATGTGACTGTGATGAGTTCAGCTGCTGCCCGTGCCTCGCGGCGCGTGCGAGCAACGACGATGGCAAGAACGTCTCCGGCATACGACGTGCGCTCTCCGACGCCAATGAAGACTGGCCAGTCTTTGTAGATGATTCCGACTCGAATATCGCCTGGAACATCGGCAGCAGTAAAGACTGCTTCGACACCTGATGCCTCTAGGGCAGCAGATGTGTCTATTGCAAGGACGTCGGCACGAACATGTGCAGTGAGGTGCAAAGCGGCATGAAGCATGCCAGGGACTCTGATGTCGTCGACATATCCCCGGTCACCGAGAGCCAATTCTGCTGATTCATAT
>Ga0194047_10000989_pt1 | contig 18089 bp, 5 predicted proteins | sample JunL225m_MetaG_2_FD_160070 | JGI IMG/M metagenome (GOLD analysis project Ga0194047, IMG submission 160070) | Anoxic zone freshwater microbial communities from boreal shield lake in IISD Experimental Lakes Area, Ontario, Canada - Jun2016-L221-5m | ecosystem: Environmental > Aquatic > Freshwater >... | reverse complement strand
GCAATAGAGGGGGTAGCCTACTTCCCATGTGCCTAGCTGTCCGATATTGGCTTCTAACACTTGGGCTAGGGTTTTATTAAGTTGACTCTCTTTTCGCCACTCGGCAGGTAATTTAAAGACGTTATCAGTCCAAACCAGATATTCAGATTTGCTACAAAACTGGTCTAGTTGTTTCAGCGTCCAATCTTGAGGGAAGCGGCTAAGAGCCTGAATAAAGTCTCGTTGCCATTTCTGGCGTTGCTGGTAGACGAGGGGCTGGTGGAAGGCTTTCTGTAAGTCTTCGTGTAGTTCCTTGCAATTAACAGTCAAAAGCTCGGTGTAGCCTTGCAGAAGAGCTTCATCGTCCGGGGAAAATTGCTTGCTATGCAATTCTACCAAGAGATTAATCGCTTTCAACCAGTCTTTTTCAAGGCTTTCGCTTTGCCAAATCGCTTTAAAGGCTTGATTGGTCTGCTCCCACTCTGTTTTGCGCTTGGTGGCCTCTCCATGGAGAATAATGCTCTGGTCGTACTTAGTTTTTCCAATGATGGTACTAATTTTATCCTCAAGGGAGGGGTCACTTGGTAGAACCTGCTCAAGCTCAAGAAGAACTTGGGCGTAGTTGTTAGCTCTTTGAGCGTCTAGGGCTTGGCTAAAGTGAAGGTTTAGATATTCTTGCAATGCCTCTTCTAATGTTTGGGCAAAGTCCTCCAGAGCTTTACGCTTGGCTTCGATTTGTGTAGCGAGCAGTTCGGTAGCGGTAGCCGAATCCTTCAGCCCTGTAACGGGCAGTTCAAATTTGGCTAGATTATAGCGCAGTTTCCAATCAGATAGAGAAAAGAAAGCAGAAATCTTATCATCAGCCGAAACGTTTTGGCTGACCTCGGTGGTTGAAGTTACCTGCGGTGCTGAAGTGGTTGGGGGTTGCGCTAGTTTCCGTTGAATATTTCCAGCTTCGGCAGTAAGGCTCTCCAGAAATTCAAGATAATGCACCCGTTCGCGCAGTTGTTCGGCGGTTTTGGTCAGAAGCGCATCCCTGTCGTGTTGCGCTGGGGCATAGCGGGAGAGCCAACCGACTATCTCGGCCATTACTTCTAAGCCCTGATAGGCTTCAGGTTGTGCCTGCCCTGCCGCTCGGTTAATTGATTCGGCTAACTCTCGCGTTTTAGCGATTACCTTGCTTTGGGTTTGCTGACCATCATGTTCTCTCAGCAAAGTACTCAAGTTTATAACTAGGTTACGATAGTCAGATACTACCTTACATTTTCGATAAAATTCGTCAATTTCCTGTAGCTCTCGATTGAAGCTATCCTCGCTACTGTAAAGTTCTGCCCACTCCTTTAGCCGTCTCTTATAGTAGTCCGCCGAATCGGAACCTAGATATAAGCTCAGGGCTTCAAAATAGGCGGGGGCTTCCCCACCTAAAATTTCACGTAGCTTCTCTTCTTCGATAGCGGCTTCCTCTAGTAATTTGATCGCCAAAGGATAATTTTGGGCCGTACCTCTATCCAAACCATTCCGCACATTAATCTCAAAGGCTAGTAGCCGATAGGAACTGCTTGTTACGAGGTTTTCTTTTTCCCGGCCAGCCGACCGGCCAGCCGACCGGCCAGCCGAAGGAGCCTGCTCAAGGTCTGGATCTAGGTCTGGAATTGAGCTGGCTCCTTCATCTGGATGCCCAGCCGAAGGATCAGATTTTTCGATTAGGTCTGTTAGCAAGTTAAGGCTTTTGCTGGGATCAAACTTATCACTTTCTAATAGAGTGATAAGCGATTTTAATTCTTCCCAGAACGGTTTCCAGTTATCCGCTAAATTCACGGTTGTACGTAGATTGGCCTTAGCGAGGAGGTCACGACTGAGGCAATACCAACGCCACACCTCCAAGTCTTTGTCGTCGGTCTCTTTAGCTTTTTTAAATTCGTTGAAGGCAAGCTCAAACTGAGCCGTCTCCAGAAAGTGCAAGCCACTATCTAAAGCGGTGACAGGGCTGAGACGCTGACATTCTTCTTTTAGACTATCCAGCCGTGTATAAAATTCATCGCTAATCTGATAATTGATCTTACGGTTCCAAATATCTAAAACCCCTTGAGCGGAATAGTAGTAGTGACGCACCAAGTTCTTCTGTTCTATCTCGCGGTCTAAGCCACCAGTGGACCGGCCAGCCGAAGAAAACCCCTCAGACTGCGTAACGAGCAGTTTCTGCTGGGCAAGATCATCCAGAAGATACTTAGCTTCTACCTCGTTATCCATAGCCTTATCGAGGGCATCGGCTTCATTCTCAATTCCCCAAAAATCGTAAAGCTGCTGAAAGTCTTGAAAGATTTGACCTGCACTAAGGGTGGTCTTGTGGTTGTGATGGCCTAAGCCACGCTCCATGATCTCTTTGGCGTAGAGACTTAACTCATATTCATAAAAAGTCTTATTGGCTCGTTTATAGCTATTGATTTTAGTACCATCGCGGTCATTGAGATAGCTTTGGGTGAGCATTTGGAAAAAGGCCCGGTAGACAAAGTAGAGGTCGCGATGTACGTCGCCTACTTCTCGTTCGCTGGGCGAAGTAAGCTCTTTTATCTCACCCAACACATTAAGATCGAGTACTTTAAGTTGCCTAGTCTCCGGGTTCCAGCGCAAATTCTCCAGCTTGAGATCCTTATAGGTCTTATTACGGCTATGTAGTAGCAGCAGGAAGTAGGCAAAGCGACGGCTTATGTCGGCGGCATCTCGTTCGTTTAGTACTTTGGAGGCAAGGATTTTGGTAACAGGGTTGGCTTTTATAAACTCCATCGCAATAAAAGAAGTCTGGTTCTCTTGCTCGCGGTTGAGGTTTAAGTTACCATACAATGTGGGTAGGAGGCTTTCGTCTTGAATTACCTTTGGCTTTAATTCTTCCTCACCTTGTTTAGCGAGGTAGCTAAAGGCGGCCCCTTGCGGAGTAAGGAGTCGCCTTAACTTCAGTTCGCCTTTTCGGGCATTATCCTCCTGAGTAGAAAGGCTTAGAATAGTCTCATATTCTCCCCGAAACTGTCCAACGAGATCAGAACCCTTAATATCAGGCTTCAACTGCTTGATAATCACATTCGGCTCTAGGACTGTTGGATCCACTGGTGGATCCAACTTTCGGGCTAACCAGACATAGCTAGTAGCCCCTTCACCGAGGGTTCCAAACCTGCGCGGTCCAGGCAGAATGAGGTAAGTTTGGCCTTGCCCATCTGGAACCTCATCACCCGGCTCAAAGCGTGATTTTTCGCGTAGATCCTTACTTAACATAAATCTCCAATCCTTTATGCGTTACGGAGTCCGAGTAAGACTTGGTAGATAAATTCAACCCACTCTTTGTCAGGAGTTGGTTGTAAAGCTTCTAAGTCTGCTAGGCTATTGAACTTGAGATCGCTTGCTTCTTTATAGCGGTCTTTTTCAGCCTTGATTGCCTCCAAAACTATCTCAGGACGATGCTTGCCGTGAAAGAGTGGGTTATTAGCAGGAGCGAAAGCATCGGACCAATCGGAACTGAGGGTAAAGCGTTCCAGTGCCTCCGACCAGCTATTAGCTTCAAAAACCAGTGGTGCTTTGGGTCGGTCACTTTGAAGCTGATCTGGTACTACACTAGGTAGTTCTAGGCGTAAAGCTGGTAAATTCGGACCACCAGTGGACCGGTCATTCGAATTGGCGGTACGGTACTGGTAATTTAATGACCCATAGAGGAGGCACTCGGCAAAGAGAAGTGCCATCTCTTTATTTTCAAGAGAGGCAATAAAGCGGCTCTTTTGAAATCTAAAAGCTTTTCGTTCACGGCGATAGCGTTGTTGAATCAACTGCTCGTATTCAAAGGCTACCTGCTCGGCGCGGAAGACAAAAGTATCTCTATTCAAAACCCCCAGCTCTAGTGGTTTACTAATTACTTCTAGTGTATCCATCACAAGATGGTGATCGAAACGTAGGAGGGTGAGCCAACTGGGATTAGGATAGCTGTAGGTTTGGAATAAGACCCCCGGCCCTGGCTGAATGAGTTCATCCACCTTAATTGAGCGATTATTAGTCGGCTGGTTGTTAGCTTGGGGTAAAATAGCGTAAGCATTAATGGTTGGGTTAATCACTTGGTTCGAGACCGCCAGATTATAGCTCAGCACACTCTTGCTTATAAATGTATTGGCCTGTTGGGTATCCCTAGCTAAGCGGTTTAGAACCCGCTGGCCTCTTATCAAGTCCTCTCTAATCAATTTAGAGGTTAACTGCCGCGATAAGCGGTGCAAGCTAGTTTGCAATTCGGTGGGTAGTTGGCGCAAAGTGAACCCTTGGGCTGACCCCTCGCCACAGACTACAAGACTGAGTTCCCACTGGTCGGGCTGTGGGGATTCTACCTGCCAAACCAACCGCTCAAGCAAACCCTTGCGTCCCATTGGATCAGCCGCCAACTGAGTTGGGTCAATAATCACATTGACTCGATTACGGATGCGCTGTCGTTCCATTTCACGCATCCGGGCATTGTTTTTCTTCCAGACTTGCCAGAGTTTGACATAAAGAGAAGTATCTTGACCGTCTGGCTTGAAGGGGCGAGCCTCTGGTTCAAAGGTAATGGGAGCGCGTGGCGTTGCGCCGAGCAGTGCCTCGAACCACTCGTTAGCATGATTTTGAAGTGCCCTAACCTGGCGCAAATGCCGTTCCAAGCTATTATTTAAGTCCGAATAGTCGTCCGAACGTAGCTCTTTCAGTCCGGTTAGTTCACGTCGGAGCTTAGCCAAAAAGGCTTGCAAATAGCCTAACTTGTAGCAACGGGCGTTTTCGGGATTCAATTCGTCTAACGCGCCATTCAGAATTAGCAAGGTCTTTTGTTTAAGCATCAGGCTAAAAACCGCTTGTAAAGTTGGGCCGATCTCTCTGGCAATATAGTTAGCCTCGTCTAAAGCGGGTTGATTATGGATGGCCTGAAAGAGTAGGGTAAAATATTTATGCCCATTATCTAGGTTGGTAGAGCGCAAGAGACTATAAACATCGTCACTAATCTGAGAACTTCCTGCTCCGGTCTTGAGTTGTAGCTCTACGCTATCATCCTCAAATTCAAAGAGGGCTTTGAGCGTATTACCCGTATTACCTAGGTTATAAAGGGTGGAGAGTAATAGACGTAATTCTAGTTCGGCCTTTAACTCTTCGCCCGGTACTTTATAGGTCAAATTTGAAACGGTAGAGACCAAGTAGCGTTCATTACGATTGCCGACTTGGAGGGCGGTAGCACAAATTTGGTTTATATAGCCCGAATAAGCTAAATAGAAGCTAGGGCTGAGCATTCCGGTTAAAGTATCGGCCAGTTCAATTTGAGGTATTTCATCCTCGCTTTGTGCCGAGAGGCTCCCCTGAACGATATAGCACAAGTCAAAGGGGGGTTGGTTCATTAGGCTGTTGAGGTTGTCATCCACTGCTTGCTGCATATAGTCCATCCGCACGGGCCTCTGAGGACTAACTTGAGAAAAACGCTTGAGTTCATAGAAAGCAGCACTAGTGTAGCTAAGCGTTTCAGCATCTGTCGCTTGTGGGTCGGGTGCCGCCAAAAAAGCATACAAAGCTCTCAGGGTTTGTTGAGGAGCAAAGCGGCGAGCTAGATGGGCTATATCAATAAAGCTACCACTGCCTACTTGGTCATATAGGGCGGTCAAAATATAGACGGTAGGCTTGGGATTCATCAGGGTAGTTAAGCGGGTAGCAAGAGCCGAACCACTGCCACTCTGTAACTGGTTAAAGAGGGCAATGCGACCTAAAGCACGACCTGGCACTTGAGGATTGCCATTTTCCCACCAGCGCATATAGGCGGGATTGCGATTCTTACCGGGTTGGATGGATTGGTGGAGTTGTTGGAATTGCTGGGGATTGGAGCTAAGCTGTAAAACCTCGTTCCCATCCAGCTTTACCCCCTCTTTAATATAGTTGGGATTAATACCCAGCTCATTTTCCACCTCAATATTCAGCAATTCCAAGTTGTCGGGTTTTGCGCCATACAGATCAATTAAGTTCTTCTTTAAATGGGTTAACGTAACGCGCCCAAACCGTCCTAGGCCAATAATTACCACCGGGGAGGCTAAAGCCTGAGCCATTCCGCTACTATCTGTTACCAATGCCGGGGCTTTATCCAACCAAGGTTGCCCACTGACCTCTTTGGTTTCAGGTACTTGCCAAGAGTCTGGAGGTTCCTCCTCGCGCCTAGTCGCTTCGGCTGGCCGTTTGTTTTTCTTCCGCCCGCCAAAAAGCCCCATTAAAGCTTGACCTAAAAGCCAAGCTAGACCTAGCAGGGCAGGTAAGAGGAAAGCGAGGAAAGGGGGCCAGACCCATACGGTTTGCTGATTGGGTTGATTGGCACTAATCAAGTTTCCGGTTAAACCGTTTTGGCTGGGGGATCCAGACCCGGTGGTTCCAGGCCCTGTAGTCCAGACTTGGGGGTTGGTCGTGAAAGTGATCTTTCCCGATGGCTCAGGTGCTACCGCTTGAAACCCTATCGGGCCACTTTGCAGGGTATAATGAGCTATAAAAGCGGGTGGTACTAGATTGTTGGGCTGCCAAGTAAGCTGGTCGTTTTGGCCGCTCGGCTGGCCGCTCGGCTGGCCGCTCGGCTGGCCGCCCTGATCCGGTTTACCTACCAGACTAAAAGCGGTAGGATTAAGTTTTTCAGTAACAACCGCATTTGAACCCACAGAAGGGAGGAGTTGATCCTTAACCTGCCCGTAAATCAAGGCCAATTGCTCAGGATCATCGGTTTGCAAGAAATCACTTGGACTGGAGGCCATGGTTGAAAGCAGGGAGGTATTGATTTTATTACCCAAGCCAATAATTATCAGGCGGTACCCCGCGTTCTTCGCTTGATCGGCGGCACTCTGGGCGGCGGTCACTTGGCTTTCACCGTCGGTAAGCAATACAATTGCACCCTGATAATTAGTCTGGGTTCGCTCATCCAATAGTTTTTTAGCCTGTAAAACTCCTACATCCAAACGAGTATTATTGCCTAAGGGGATATTTAGTACAGCGGTACGTGCTTGAACCAAATCGTTTCGGCTGGCCGTATCGAGTGGGTATACTACCTGAGCGGTTTCATCGAATTGTACCACCCCTATTCTGGTGTGAGCGGGGTCAGTTTTAGCAATAAAATTAGCTGCCGCTTGGAGGGCCTTCTCAAGAGCAGAACCCCCGGACATACTATCGGAATGGTCAATTACAATTATTAGATCAAGGTCTTGGATTGTCGGTACAAATTGGGTTAAATCAGATTTAAGCTCTACCATTATATTATCACCACTGAAGACCATTAAATTAGAAACACGTCGCTGATTAAACTGCTGACTTTCTACCGAGGGTAAACTTCCTACACTTTTAACGAGCAAAATAACTAATAGGCTAAGGATTAGCACAAACAAAGCAATTAGGTTAACCCAATCTAACCAATTCCGGGGTTTTTTGAATAAACTATTTCGCATAAAAAGGTTTCAAAATCCTCAACGATGATTATCGGTGTCAGGTGTCTCTTGATTTTGGATTTTAGATTAAGGGTAACAGTCTCCATACAATCCAAAATCCAAAATCCGATAGGTTAATAACCTCGCGCCCTTGCCCGGTCATTTTTCAGCTTCTTAATCCGGTCAATCTCCTCTTGAAGCATAATGACAAAGAGGTCGCCCAAGTCCTTATACTCTTGGAGAACGAACTCATCACCCGAATTGTCCTTGCGCTTAATCCCCTCCTGAGAGACCAATTTGGCAATTAAACCGCGAGCCGGGGCGGGTTCAAAAGCATCAAAAGTCCAATTACTGCGGTAATCGAATTTAGCCCTGAGATTAGCCAGTTCGTTATTAAGGGTAGTCAGGTTAACATCTTCGACAGACTCATCAAAGCTCCCAAGCTTCTGATCTAGCGCACGTTTCACCCGGTCGTAGCTAATCACCATAGCACCACCCGGTCGCTGATCCTGACCGCTAAGTACAAAAGTATTAAGCGCGGCAAAAATGCTTTCGCGTTCCTCCTTCACCGCCTGTGAGAGATGACCATCCGCAGGCCAAGTCAGGTGAATTGGTCGTGGCTCATCTCCCGGTCGTTCTGGTAAGTTTAATTGCCAAGTGAAGAACTGGTCGTTGCTATAGGGGGTCTCTCGATAGCCCACTAACCCGTACATACAGCAAAAGAGGAATTGCCGGGTGCGGTTGGCATCCTCTAAAATAGTAACCACTTTGGGATGGAAGGTGCGATAGCCCTTCCCTAACTTCTCACTCACCTTCAACTCGTACTCGACGGCAAAACCTTCGGCGGGGAAGGTATGCATGGTGCGTGGATTCTGGCGATTATCATTGCTGCTAATGGCTTTCACGTAAGCCTCGCGACACTCCTGCCACATATCAAAGTCGAAGTTTGCCACAAGGTTATCTACCGTGATTGCCGTTAACTTGGCAGCGTCCTGCGAGCCATATTTCTGAACATCAAAGATGGCATTAGAGCGGAATTTATCCACAATCTCATCAATTTTTTTAGAAACCACCCCGGCGCGTTCCCCTATATCGGGAACGGTTACTCGCACAAAGCCTGATTTCTTCAGAGCACCCGACTGCACTCCCTCTGGCGGATTACCGAGTGAGGTCTGGCGGTAGAGTGGTGCGCTATTGAGTCGTAGCTCTGAGGCCAATTCATCTAGGGTAAAGTTATCTGAGACTAGTTCCGCCACACTGTTGCGTCGCTCTAAGTCACTGAAGTAGGTACGTGACAATTCGCGGGTGGTTTGGCTGTTATAGTCCACCAAACTTTGTTGCGGAGCTACTAAACCTCCCGGCTCAATGGCGAGAGGTATTTTCTTTTCGGCCTCCCCTTCGGCTACCTTTGGTTTGAAGAAGAGTTCGACTTTAACCCGAGTCTCGTTATAACTCTCCTCCAGCTTAACATCCCAGTGAATAGTCTCTAAGAAGTGGCGCAACTCTTGTTCTAGCTCTTGCTGTATCTCACCTTCAGGTCGCTGTACCGAGAGACGAACGGCCTGAAGCTTGCCGTCTATCTCATTACTCTCGTTAGCTTTGCCTAACCCGTTTTCCAGATTTTCCCGCAGGGAGATACGCGAGGTGGGATTGTCACCTTTCACCAGTTGAATAGTCCACTCATTCAGCTGCTGCAAGGCTGAGTTACAATAGCGGATCTGCTCACGGATGGTCTGTACCAGTTGGTCGTGTAGAATCTGGTCGCGCATCAAGGCCAGCATCTTTTGGGCAGAGGCCAAGTACTGGTTATTATTAGTGTGAACCTTGGGGTCTACAAAGAGACCAAAGATAATTCGCCGCCGGGCCTCTTGGAAGACCTTATCCTCCCGCCGCTGAAGATCGGCCCGGGCCATCGCTTCAATAGCGGCTTTGGCTCGTTCAGCATCAATCTTATCCAAAAATTCTAGGGCGGTGTTAAATTCCTGAATCAACCCTTCGAGGAGATTGATGGCATAACCGATTTTACCAGCCTTAGCTTTAAGGGGGTCTGTCCCTTCGTTACCATTGAGGGTCTTGAGTAGCCAAATTCGCAACAGGCTACTGAAACGGTTCAAATGAAAGACATGTCCCCGTTTTAACGCATCGCTAAAGCGTCCTCCGGCTCGTTCACCATTGGCTAATTCGACTCCGATTTGGGAGGTAATAAATTCATCGGTAGCCTGTACCATCGGGCCGACCCCTTTGGGGTTGGAAATTTTGAGTGCTTTGGGAGTGGGTATTACGGCTTGAACTACTTCGCGAACTACTACCCCTACGTCATCCGCCATTTTCTCGGCTTCTTGAGAATTGCCCATCACCAGATAGCCTGTCAACCAATTATTGACATCATCTTTGATGAGCTTGGCATTAGCTAAACTACCTTGGGCAAACATCTTAATCATCTCCCCTTTTTGGGCCGAGCCAAGATAGCGATTAATGACTTGGGCCAGAAAAGGATTAAACCCGGTGTTATAAGCTGTTTCGCCACGATATTCAAGGCGATCCCCACTCAAGAAACTAAAGACCTCTGCCGAACCCGGTTGTCCCAGTCCAATTTCTTCATTTAAGTTGGCCTCCAACCCAACTACGCGGCCAGTTTGGACATTAATTCGGGGCTTGGTAAGGGCTTCGACTAATTGTTTGCTGAGTTGATAAGCCCGCTGCTGCTTCATATAGTAGATGGGCACCCGCAAAGTAAAAGTACCCAAGGAGTGATAGCGTGGTTCGCCGGGGTGTTGGGCTTGCAAGCCCGCTACATTCACCCGATCATCTTCGGCGTAGCGTTTTCCAGATTGTTCATCCAAAATAAAGCTAATCGAATCAGCAATGGAGGGATAAACCCCGTTCTCTACTGGGACTGAATCTAAGGAACGGCTATCACGGGCTCCTTCAATCAAGTAGCAGGCATCAAAGAGCCGCTTACTTACTTGAATCTTCTGGGTAGCCCCGGCAGAACTGTACTGAATTTCACGTAGCCCAAACTTCTCATCTACGATCATAAAGCGATCTAGTTCACGCATGGCTGCAAAAGTTTTGGCTTTAGTATTCCGTTCTAGGGCCGCTCCAGTAGTACCCTTGAAAGCACTAGGTAGGAGTAAGAACCCGCTCAGGTGATAATTAGCACCTACGATATTCTGAGCGAGGGCGCGAGCCAGCAAAGCAATGTCAATAAACATCCCGGCTCCCGTGCCACCCACTAGTGAACCAACTAGAATTACCTCCAATTGATTGTTTTCGGCTACCGTGCTACGCACTGCTCGGATGGACTCTTGCAACTTTAGCCAGACCTTTGAGTCGCTAGGTCGCATTAAATCCTTGAAAATCGCAATCCGTCCAAAAGGACGCAACCCGCCCGCCCCGCTATCGAGAGCAAAGTTGGCGGGTGGAATATTCTGGATAAAGTAGTTTGCATCGAACCAGCCACCCACATAAGGAGCATTGCCATTGGCAACCTCACGTGCCAGATTAAAGACGTTGCCTCCGAGATGGATGAATTCCATATCTTTATCTAGCTTAATACTGCCAATTTTAACCTCCTTTTCTTTTTCGTCACCTTTGTGAGTTTGGGCAGTTACCTGTGGTACAGTATCAAAGCTCAGCAAACGCACATTGGCTGGTAGCTTAAAATCATTAATCTCCAGTAAATCGCGTTTGATATAGGTGAGAACCCATTGTCCAGTACCGCCCACGCCAATTAAAATAGCGGGTCTCGTCATCGTTAAGCCTCCCTCTCTTTGGTTTTTGGTCTTTAAACCAGTTTACGTGCTTAGTTTTTAGTTTTTAGTTCTTAGCCTTTGGTTCGTTTGTAAGACCAGCGGCCAGCCGATTTACACTGGTTTCCAAGGCCAGCCTACGACCAGTCTACGATATGCTAACCAATAGCCAATAACTACCCGTCCACCGATACCTGATACCCTCGGCTGGCCGCGATACCTGACTTAACCTAGCTAAAACCGATCCGAATAACTGCCACCTTGCGACTGGCCGTGCGAACCCCCAGCAGTTCGGCTGGGGCCACTTGGACTCGGTGGCGGTGGAGTTCGGCCTCTAGCAGTATTAGTAGTATTGGTACGGTAGCGCAGATAATAGTTCTTACTTAATAATATCTTGTCATTAGGTTGGGCAGAAAGCGTCTCTTCACTTGGATTACCGCCATCCACCTCATAAATTTTAAGGAGTAAGCTAGGCGGTTCATCCTTATCACTGCGTTCTTTACTAATCTTGATCTTTTTGATACTGGCACTGATTAAACCGGAGACTTTACCCATATCTTTTGGTGTAATGGTAATTACACGCCAACGGTTGTACCAGCTTCTATCGAGGTAAATGGTTCCTCTTGTTTGGGTAGGGTTGTTATAATCAAAGAGTTCGAGCTTTCCTTCAAGCTTTCCACCGAAGTAGTTATAGCTAAACCAGAACAGGAAGCCTGCTATAATCAAGAATATTACTAGGTGGAGGGCTTGATTGATTAGCCGCATCTCTTCTTTTAGACTAACCGGAATATCTTGGTTAAGAACGAGTGGTTTAACCACTGGATTGATACTAGCATCACACTTTTCGCCTTGTTTTAGGTTGTAGCAGTACTCTCGCTTTAGACCCTCGTTAGTAGTAGCGGAGAAGGTATAGTTTCCGGCTTCATAGTCACTTTGAGTAAGCGATTTTAAATTTACTACTATTACACCCTGCCCGGTACTGGTTGGTGTCAAGGTTAGGCTACCAGTTTTACCAGTGGGAGAAGTAAAGCTAAACTTGAAGAGATTGGTCAGGTCTACGCCACCAGCCAAAGCACTAGCGGTAGAAACTCCTGCCGGGTTGAACGGCTTACCATTCTCATCTACTAGTTTAAAGAGAAAACGAATGGTATCGGGGTCTTTAGCACCAAAGGAAGGAATGAAAGGTAAACCCAGATAGGGACTGGCCTTTATTACCTCTAGGGGCTCATTGGTTTTACAATTCGGCTGGGGATCCAAATCGGCTTTGCCGGTGTAACATAGAACTGGCGTGATACGAGTAACCTTAAAAATTTGAATAGAGGGGAAGCGATCATAGAGCAATGCGACTGGACCATCCTGCCCCTGCCCATTATCCGCTAGGCTAATGGTCAACTTGGTCGCATAAGTACCCATTTCAGTCAATTGAGGGGAATTTACGGTATAGAGACCGGTGGTTTTATCCAGCTTAAAGCCACTGTTGGTAACGGAGAAGACTGATTTAACGCTAGAACCACTAAGGGTTAAGTTGAATTTATAAAGGGTCTCTTCAGGTAGGGGCGGTTCAGCCAGAGGACTACCATCCAAGTTGGTTAATTTAAAAGCAAAGCCTACCGTACTATCTTGGGATTGTTCCAACTTAGCCGTAGGTTTAGTTACCTCTAATTTAGCCTGACTTACTCCAATTTGAGGTAGCTTGGAGCCATTGAGCGTGGCTTCTTTTAGGCTACCGGTCTGAGTAGTTACCGTCAGAATCGGAGTAACCGCTAGGGCACTAGAAATTAAGATTTTTTCAGCTTTATAGGTATTAGTTGCCGGGTCAAGTTTGATCTTATCACTCGGCAGCAACTGGGTGGTACCGTCACTCGTCTGCAATTGTAAATTAAAGCTGGCGATAGCAGGATTGAGTGGTTCCTTCGGAGGAGTGCCATCGGCGTAGCCAATTTTAAACTGGTAATCTAGATAAGAAAACTGGTTTACCTTAATACTAGGCTGAACTTCAATCGCTTTTAAGCCATCTATATTTAATTGGAGACCCTCATTGACTATATTGAGAGTTTTAATGGGATCAGGGGTAGGGGGATCCACTTTAGTGCCATCTTTAGTAGGTGTAGTAGAGCTTTGATAGATGTAATAGAGCTTTGTGAGCTTTAAGGTATAGCCACCGCTTTGAGTGAAAGTGATTTTTTGGTCAGCCACAAAGACTCCCGCCTCCCCGGTAGGTTTTAGGGTGAGTTTTTCGGAGGGAGGGCTACCCTTTAATAAATCCGCTTCAAGCGTCAGTGGGTAGTTAGGGTCACTTATTAAAGGGTCTCCCTTCGTTCCATCTGATTTCCGATCATAAAGCAGGCACCGAATTTCCACCGCCTCGCCAAACTGCCGATACTTTATTTTGGTATCAGCTTCTGCTATCACTACACCCTTATTTTGTTGGCTCAGATAGACTGTATCAGCCGCCAATATTTTGTCTTTTTTATCTTTAAGCTCTTTAAAACCCCAAATACCCGAACTAACCCCAGCTTCATTAGGCAGCTTGGTTATTTCATAATTTACAAAATTCTCATTGGCACTCTTGGTTATCTTAACCCCCGGCCTAGTTTCATATACTATTTGGCCTTTAGGATCACTCAATGGACCCACTCTAATTGACTCTTGATCTTTGGAAGGTGGTCGAAGTACCACCAAGAAGTTTACCTGTTGCAAATAGGGAGGTACCTCAATGCTGCTAGGGTCACCTTGGCGGTTAGGAATAGGCAAGTCTCCCCCTACTCGTTTGATAAGGGCCGAAAGAATATCAATGTAGCGGTCTCCAAAATCTTTCGGTGCTACAACGGTAGCTTGATTTGGAGTGCTAACCTTTTCCCAGAACTGTTTTCCATCCCCTCCCCGCGATTCCTTCCAAAAGGTACCATTAGGATTGGCATCTAAGCCCGTGACCCATAAATCAAAACCGTCCCGATATTTATCTTTTAGCTGATTGAGGGTTGCCTCGGTTTTATCATATTCATAATTAGTATCGTACTGTGAAGGATTACGCACAGGCCCGGAAAGGTTGTAGGGACGACCATCGGTAACTAGAATGATAACCCGCTGGCGGGATTGGCCTGGAAGGGGATCGCCTGCTTTGTCAAATAAACCTTTAGCTAGATCAAAAGCCGCCGGAAAATTGGTGTTACCCAGAGATTTAGTCGTGAATTGGCTGTTAAACTCTTTTAGCTTATCGTCGCTTTCAAAATTGATCTCAGTTAGAGGTGCATCCACTTCGGCAGTAGTGCCAAAACTAATTACACCTACCCTAAAGACTAACTTTTGCCCACTTATGTTACTACTCTCCCTGTAGAGCTTGTTGGTCTGGTAAATAAACTGGAGATAATTATTGACGGTAGTTACACCATCCATACGAATCTTGGAGGGATCATTAGCGGGTTCATTCGAACCGCCTGTTCCGCTCATACTGCCGGATTGGTCAATTAGAAAGACAATATCAATTCCACCTGGAAAAGGATACTGAGCCAAACCTCCCGCCAAACGGCCCGCCGAATATCCACTAGGTTTCTGGTGGATGTTGGCGGCGTATGTTACCCACGTAGGAGTAGCATAGGTCAGCAATAGTGCTAGGCTAAATAACAAGACTAGTTTTACTTTACTGGCACGATCCACCCGACCACCAGTGGATCGACCCACCGTTTTTACCAATCCCAATCGGTGAGAATTATTCTTTTTGTCCCTAAAGTACCAAAACTTAACTTTAACTTGCCGCACTTCGATGCTCCTTCGTCCTTCGTGTAACCCAAGTTACGACTGATCGCAGACTTATCTAACACCTCATAGACCAGTCTACGGCTTATGGTCTGTGATAGCCCCGCAAGCCACACCTAGTCATAGGGCTGTGGTTACTGACTCTTTGCTTCCGCTTAATTCTCTTTTTCAATCAGTTTATTTACTTCCAGAGGTGATATTTGGTTTTCTTCGGCTTGGCTTTTTAACCAGCCATCAATCAAATCTTTTCGGAACCGCCAAACACCTCCGACTTTAGCAGCGGGTATACGCTTGGTTTGAGCCAAACGATAAATGGTCGTTGTATCTAGTTTCAAGTAATGTGCTACTTGTTTGATCGTCATTATTTCGACTAGCTCACTTCCCATAACTTCTCCTAGTTTCAAAGACCCGTCTACAGCTTACTGAGAGGCTTCTTGACGGCCTATTTAGCCAAAATAATTAACCCTTTTGTACCTTCTCAACCGCTAGTGGGAACTTGTAGCAGTATCAGGTATTTTGGGTTTACGCAAAACTACCTTGCTATAAGGGTTACACAAACTAACCGCTAGATTTTAAGCCGCTAACAGGCTGACAAAGGGAAAGTTAATTTTTAATTTGCTTATATTTTAATTATAAAATTTATATTTCCGAGCTTCCGAAGGTAATACTTTAACAGATACCGCTGTTGACGGCGTTGTAACCCGCATCCAACTGCTTTGGTGGATTAATCTTGTAGACGGATCTAAGACCTATAACCTAGGTATCTTCTACACAGATGAAGGTAAATAGCTAATCACGTAGCCGATTGCTCGAATTTAGCCGTAGAAGGCTCTCAGAAATCTCCGTGAACCGAGAAGCCTGTAAACTATGGAGAAGGTACTTAGATATTTAATACAATAGTCTAAATTCAATAAAATTATACCTTTGTTTTGGTAAAATTCAATAGCCCAATGGTACTAGGTACTTGGCTAATTTTGGGCTATTTTAGGAATGATTATGTAATGTAATGGAAGTTTCACAGAGAGAATCGGTGTTAACATAGATAAAGACTCTTGTAACTAAACCAGAGTCAGTCGAAGCTTTTTAGATTATATGGCTCCTTGTTGTATAAGTTTAGATGTTAATCAAATCATATTTAGAATATACCATGTTTTTGTATCTTCTATAAAAGCAATAGAGTTTAAAGGCTACTCTTTAGGCGGAAGGTTTTCCCAAGTGATGCCACGCGATACAGCTGGGCGGAATTTCTCCAATGTAATGAGCCTTATCTTTGACAAACAGCTATTTTGACCAGAATTTTAGCCTCAAAACACATACCAATTTTTAGAGGCTTTCCTTAGATTATACGGGACAAATAACTCCTTTCGCTTACAAGGGCGCACGGTAGGTAGAATATAAAGGAAAGCGTGGTTATTTTTAGGCACCACCTTCCGGCTCTGACCCTGCTACGCTGGTAGTGGTCTCCTCTTCCATAGGTAAGGCCGCTTGACCTTGTGGTGGTATGGCCTTCTTCCGCTTCTTCTTCTTCTCGTCTAGTAGGGGCTTGATTGAAGGCTCGGCTGGTAGGGTTTCAGGCATTTTACCACCAATGTCTTCGATTGCTTTGCGTACTTTCTGCCCAACTTCGCGGTGGGTGTTGATTGCTTTGGTTTGACCGACAATTCCTTCATCGCGGAGCTTGGCATCGGTCTGAGTAATGCGAAAAAGGTTAGATGCTAATTCTTCTCGTCCCATCCGATCTAGCAAATCTTCTTTACCAGGAATACCTTTTCGCTCTTTTACCTCATCTACTCCTAGCCCTCCGTAAAGTCCTTGATAGCCAGCATCATGGAAAGTACCAAAGCTTTGCGGTAGTACTCCGGCACTTCGGGCAGCTTCATTTAAGCTTTTATTGCTCTCGCCTACTTGCTCTCGTAGGTAAAGCCGCTCGTCTTGGGCCTGTTTTAGTTCGGCTAGTTCAGTCTTGCGGGTCGCAATGGCAAAATAGTTTTGAGCAGCGGCAATCTCTGGCTTACGCGGATCGCCGTTCTGGGCCACTAAATAGCAGGCTAGGCGGCTTAAAATATAATCTTTAACCTCGCGCTGTGCGCCTTTACCTGTGGCGATCTTCTTCGTGGTCTCACGAAAATGATCTTCAACTACCTGCCCGACTTGCTCACAGGAGGTTTTGGCCCGTTTGATGGCTACGTCAAAATTTTCCCAGCGGCTATAGCCTAGCAGTGGGGCTAGGTCACGAGCGCTCCAATATTCTGCTCCATACTGGCTAAGTTGCCTAATCGAATCAAAATCGGGGGTCTGCGGCTGTGGCGGTAGTGGTGGTGTGCTACCATCGCTATGGTCGCTACTATCCGTCGGTGCTGCCGTCGCCTCGGTTGAGTTATCGTTATTGCTGTCGTCTTTGCTGGTATTGTCTGCTGGGGTCATAGAGATTACTTTACCTGCCTTTACCTCCTCTTCTTTTGTTTCCTCTATCAAGACGGCTGACTCCTCCCTCGTCTCTTCTAACTTCTCTACTTCTGCCGCCGCCATCTCTTTCAACAAATCCAAGATACTAACGCAATTCGCCACTAGGTTCCTCTTAGGATGTGGAAGAGTTTGCCACTGGTATCTCTTATTGCGAACATCCCACTCACCCCAATACTCCGCATATTTCTGCATTACATCATAAACCAGTATTTCTTTGTCACTTGAGGGTAAATTATGCAGCCTATGAGCGTTGTAGAGTGACACTAATGCGGTTGGTTCCCCGTACACCAACATCAAGCTATATTTCCCTAAGATTTCCCATAGTTTTTTATGTATCTTAGCATAGGTCGGCGCTCCTTCCGCTTTTAGAGATTCTTTGGTTAATCCGTGTCTTTTACTCAATTCAGGCGTAACCTCGCCCACTGGTAGGATATTGCTGCTGAAAATGGTATTTCCGTCCCCATCTATAACCGCGATTTGTACAGGCTCCGTGTCAGGGCCGTAAACCGTTACCTGAGTATCTAAGATTATCCAGTTGCTACCCTCCTTATTCTTATTTTCTAGCATTTCTCTGGACCACTCGATGGCCTTTACCTTCGCTACGTTCGCGTAGTTGGTCATTCCTTTTATCCCATTTGCCCTTTTTTAATTGTCTTCATCATCAATATTGGCCGGGGTAAAGGGTTGTTTCATTCGCTTCTTC
>Ga0194047_10000988_pt1 | contig 18090 bp, 8 predicted proteins | sample JunL225m_MetaG_2_FD_160070 | JGI IMG/M metagenome (GOLD analysis project Ga0194047, IMG submission 160070) | Anoxic zone freshwater microbial communities from boreal shield lake in IISD Experimental Lakes Area, Ontario, Canada - Jun2016-L221-5m | ecosystem: Environmental > Aquatic > Freshwater >... | reverse complement strand
AGACGTTTTGAACAAAGTGAAAAACGGCAGTCCTATTTGGGTACGCCCGCCTTCCTAAAATGAGTACTACCCCTATTAATTTTTTGTTTCATCTAACCCCCTATTACCGTACTAAAATTTAACAAAATAGCCTAAAACTAACTTTTATAATTAACTTTAACGCTCTATAAAAAACATGAAAGGATTTCATTTTAAAACATACCAAGCCCCTGAGCAATCGCCTTTTGATAGGTTATTTGAGATATTCAAGGAATTGATTGTACATACCTCAGGCGATTTTGATGAAACCATTAGTTGGATGCGAGAATTAGATGTGGAATATAAATTGACCGATGAGAAATATACCATCGACGACTTTATCGAAGATTTAAAAAAGAAGGGATACATCAAACAAGAAATAGTGCAAGATGGCGATGGCCCCACTAAAATAACTTCTAAAACAGAAAGAGCCATTAGACAGCAAGCGCTTAATAATATCTTTGGAAATTTAAAGAAAACCGGAAAGGGAAATCATAAAACAAAAACCTTGGGTCAAGGAGATGAAAAAACGGGAGAGTTTAAGGAATTTATTTTCGGAGACAATATTGAAAATATATCACTAACAGAAAGTATAAAAAATGCACAAATAAATCATGGTATTGGTGAATTTAATTTAACCGAAAATGATTTAGTAATAGAAGAGACAGAGCAAAAATCTCAAATGAGTACGGTACTTATGATTGACATAAGCCACAGTATGATTTTGTATGGCGAGGATCGTATCACGCCTGCCAAAAAAGTAGCCATGGCATTTGCAGAACTCATTACCACAAGGTACCCAAAGGATACCATTGATATCTTAGTTTTTGGAGATGACGCTTGGACAATTACCATTCAGGAACTACCCTATTTAAAAGTGGGGCCTTATCATACGAACACAGTGGCTGGTTTACAATTGGCCATGGATATTTTAAGAAGAAAAAGAAACACCAATAAACAAATATTCATGATTACAGATGGCAAGCCAAGCTGTATTAAGGAAGCCGATGGTTCTTATTATATGAATAGTAATGGATTGGATCAATACATTGTAGAGAAATGCTATAACCAAGCTAAAATAGCTCGAAAATTACACATTCCTATTACCACCTTCATGATTGCGCATGACCCTTATTTACAAAGATTTGTGAACGAATTTACCGAAGCCAACCAAGGGAAGGCCTTTTATACCGGATTAAAAGGATTAGGTGAAATGATTTTTGAAGATTACGAAACCAACAGAAAAAAGAAACTTAAATAATTATATTACTATTATGAATATTGAAAAAATTAAAACCCTGGGTGACTTAAAAAAACAAGGCTACCAAAGTAAAAGTATCAAAGATGAATTGAGAGATAATCTCATTCAAAAAATGAAAGAGGGCAATGCCACTTTCGAAGGTATCCATGGATTTGAAGAAACAGTGATTCCCGAAATTGAAAGAGCTATCTTATCTAAACATAATATTAATTTATTAGGATTAAGAGGTCAAGCTAAAACAAAAATAGCTAGGCTCATGATTCAACTTTTAGATGAACACATCCCATTGATATCTGGCTCGGAAATAAATGACGACCCATTACATCCTATTTCTAGATATGCAAAAGACATCATTAAAGAAAAAGGAGATGCCACCCCTATTGAATGGCTTCATAGAAATGATCGCTTTTTTGAAAAACTAGCCACTCCAGATGTGACCATTGCTGATATTATTGGAGATGTTGACCCGATCAAAGCTGCCAATTTAAAATTATCCTATGCAGATGAGCGTGTTATACATTTTGGAATGATCCCAAGGGCCAATCGATGTTTATTTGTAATAAATGAATTGCCCGATTTACAAGCAAGGATACAAGTAGCCTTGTTTAATATATTACAAGAAGGTGATATTCAAATTAGAGGCTTTAAACTTAGAATGAACTTAGATATTCAATTTATTTTTACTGCCAACCCTGAGGATTACACTAACAGAGGTAGTATTGTGACTCCTTTAAAAGATAGGATTGGTTCACAAATTTTGACACACTATCCTAAAAATATTGCTGTAGCTAAAAAAATTACAGAGCAAGAAGCTAAAATAAACCCTACGCAGGCTGGAATCGTATATGTCCCGTCCATTGCAAAGGATATCATTGAACAAATTAGTTTCGAAGCACGTGAAAGTGAATTTATAGATGCCAAAAGTGGGGTAAGTGCTAGAATGACGATTAGTGCTATGGAAAATTTAATGAGTACTGCAGAACGCAGGGCTTTGAAAAATGGTTTAGCAAAAACATCGGTTCGCTTATCTGATTTTATGGGTATCATTCCTGCCATCACTGGCAAAATTGAATTAGTATACGAAGGCGAACAAGAAGGCGCAGAGAAAATTGCCATTCATCTTATTGAAAAAGCCATTAACACCCTATTCAAATTTCAATTTCCTAAAATAACCAAATTAGAAAAGCAAAATGAAAGAAATGCTTATTCCGATTTATTAGATTGGTTTATTGCCGAAGGCGGAATTGAACTATACGAGGATTTTGATGAAAAGCAATACAAGAAAATTTTAGATGAAGTAAAACCATTAGATGCCCTCATTAAAAAATACGCACCTGATACCACTAAAGAAGATACTTACTTTATGAAGGAATTTATTTTATGGGCCTTAGTTGAAAACAAGAAGCTAAATAAAGAAAAATTAACTGAAGGATTTTCTTTCAAGGATATACTGGGACATATGATTAATAAGATGTAACATAAAAAGCTACTTATCCAAAGAATTAATCCATTCGGCAATCTTACGTGCATCTTTTTCAGATACCTGTGGCATTGGTGCCATTGGTGTTGAATAATCTGGCCAGTTTTGTGGTTGTGGATTTTTAATAAGTTGTAATATTTTGTTTACACTATATTTCTTTTTTGAAACTTCAGCAAAAGCAGGGCCCACTAATCTTTTATCAGGATTATGACATGCCACACAAGTGTTTCTAATTAACAATGGTTTAATATCATCATAAGTTAATTCTTCACCTACTTTTTCTTTTGTATGAGCAGCGGCAGTTGATTCATTTTTAGTACTTATCTCTTTCATACTTAAACTAGCACCATCTGGTATATTGTTTAAAGTATAATAAGCAATAGAATGAACCAATGAATACGCATTATCCTGCTCTCTAATGCCATCTAATGTAATTTTATGTATGTAATGTTTACGAAGATCTCCTACGACAATACGAACGGTAAGGCCATCATCAGAAACACGCACTCCCTTAACAGGACATTTTTTTAACTCTACCGTTGGACTACCATATACACCATGGTATTTATAAATAAAACTTTCTACATTATAGGATGCTAAATTAGCTGCTTTTTTCTTATCCACTGACTTAGTGAATTCAATTTCAAAACCATCTGGCATTGCTTTCACCGTTTTCATTTCAAATGGAATTAAAGTATTCCATGAAAGCCTTTGCAAACCTTCATTCGCTTCTCCTGCCGATCCCCAGCCACGATTGGTTTCACCTACAAATAAAGAACCATCATTCGCCCATGACATGCGTAAAACGCCTGATTGAAAACCACTTCTAAAATCCCAAGCACATCCTTGTAATTCGCCTTTTACCGTTTCCATAAAAACGCGAGATATTTTACTTTGACCTTGATCACCCACTAATAATTGTTCTTCAAAAGGGCCAAAAGCACCTTTAGGTATTTTAACTATTTCGGAATTTGAAATACCTAATACACCATGTGGTAACCAAACTGCTGGCATTTGTAAAGCAGGGACGTCTTTTTTAATATCGATAAGTGTTTTATACTTTTCATTTTCAATATTTTCTGGTTTTGTTCTTCTACCATCAGGTCCAAATTCAATGCGTGGATTAATTTTACTAAAAATGTCTTGTTGCGTTGTTTTTAAAGGCGAGTTGGGCATATTGGTCCAAACCAAACCTCCAGGATGTCCCATAAAGTTTCCTTTATTTACTTTCATGATGCTACCCGATCCTACCCAATCACCTTGATTATCCGTATAGTATAGTTCGCCATCAATCATGCTAATACCACAAGGGGAACGCATTCCTGTTGCCCATGGTTCCATACGGCCATCTTCAAATATGTGCAAAGCCCAACCTCTCCAAGGAACAAAGCTTGTACCTGACCACCATACATCACCAAATCCTAAATTCAGGGTTACAAAAAAGGAACCATCTGGCGCAATTTTGGGTCCATAACTATATTCATGATAATTACCAGACAATGGCCAAGCATAAATAGTTTCAAACACATCTGCTTTACCATCCATATTAGAATCATATAATCTTGTTAACTCGCCTCTTTGTGCAACATAAAGTGAACCATTTTTATAAGCAATTCCTAAAACCTCATGTAAGCCGGATGCAAACTTTCTAAAATAGGGTTTAGCACTTGTTGGATTCTCAACAATATAAATATCCCCTCTTCTTGTTGAAATTGCCAAATTGCCATCTGGCATAGTGCATAAACCTCCCACTTCTAATAAAGTACCCTCGGGTGATCTAAGTTTATTGATTTTGAAAAAATCTTCCTCCTTAGGAGACTCTTGCGCAAAGCTCATATATTGAATACAGAAAACTGCGACAAAACTGATTGCAATACATTTAAATGAAGCAACCGATATATTTAATTTATTTATTTTCATATTGATATAACTTAAAATAGAATGGAGTAAATGATTTTATTTTGAATCGGAATCAACAATTCTTTTTTCCCGTTTTGATTCCTTATAAATGCTTTTGCATTACCAGTATCATCTAATTTGATATAATAAGCATGATCATCAATTAAATAAAGCCCTTCTGAAATTTCCTCTATATCAGAAGCATTGGCTAAACGAACATATAATTGGTCTCCAGTTGTTTTTAAGACAATGCTTCGTTGAATGCCTTGTCTATTATCCAACACTTTTGTGATATCGGTAACTGAATTCCCATAGATATTATATTTAAATGAGGGACGATCCATTTCATCAAGTATATATCCTTTAGGAAAAAATCCTGTCGCTGTCGTATCTGATGTCCAAGGACTTTGAGCATTAGATAATTTATTGATGGCTAAAGAAGGTGTTCCTAAATATTGAACTGCGCCAAGGGGCCTAGAGGATCCATCTCCACGATCAATCCACATTGGTGTCGCATCTAAGAAATCGCCTCGCCAAACTTGGAAAATCATACCATTGTCCATATCATAAGTGTAATTCACTTTTATAGGAGTACCCACATTCACAGCATGTACCACGCGTTTATTATTGGGAACATCCATAAAACTTCTTAATATAATATTCTCATTGGCTTCGACTAAAACAGGGTCTTTACCCCCTTGTATTATAGTTTGAGGATCACTTAAAACAAATTCTCTAAAATTAGATGCACTCATCTTTAATAACAATAATGGATTTTCAGAAGCAGCATATTTTGAAAATTGTAAATCAAAAGGAACTGACCCTTTTGTTAAAGTGACAGTTGCCTTACCCCCATTTCTGCTAAATGGATAAACAACTTTATTATCAATATTCAAACTTACAGATCCTCCTCTCACATTAAGGTTTAAAGTATATTCTCCTGATTCTGGTATGGTTAAAATGCCCTTGTAATTGGATAAATAATCATTTTTAGGCAACCCATCTACATTGACTGTAATAAAAGGATTTGATTTTTGAAACAATGGTTTTAGCTTAGTTAAATCTGTTTGCTTTTCAAATTTTCCTTGATAAGTCGTAATGTTGATGGCACTTAATGTTGGTTTATTTTGTACATAACGAGTGACTACAATATTTTTAAATGCCACTTGACCATGATCCCCTTGAATACGTAATGCATCTTCTGCAACTTCATTATTAGCCACTGATCCGGCAGTAGGGCCTGTTAATTCTAAATTTTCATGAATCACTACCCCGTTCAATTCTACTTTTAAAAGTTTTGCATTTTCAGTTTTAACACCATTTACAAATCGTGGTGCTTGAAAAGAAATTTTATAATGTTGCCATAAACCTGGCGCCTTACTTACATTTTGTCTTGGAGCTCTTCCCTCAAAAACCCTTAACCCCTCAGGTCTAGATCCATCGTTTCTTTCATAAATGCCCCCCATATCTGAGGAACGCGGATGAATAACACCCCAACTATCTAATAATTGTAATTCATATCTTCCTTGTAAATAAATACCTGAATTGGATTCTTTAGCCATCATACAATCAAGTTCAATATCCATGTCGCCATGCTTGAAATTGGTATACAAATCCTTATGCGCAGCCTCATCTGGTAGGTTTAGTAAAATACCATTACCCGGTGTATAGCTTAATTGATGACTTTTATTGATGTCCGCATGCACTGTACCTCCAATACGCCAATTTGCTGTCGGATTATTAAAATCATTAAGATTACTTAAATCTAATTTTGTTTGTGCTGTGATGATAGAGCTTACTAATAAAGCCATTATAAGCTGTACTGATTTGAATAATGACAAATCATTATTTCGTTGAAGTGGATAATATCCCATAAGCGTAATTTTGAATAAGCAATTTATGGAAAAACATCATAAAATCACTTACAAATACACATTAAAATGCGCTATAAGTCCTTAAATAGGCATTATAGCGCATGAATTGGATATCAATATTAAAGATGTCTCTTATATTAATTAAAAACGATCTAAGTTCATCACTTTTGTCCAAGCAGCAACAAAGTCTTTTATAAATTTACCTTTTGCATCTTCACAAGCATATACTTCGGCAAGTGCTCGTAATTCCGAATTGGATCCAAAAATTAAATCTACTCTAGTACCTGTCCATTTTACTTTTCCAGAAGCACGATCAGATCCTTCAAATATATATTGTGTTGCATCCGCTGCTTTCCATGTAGTTGAAAAATCAATTAGATGCGTAAAGAAATCATTTGATAAAACACCGGGTTGATTTGTAAACACACCATGATGAGATCCATCAAAATTGGTGCCTAATACGCGCAACCCTCCAATTAAAACTGTCATTTCAGGCGCAGTAAGTGTCAATAATTGTGCCTTATCAATTAACATTTCTTCCGCTGAAACTAATGTGCGTGGTTTTATATAATTACGGAATCCATCAGTGATGGGTTCTAATACTGCAAATGATTCTACATCTGTTTCTTCTTGACTTGCATCAGCACGTCCTGCAGTAAATGGTAATTTAATTTCATGTCCACCGTCTTTAGCTGCTTTTTCAATGGCGGCTACCCCTCCCAAAACAATAAGATCAGCTATAGATACCTGCTTAGTCTTATTAGATGCATTAAATTCTTTTTGAATCGCTTCCAACAGATCCAATACTTTAGAAAGTTGTGCAGGTTGATTCACAGCCCAATATTTTTGAGGTGCTAATCGAATTCTTGCACCATTTGCACCACCGCGTTTATCTGATCCACGAAAAGTTGATGCAGATGCCCATGCTGTGGATACTAATGATCCAACTGAAATACCAGAAGCCATTATTTTAGTTTTTAAACTTGCAATATCAGCTTCCTCAATTAATTGATATGTTACTGCTGGAATTGGATCTTGCCATATCAACACTTCAGATGGAACTTCTGCTCCAACATAACGAGAACGAGGCCCCATATCACGATGTGTTAATTTAAACCAAGCTCTAGCAAATGCATCTGCAAATTGATCTGGATTTTCATAAAATCTTTTTGAAATAGCACCGTAAGCAGGATCTACTCTTAATGCTATATCCGTTGTCAACATAGTGGGTGCATGAGTTAGTGATGGGTCATGTGCATCAGGAACGGTTCCTGCACCAGCACCTGCTTTTGGCTTCCATTGATTGGCACCTGCAGGGCTTTTTGTTAATTCCCATTCAAATCCAAATAAGTTTTCAAAATAATTGTTACTCCATTTTGTAGGCGTTGTTGTCCATGCACCTTCTAATCCTGAAGTGATCGTATTCACCCCGTTTCCTGAATTCAAAGTATTTTTCCATCCCAAACCTTGCTCTTCAATACTAGCGCCAGCTGGTTCTTTTCCAACATATTTTCCTGGATCAGCTGCACCATGTGTTTTACCAAAAGTATGTCCGCCTGCAATAAGTGCAACAGTTTCTTCATCATTCATTGCCATTCTTGCAAATGTTTCGCGAATATCGCGTGCAGATGCAATTGGATCAGGATTACCATTAGGTCCTTCTGGATTAACATAAATTAAACCCATTTGAACTGCTGCTAATGGATTTTCTAAATTGCGATCTCCTGAATATCTTTTATCGCCTAACCATTCACGCTCTGCTCCCCAATACACTTCTTCCTGTGGTTCCCAAACATCTTCACGTCCACCCGCAAATCCAAATGTGTTAAAGCCCATCGACTCTAATGCACAGTTACCGGCTAATATCATTAAATCGGCCCAAGATAATTTTTGACCATATTTCTTTTTTATAGGCCATAATAATAATCTTGCTTTGTCTAAATTGGTATTATCTGGCCAACTATTTAATGGTGCAAATCTTTGCATACCTGCACCACCACCACCACGACCATCTGTTGTACGATAAGTTCCTGCGCTATGCCATGCCATACGAATAAAGAAAGGTCCATAGTGCCCATAATCTGCAGGCCACCAATCCTGTGATGTTGTCATTAAGTCAACAATGTCTTTTTTAACTGCTTTTAAATCTAAAGATTTGAATGCTTCAGCATAATTAAATGTTTCCCCCATTGGGTTAGACAAACTTGAATGTTGACGTAGAATATTTAATCTTAATTGATTCGGCCACCAATCAGTATTTCTAGTGCCCGCGTTGGTTACTTTTGATGCTGCTGTAGCGCCTGTAAAAGGACACTTCCCTTCGCTATTGGTGTTGTTTTCCATGAGTATAAATTATTGTATTATAATAGTTAGTAAAACTACTAAAATAACCTACGCTCTGCTTACAAAAAACGGAAAATCTTAAATATTTTGTTGAGCGAAATAGCTATAAAGTTCTAATTCCCTCCAACAATTTTACTAGTACTTCGGTATAAATAATTTTCATAGATATGTCGTCTAGCAAAACGATCCGGGGTATCAGCATTTACCAATTTAACATAAATGGCTTTAGGTACACCATAATATTCATATTCATTACCGTCAGAAAAAACAACTCTTAATATTTCAGATTTAAATTCAAAATCATCTATACTTGCTTCGGTGGTCGTAGCTGTGTATTCGCTTAAAGTAGCTTCATGCGTTTCGGGATGCACGCTTACTAAAAAATGATAGGATGAAATTAATTTTGCAGATTTTTCTTCTGCCATTTTTTTAGCCTCCTCACTCTCTTGAAATTTATCAGGATGCCACTCCATCATAATTTTACGATATACTTTTTTTAAGTCGTTTAAAGTAGCCTTATCGTCCACTCCTAGTATCGCCCTGTGTCTTTCAATTCGCTTCATATCTTAATAATGATGCGCGAAGGTACATAAAAAGGATTAAATAGTGTACATAGTCAAATTTGCACTTTTCAAAATTGGAATGATCCCTATTTCTGCTTCCCAATTTTTATAAAGTAAATGACTTCATTATGTGTCATATCTGTCGATAACATTACCTGTTGTCTTTTACCATTTTTTTCAGTTACAAACAACACAGCTGTATTAGGAGGTTCTGATCCAAGATTTTCTGCTACCATGACAAGTTCATTCATCTTAGAATTCAACTCCACTTTTAATTTAAATTTAATAGGCTTATTCACTTTTAATTCCTGTCTATCAACAATGATGCGATTATTATAAATAACCGAAACAGAATCTTTATCATGGATCGCATTATCGTAAATATCAATGTCTACAGAATCAGAACTTACATAAATAAGTATTGGCTTTTTGTTGATTCTCTTTGTTAAATATTCTACAATACGCTCCTGCTCTCGTTTTAACTTAGCCAAGGAATCTAATGCTTTGATAATTTCCTCTTTAGTGATTTGGTCCTCATCATTTGAATCCTGCGCAATAACTTTTGTATTCTCCTTTTTAGAAACTGCGGCGGTAGTTATTATAGGTGTAGATGGTTTAAATGCTTTTACTGTTGTATCCTTTTTAATTGGAGCTCCTGTCTTGGATAAAGCATTTACAGTAACGGATTTTAATAATTGAGCTACCGTATCCTTTTTAACTGAAATAATAACTTTAGGTATCACTTTAGCTACCACCACTGTATCTTTTTTCACAGGCGCAATAACTTTAGGTATTACTTTAGCCACAACAACTGTATCTTTTTTCACAGTCGCAATAACTTTAGGTATCACTTTAGCTACCACCACTGTATCTTTTTTCACAGGCGCAATAACTTTAGGTATCACTTTAGCCACAACAACTGTATCTTTTTTCACAGGAACAATTACCTTAGGTATTACTTTAGCCACAACAACTGTATCTTTTTTCACAGGCGCAATAACTTTAGGTATCACTTTAGCCACAACAACTGTATCTTTTTTCACAGGCGCAATAACTTTAGGTATTACTTTAGCCACAACAACTGTATCTTTTTTCACAGGCGCAATAACTTTAGGTATCACTTTAGCCACAACAACTGTATCTTTTTTCACTGGCGCAATAACTTTAGGTATCACTTTAGCTACCACCACTGTATCTTTTTTCACAGGCGCAATAACTTTAGGTATTACTTTAGCTACTACCACTGTATCTTTTTTCACAGGCGCGATAACTTTAGGTATTACTTTAGCCACAACAACTGTATCCTTTTTAACAACGACATCAGGGATTTTTACTAAAACTGGTTTTTGATCCATTCTACTATTATAAACAGAATAGAACTTATCTCCTCTTTCCTTTTCTAGAGTAGCCCAATTTGTATTTTTGCTCTCACTCAATACCACTTCCGCTCTTCTATTATTCTGTAATGACCTTATACCCTTTTTAGTGGAACAAGGCGTCACTTGATACATTTTTGAATATCCATTGGATATAATTCTATCCTTACTCAATCCCTTACTCTTTAAATAAGCTACCACCGACTGAGCTCTTTTTACTGATAGCTTAAAGTTGTATTTATACGAACCAATACAATCTGTAAATGCACCTATGATGATATTTGAAGTAGGCATTTTTTTGAGCTTTGACAACAAGCTATCTAAAACAATTTTTTCACTTGGCCTTAAGCTAGATTTATTAAAATTATAATATACCACAAACTTCGAGGAAACACTATACAACGCAACACTATCATTATATCTAGTTTCAGCCATCACCATTAGATTGTGAATAGAATCCTTAATTTGTTTAGGACTTGGCCCTTTCAAATTTGTAACAATTGTAAAATTTTGCTGCTTGGGCAATGTATTTACTTTAAAATAATCAATCTTCCCTAACATATTGGTGGTAGATAACTCATAGTGTCGATTGGGCTTTGCTTTAAATTTATATTTGGCACTCTCATCTGATTGTACAGAATCGATAATGATCCCTTCATCAATATCTTTTATAATTATTTTTTGATGAGATGCGATGGTCGCATCAGTTTCATATAGTAAATGACCAGATAATTCATAATTGATGGGCTTATATGTCAAAGCTGCTATGTCAAAATCACCATTATAATTGGTAGACAAGAAATAATCATTGTCAACTTTCTTAAAACTTATCTCATCATTCTTTGTATTAATAGGGTACCCTAAATTCAGTAATCTTTGATTATTTTTTTTATCAATACTATAGATATCAAATCCGCCTATGCCCCCTGCTCTATTGGAACTAAAATACAAAGTATCACTTTGCAACCATGGAGCAATTTCATCCGATTCTGTATTTACTCCTGATAAAGCTATTGGCTTATTTTCCCATAGATCTCCTTGTTTCTTTACATAAAATATATCAAAGCCTCCAATGCTGTTTTTTATATTACTTGAAAAATAAAGTGTAGTGCCATGATCAGAAACACTTGGATATAAATAATCAGCATCTTTTTGTTCAAAGTTGATTAATTTTTTATTTGTCAAGTGGCCATTATTTAAATTGGCTTGCCACAACTGCCACCTTTTTTTGCCCATTATCTTTTTTTCAGATTCTGTAGCGTATATAATTAAATTCGAACTGTCATCATAGGCAAATGCCTGATTGGTTGAGAATTTTGAGAATTTGTTTTCTACTTCATTAACTATAGTTCCTTTTAAACTTTTTTTATAGTTAAATAAAATGTCATTATCATTACTTGTGGGTGGTGTAAAATCGTCATTAAGTTTGTTTTTTTTATTTGCAATAAGTCGAGCAGTATCATTGATATTTTCTTTTAACATATCTGATGCGGCAATCCAATACACTCTATTAAAGCTGGTTTTCGTACCCTTTTGTGGTCTATTAGAAACAAATAGCAAGCCTCCTTTATAGGGTATTGGGCTAAACTCATTTGAGCTTGTATTAAATTTTACTTTTTTATCATTAAAATCAAGTGAATCCCTTAACATCAACAATTTTAATTTGGCACTATCTGTTTGCGCATACAAAGAATTAACAAAAGTCAATCCTAGGAATAGGTATAAAAGTTTTATATAGGTTTGTATATTTCTCATAACTAAAAAATCTTGTATGATTTAGTATTAGGAAATAAACTACCAAACTCTAATCTTAAAAATAACTCATTTGAATTAGGTCTAACAAACGGCATATCATAAGCATAACCAAATCTAAGTTGTGGGCTTACTTGTAACTCACACATACCCAACACCGATTCTGAACTTCGATAAGATGCACCCAACCCTATAATATTTTTAAGCCATATACTTGTATTAAAATCTGCTTGGATAGGTGCTCCTGATGATGCTTTGATTAAAATGGAAGGCTTTACTGATACATCCTCATTTAATGTAAATGAGTAACCGGATGCTAAATAATAATGAATTTCATTAACTTGATATAAACTTTTCTCTGAAGCATAATTAGCCACTTTCGAAAACACAATCACATCAGGTGCTGAAAAACCAATATAAAATTTATCATCGTTATAATATACTCCAGCGCCTGCCAATGGGATAATTTTATTAAAATTAGAAGCAAAAGCAATGTCATACGCCCTTGTTGCACCGACAATATCTAAATCAGTCAAAAGCTTAGTGTCATTATAAAAACCAGCTTTTAAACCCATGCTTAAAACTCCATTATCAGAAACTGGAAATTTTAAATTGTACATTAAATTGAAACCAGTTCGTCTAATAACACTTGCATACCTATCATCGAAAAGCTGAAAACCGATACCCACTTTTTTATCATTAATGGGCAAATCATAGCTAATTGATTTAGTACTTGGAGCTCCTGGCATTCCTGCCCACTGCTCTCTCCAAAGAAAAGCTAAACTTGGAACACCTCTATTTCCTGCATAGGCGGGATTAATATTGGTCATATTATACATGTACTGAGAATACATAGGTATAGATTGCCCTTTACCTTCCATAAACAGCAGGATCAATAATAAATATAATATGGCCCCTTTTCGCATCATTATCTTTGTATAATTATGAATCCTTTAAATGTTTGTACCCCACCTTTATAATCTTTCGCTTTGATTGTATAATAATATCCTCCATCAACAACATCTTGTCCAATAAAATTATTTGTACCCTTTCCATTCCAGTCATTCATATAATTTAACTTAGAGTACACTACATTACCCCACCTATTAAATATTTCTATATCCAATTTGACATTATAAGGTCTGATGATAACAAAATAATCATTTACTCCATCATTATTAGGCGAGAACCCTTCAGGTATATGTATTTGCAAGTCTGGAACATAATAAGGTGATGCTCGTTTTGTTGATTCTTGTTGCTTAGTCAATGAAGACGAAACCATTTCAATATCACCCCATATCGTAGTTGCTTTAATAGTAGCGCTATTATATAAAGTACCATTAAATCCGTTCGGTATAAAATTGATTAAGAATTGAGCACTGTCCTTAGCAAATGGAGCAAGCTTACTTGTATTTAAGGTCAAGTCAATATTATTATTGCCATTAAACGAAGTATTTACATTTAAACCACCGATTGCGCTTTTCGATATCATTGAAAATTCACTTGGTACATTTACTGAGTTTAATAAGTTATCCGAAATTACCACATTCTGAATTGGATATTTAGTAAGATTGGTAGCGACAAACTTAAATGGTATATTAAAAGTTGAATTGGATTGTAATATTGAACTATCTACAATTTTTTGCAAATGAATAATATCATTTAAATTAAACATATTTAATTTAAATGACGATGTATCACTTTCAACATTATTATATGTTTGCGTAGCCTGATAATTATAGACTCCCGCTGTAGTTGGAATAGTTGGAATATTAACAGTGGCTTTATGATTAACAAAATAATTGATAGTACTGGAAGGCAACCCAGTCACATGCAAGGAAACATTAGCAGGATTAGTTTTTAATCCTACAATATAGGAGGAATCAATTGCTTTAGGTACTAATGGTTTAATTAAAACAGTATCATAAGCATATCCCTTACTGTAAAGTTGATTGAGCGTATCTAAGGACTTCAATAAATATACATACCTGCCAATATTTTCGGGCATCTTAGGCGATATAGAGTCGCAAATATTAGTAACTGAATCACACCAAGCTGGGACTGTATTAATTGGATAAGATTTTACAAGTGCACTTAATTTTAAAGGTATATCAAGGGCATGCCAAGTATAAGTTGCATTAACAACGACCGGCAAATTAGGCATTAATAGTTCGGCATTTATAAATTCAATAACGCCTATAGTGCTAATACTACTTAAACAAACCCCATTGGTAACAATTGCCCTATAAAAAGTAGTGGTATCAATATTGTATACAGTTAAAGTGTTTGTAGTGTTAGGAATATTTAAAACATTATTTGAAAAATCACTGCTACTCGAAGATTGCCATTGAGAAACCACCCCTTCATAATTGGTTAATTTCAAAACAGTAGTATTCACACCACTATAAATAGTGCCAGCTCCTGTAATGATGCCCCCATTACTTAATTGATTGACAGAAATTATCGCAGAACCAAACATGGAAGCAGAACTAGCATTTGCATCAGATAATGCAGTAATCGTATAAGTTTTATTGACAGCAGGTGTAACACTAAAAATATATGGGCTTGAAACTATATTTGACACTGTTGTGGTTATTGTCCCATCTGAATAAGAAAGTGACCAAGGAGCTGTACCTGTTAATTGTATTCGAATATCCGTTGAAGTGCTCGTACAAATAGTAGCTGAACCAGATATGATAGCGCTCGCTTCCTCAAACACTTTTAAATTAACAACAGCACTTGTACTTCCACCACTATTTTTAACTGTTACCGTATAATTAGTAGCCCCTGAAGCTTCAATAGGTGTACCTGAAATTGTTCCTAAAGCAGCATCTAACTTTAAACCAATTGGCAAATTAGGACTTACTGTAAATCCACCTGAAATATTTCCAGTAACGATGGGATTTAATATCGCAATAGGCCTTCCTTTAATATAAGTATTAGGTGTTTCGTATTTTAAATTACTTGGTGGACTAGGCAATACATTATCTACTATGATTGTTAAAGTAGACAAAGGACAGCCACTTGTTTGTCCTAATGAACAAATAGGTACATAATAAATAAATTTGCCTGGCGAAGTAGCACTAAATGTGTAACGACCATCATCAAGTATATTAATGCTTGCCCCAGTTGGATTAGAAGAATTACTTTGAGCTTGACCATAGGTAGTTCCTGTTGAAATCAAATCATTTGTACTTAAATTACCTGTTATTACTAAATTAATCAATGTTGAATTGACATCATCTACATAACATATGTCTGGGATAACATAAGTATAATCATGTGTAGCCCCTTTTGCATCGGTAATAATAAGATTGTATTCCCCTGGGACTAAATCAACAATATCTTTATTATTTGAAACATATCCATTCGCTCCTGTCCATTGATAACTTAAGTTAGTAAATCCTCCTGTAACAGATATTGAAATCGCCCCATTTTGACCACAACTTGATTTTGTGATTTTTTCAGTTACTTCTAATTGAGATATATATATAGTCAATACTGATTTACTGCTTAATCCTAATGGATTAGATACCATATACGGTAATTGAACAGTGCCATTATACCCTTTAGTTGGAGTAAATTCAAAGTCCCCATTCAATGCACTTGTTAAAATTCCTTGATCAGTATTAGGCACCTTTAACATTTGATATTGAAGATCTGTCTTTGCAAAAGCAATATCAATATCGTTAGTAGCAACCGAATTAATGATCGATTTACTAGTTGTTACAAATTCATCTGGTATGGCTAAAGGCCTATCGCAAATAGGAGCGTTAAGTGTTGTTGAAGCCGTCGACGTACAACCATTCGCATCAGTAACAACTACTGAATAAGTACCCGTATTTAAATTAGAAATGGATTGAGTTGTAGCCGTATTTGACCAACTATACGTATATGGAGTTACACCACCTACAACCGAAGCATAAGCAGATCCATCAGGATTAATTGCACAAGACTTATCAAAACCATTTACAGTAACAATAAGTGTTGGTGCTAAACCTATGTTTTTAGTTAAAGTAGCTGTACATCCAATAGCATCATTCACATTAACCGAATATGTTCCAGCTTCAAGCTGGGTTGGATCTTGAATATTTGTACCAATACTTGTAGGTCCATTCCATATATAAGAAAGTGTACCATTCCCATTTTCTACAATCAAATCTATGGCACCAGAAGGGGTGCCAGCACAAGAACGACTATCAGTAACATTAGCATATAATTTGATAGGTGCAATAGGCTGTGTTATTGATATTGAACTGCTGGCAGTACAACCATTCGCATCTGTTGCTGTTACATTATATGAACCTGCTTTTAAAGAAGTTACTGTTTTATCAGAAACGCCATTAGACCATAAATAGGTATATCCAGTTGTTCCCCCCGCTCCTAATACGGAGACACTACCATTACTACCATCATAACAACTTACATTATTCAAGACACTTGCTGAAACAGTAAATAAACTAGGTTGTGAAATGACTATTGAATTGAGGGCATTACTACAACCATTCGCATCTGTCACTGTTACATTATATGTGCCCGCCGAAATATTGTTTAAATTTTGATTATTACCAACTGTAGTGTTGGCTGAATTTTTCCATACATATGAATACCCAGATACACCACCACTTATTGTTAAACTTATATTGCCATCTGTAGCGCCATAACACAAAATATCATTTTTTGTATTGCTTAATGTTAATACAGAAGGTTGTGAAATATTATATGTTTGAGTAGCAGTACAACCATTCGCATCTGTGACAATTACTGTATACTCTCCAGCAATTAAATTAGTTCGGTCTTCGGTGGTAACACCACTACCCCAATTATAAGTATAAGCTCCTGTTCCTCCAGTTACTGTAATATTAATTGCACCCGTTGTTCCTGCATAACATAAAACATTCGTTGCTGTGCCACTAATCACTATCGCGGTTGGAGTTGTTACTGTTGCACTTGACACTGCAGTACATCCTTTACTATCTGTTACTGTTACATCATAAGTACCCGAAGTTAAACTCGTGATATCTTCGGTTGTTTGTGCATTTGACCATAAATAAGTATACGATGTAGTGCCTCCACTTACAGTTAAGTTAATTGATCCCGTACCTCCTACACAATTTGCAGATGTTGCAACAGCTGACGCAGTTAACGCTGCAACAGGTTGCGTTAGTGTATATGATTGACTTAATGTACAACCATTCGCATCTGTAATGGCTACAGAGTAAGCGCCGGAAGTTAAATTAGCTATTGATTTTGTAGTAGCACTTGTATTCCATAAATAAGAATATGGTGCAGTTCCTCCTGTTATTGCAAAATCTATATTGCCATTCGCACCTGCATAACAATTGATATTATTTGTAGTACTTGATGTAATGCTAAGCGCAGATGCTTGTGTTATCGTATATGTTTGAGTAGCAGTACAACCATTCGCATCTGTGACAATTACTGTATACTCTCCAGCAATTAAATTAGTTCGGTCTTCGGTGGTAACACCACTACCCCAATTATAAGTATAAGCTCCTGTTCC
>Ga0194047_10000986_pt1 | contig 18103 bp, 20 predicted proteins | sample JunL225m_MetaG_2_FD_160070 | JGI IMG/M metagenome (GOLD analysis project Ga0194047, IMG submission 160070) | Anoxic zone freshwater microbial communities from boreal shield lake in IISD Experimental Lakes Area, Ontario, Canada - Jun2016-L221-5m | ecosystem: Environmental > Aquatic > Freshwater... | reverse complement strand
TAATTGTATACATATATATAATGGTATGCAACAATTAAAATTCAATTTTAACTTTAATAAGGATGAGCATTACTCCGTACTTGCCGACAAGGACCAATTGTTAAGGGTGTTTAACAATCTAATAAGGAATGGAGTACAAGCGATTCCGGAATCAAGACAGGGTTTACTTCAGGTTGAAATAAAGAAGGAGGACAATCATATAATCATAAGTATAGCCGACAATGGAACTGGTATAGAAGATTCAGCAATAGGTAAAATATTCTCTCCTAATTTTACAACCAAAACCGGAGGAATGGGTTTAGGGCTTGCAATCGTAAAAAGCATTCTTGACGATGTGAAGGGTAAAATTTGGTATTCAACCAAGTCGGGACAGGGAACGGTGTTTTTTGTTTCATTTCCATGTTTTCAAGATAAACTTGATTCTTAGCTCCCGCTTTGAATTAATAGGTGATTAAGGAGTGACAGAGTGTAATGATCCCAAAAGCTTGTAGTGTAAAAACTTAACGTAATTGCTTCATTTTTAAAACATTTCTTACCTTTGGATAAATTATCAAAAAACTCTTTTGCAATGAAAAAAAATTATCCTTTCGATATTGATACTTCTAGTAGTAGTGCAAATTTTACCAATGCCCAAAACAAGCAAATGCCAAATCCTAACGTGGCGTTTTGTGGTGCCACAAAGAACAATGATGTGATTAAATATGAGGATCTTTTGAAGTGCGATGAAGTCACATTACCTTATAAAGAACTAAAAATTAAGTCTTTTTCGATGAGTGCGATGATTCCTGGAGAAAAGGCTGGGGAGAATGGCAAGTTTGTACATAGTAAAAACGAAGGAAGTAAATTGTCGAAAGAATATTTGGGCTTAATAAAAAAGTGTGCTCAGCGAAAAGGAACTAAAATATTGATAGAAAATTTAATTGTGATCGATGTTGATGGCAAGTCCGAGCGGAAGTTTGAAGGAATTTCCATAAATTTGAAGTAAAATGGCCTATGTCACCAATATTCACCTTAAAAAAGGCGAATTTTGGTTCCTCACTCCCTGCGAATTCAAAAACATTGATTTAAAAGAGTTTTCAACATTTATTTGTTTATTTATTTTGTCAGGAATAAAAAGATGTTTATCTTCGCACCCCGTTTTGAAAAATCGGAATTGAAAAACTAAATAAATTAATACAAAAAAAAGTGGAAGCAATAAGCTACAAAACAGTTTCGGCAAGCAAAGAAACTGTAAACAAAGGATGGGTAATCATTGATGCTGAGAACGAAGTGTTGGGTCGTTTAGCATCTGAGGTAGCCTTTATTTTAAGAGGAAAAAACAAAACTAATTTTACTCCTCACGCAGATGCAGGCGATAATGTTATCGTTATAAACGCAGAAAAAGTAAAATTGACTGGAAAGAAATTAACCGATAAAGAATACGTTCGTCACACTGGATACCCAGGAGGACAGCGATTTGCAACTCCAAAAGAGCTATTGGCTAAAAATCCAACAGAAGTGCTTAGAAAAGCAGTGAGTGGGATGTTGCCAAAAAGTAAATTGGGAGATGCATTGAGACGCAATGTATACATATATGCAGGTGCAGAGCATCCTCATGCTGCTCAACAACCAAAAGAAATAAAAATCAATTCAATAAAATAAATAATGGAAGTAGTAAATACTCTTGGTAGAAGAAAAACCGCTGTAGCACGTGCTTATGTGCAAAAAGGAAAAGGCGAAATTATAATTAATAATAAAGATTATAAATCGTATTTCACAACATCCACTTTACAATACAAAATCAATCAGGCATTTGGTGTAACAAAAACAACAGGTGAATATGATGCGAAAGTAACAGTAAAGGGGGGCGGGGTAACAGGTCAGGCAGAAGCTGTTAGATTAGCAATTGCCCGTGCTTTAGTAGAAATGGATGAAAGTCTTAAACCGGCTTTGAGAGCAGAAGGTTTGATGACACGTAATCCTAAAATGGTTGAACGTAAGAAACCGGGTCAGAAAAAAGCTCGTAAGCGTTTCCAATTCAGTAAACGTTAATCATTTTATAAACTATAAATTAATATTAAAAAATAATAAATGCCAAGAACTAATTTTAATGAGTTATTAGATGCCGGATCACATTTCGGACATTTGAAGAGAAAATGGAATCCTGCCATGGCTCCATACATTTTTACAGAAAAAAATGGAATTCACATCATCGACTTAAACAAAACGGTTGTGAAAATAGATGAAGCAGCGAATGCTTTGAAACAAATTGCAAAATCAGGAAAGAAAATATTGTTTGTTGCTACCAAAAAGCAAGGTAAAGATATCGTTGCAGATTTAGTAAAACCTGTAGGTATGCCTTATGTTACTGAACGTTGGCCAGGTGGTATGCTTACCAACTTTGCTACTATTCGAAAAGCAGTTCGTAAGATGAGTACTATTGATAAAATGGCAACTGATGGAACATTTGACAATATTTCAAAAAAGGAAAAATTGCAAATCTCTCGTGTTCGAGCTAAACTTGAAACTAACTTAGGAAGTATTGCTGATTTGACACGCTTGCCTGCAGCACTTTTTATTGTTGATATTTCGAAAGAACACATTGCAGTGGCTGAAGCAAAACGTTTAAATATTCCAACGTTTGCTATCGTTGATACCAACTCTGATCCAAATCTAGTTGATTTCGCTATTCCTGCAAATGATGATGCTTCAACATCAATTGCTCTTATAACATCATTAATTGTGAAAGCAATTGAAGAAGGTTTGTCGGAACGAAAAGTGGATAAAGAAACTGCTGCTGAAGAAAAGGAAGGAGTGAAAGCCTCTGAACATTCGGATGTGGACGGTGAAGACGGAGAAGTGGATGTTGCTGCAAAAGCTTCACCTACAGGAACGAAAAAAAGAAGGACAATAGCTCAAAAAAAATAATCAAAATCGTCCCGACAAAATCGGGACTTTTTTTAATATCATATTTAATAAAAATATAAAATGGCAATTACAGCAACAGAGATAAATAAATTAAGACAAATGACCGGAGCAGGAATGATGGACTGCAAAAAAGCATTAACAGAAGCTGACGGAGATTTTGAAAAAGCAATTGATGAATTGCGTAAAAAAGGACAAAAGGTAGCTGCTAATCGTAGCGACCGTGATTCGAAAGAAGGATTGGTAGTGGCAAAAACTACTGCCGATAATAAAAGAGGTGTAGTATTAGCTGTGAATTGCGAAACTGATTTTGTGGCTAAAAACGAAGATTACGGAAAGTTTGTGAACAATATTCTTGAAATAGCCATAACAAAGAACCCTAAAAATGCAGATGAACTAAAAGCACTGGCATATGATAACATTATCACCATTGCTGATAAGTTGATTGAGCAAACAGGTGTTATTGGAGAAAAAATTGAATTGAACAAATATGAAGTAGTAGAAGCTGCTTTTGTTACCGCATACAATCACCCAGGAAACAGATTGGCTAATATTGTTGGATTCAACATGGCTACTGTAAAAGCTGACGTGGCAAAAGATGTTGCAATGCAAGTAGCTGCAATGGCTCCTGTAGCTGTTGACAAAGGCGATGTGGATGCAGAAACTATTCAAAGAGAAATTGAGGTAGGTAAAGAACAAGCACGTGCCGAAGGTAAAGCAGAAGAAATGCTTGAGAAAATAGCAATGGGTAAATTGAATAAGTTCTACAAAGAATCAACTTTATTGAATCAAGAGTTTATTAAAGACGCTAAGAAAACGATAGCACAATATATGAACGATTCGGAAAAAGGCTTGACAGTAACAAGCTTCAAACGAATCGCTTTAGGTTAGTTCATTAATATTTTAATAGTCCCGATTTATTCGGGACTTTTTTTTGCGCACAAAGCGCGTTTTGATTTTTGAAATAGATGTTGATATGAAAAACTTCTCGATTCTAAACTTAATAACTTTAAACATACAATGAAATACAAAAGAATTCTTCTGAAACTTAGTGGCGAATCGCTGATGGGCGCCAAACAATTTGGAATTGATAACACTCGAATAGCTGAGTATGCCGAACAGATAAAAGAAATATCGGAAATGGGTGTGCAGGTGGCAGTGGTAATTGGCGGTGGTAATATTTTCAGAGGGATACAAGCTGAAGAGGGAGGAATGGACAGAGTACATGGCGATTATATGGGTATGTTGGCTACAGTAATTAATTCGATGGCTCTGCAAAGTGCATTGGAAAAGGTAGGTGTTGAAACTCGTCTGCAATCGGCTATAAAAATGGAACAGATTTGCGAAGCATTTATACGTAGAAGAGCGGTAAGGCATTTGGAAAAAGGAAGAGTAGTGATATTTGGTGCAGGTACAGGAAACCCTTATTTCACAACCGATACAGCTGCTACTTTGCGTGCTGTGGAGATTGAAGCGAATGTGGTATTAAAGGGGACTAGGGTGGACGGAATTTATACTGCCGATCCAGAAAAAGACCAATCAGCCACTAAATATACAACCATTAAATTTGATGAGGTATATGCAAAGGGCCTAGAAGTGATGGATATGACGGCTTTTACACTTTGTAAAGAAAATAAATTGCCAATCATTGTTTTTGATATGAACAAAACAGGTAATTTAAAAAAACTAATGCAGGGAGAGCAAGTAGGAACATTGGTAGAAATGTAGATGTCTCGCCAACCTATTAGAAGGGTAGGCTTTTGATGAACTAGGTATAAATAATAAGAAAAAAAATTATCTTTGTGCCGCATTCTTAAAACAGAATACATAGTATTTAATACCTAAATAAAATGAACGAAGACATACAATTTATATTAGATGATGCAAAAGAGCAAATGGAAAAAGCTGTTTCGCATTTGGAGGCCGAACTAGTGAAAGTGCGTGCTGGCAAGGCTAGTCCTACAATGCTCGAAAGTATTTCGGTAGATTATTACGGAACGCGAACTCCATTGAATCAGGTGGCGAATGTGAATACGGCTGATGCCCGAACATTGGTGATACAGCCTTGGGAAAAATCGATGTTGACACCCATTGAAAAAGCAATAATGGCTGCCAACTTGGGTTTAAATCCGCAAAATGATGGTGTGTTGATACGAATATTAGTGCCTGCCTTGACAGAGGAACGCAGAAAGGATTTGGTGAAAAAAGCTAAATCGGAGGTGGAGAACGGAAAAGTGAGTTTGCGAACCATACGCAAAGAAGCAAACGAAGAGTTGAAAAAACTTCAGAAAAATGGCACCCCAGAAGATGAGGTGAAAGAAGGCGAAGCCAAGGTGCAATTGTTGGTAGATGCTTTTGTGCTGAAATGCGATAAACACCTCGAAATAAAAGAAAAAGAAATAATGACTGTGTAACGATTCAGAAAATTTAAAAGAAAATTAAACGGAAACCTTGGAGTAAGCAATTACTTCAAGGTTTTCTTCTTTTGGTAGATATTTGGTATAATTCTAGTTAACACACCAAATTTCCGTGGAACATCTTTTTTTGAATACGAGATGTTCCACGAGGTTGTGAGTAAATGCAATGGCTGCTGTAAACTGTACAGAAATAATAGGAGTGATTTATGACTTCTCTTTCTTCATCTTACAAAAAATGCACAATATAGTTGTTCCCCGATATTTAAATTCTCAACCCTAAATTACTTGTGTGCACCAAATTCACTAGTAAGTATTTGATAAAAACAAATTAGTTTTTCTACCTTTGAAATCTTAAATCAGAAATATGAGCAAAATAAATTCGTTCGAAGAATATAAAACTGAATATAAAAGAAGTGTAGAACAACCCGAATTGTTCTGGGCCGAACAAGCCGAAACGTTTGTGTGGCAAAAGAAGTGGGACCAAGTTTTGAAATGGAATTTTACAGAACCTAAAATAGAATGGTTTGTAAACGGAAAACTAAACATCACTGAAAACTGCTTGGATAGGCATCTTTCCGAGCGAGCCAATCAAATAGCTTATTATTGGGAGCCAAACAGCCCTGATGAAAAAGCTGTGGAACTTACTTACCAACAATTATACGAGCAGGTGTGTAAGTTTGCCAATGTTCTTAAGAATAATGGGGCTAAAAAAGGAGACCGTGTATGTATTTACATGCCCATGGTGCCCGAACTTGCAATCGCTTTGCTTGCCTGTGCAAGGATAGGTGCAGTGCATTCGGTAGTTTTTGGAGGGTTTTCGGCTTCTGCGCTTTCGGGTCGCATACAAGATTGCGATTGTAAAATAGTAGTAACTACCGATGGTGCTTACCGTGGAGCAAAAGACATTCCTATTAAAGATATTGTGGATGAAGCATTGGAAATTTGCCCCGCTGTAGAAAAGGTGATAGTGGTGCAACGCACCGACACCTTTATAAAAATGCAGGAAGGAAGAGATGTTCTTTGGGTAGACGAAATGGAAAAGGTAAATGCCGATTGTCCTTCAGAACCAATGGATGCAGAAGATTTATTGTTCATATTGTATACATCTGGATCTACCGGAAAACCAAAAGGAGTGGTGCATACGTGCGGAGGATACATGGTGTATACGAATTATACATTCCAAAATGTGTTTCAATATCGTGACAAAGAAGTGTATTGGTGTACAGCTGATATCGGCTGGATTACGGGACATTCGTACATTGTATACGCACCGCTTTTGGCAGGTGCTAGCTCGGTGATGTATGAAGGAATACCTACATATCCTGATGCAGGCAGGTTTTGGAAAATAATTGACAAATACAAAGTGAATATTTTCTACACAGCACCTACCGCCATACGAGCTTTGGAGTCGGCTGGCGAACATTTTATAAAACCTTATAAATTAAATTCATTGCGTGTATTAGGTAGCGTGGGCGAGCCAATCAACGAGGAAGCTTGGAATTGGTACAACGAAAATATAGGCAAAGGAAAATGTCCGATAGTAGATACTTGGTGGCAGACCGAAACAGGGGGAATGCTCATTTCACCATTAGCAGGTATCACCAAAACAAAACCAAGCTTTGCAACCTTACCATTGCCAGGTGTTCAACTAGTGATAGTGGATGATAAAGGCAACGAAATAGAAGGAAATGGAGTAGAAGGAAATCTTTGTATCAAGTTTCCTTGGCCATCGATGTTGCGCACTACTTATGGCGACCACGAAAGATGTTATCAAAATTATTTTGCTACTTATCCCAATTTATATTTTACAGGTGATGGATGTAAACGAGATGAAGATGGATATTATAGAATAACAGGAAGAGTTGACGATGTGATGAATGTAAGTGGACATAGGATTGGCACTGCCGAAGTGGAGAGCGCTATCAACATGCACATTGATATTGTTGAATCGGCTGTGGTGGCTTATCCTCACGATATTAAAGGGCAAGGAATATATGCTTACGTGATTTGTACCAATCACAATAAAAATCACGATTCATTACGAAAAGAAATATTGGCGGAAGTAACCAAAATGATTGGAGCAATAGCCAAACCTGATAAAATACAAGTGGTGAGCGGTTTGCCTAAAACAAGAAGTGGAAAAATAATGCGAAGAATTTTGCGCAAGATTGCTGAAGGAGAAACAAGTAATTTGGGTGATATTTCAACATTAATAGACCCTACGGTAGTGGAAGAAATAAAAAATGGAGCAATTTAATTCAGGCAATTAGTATTAAAATTTTGTTAAATCATGATTCGTGAATTAAATTCTTTTACCTTCGTTTTTCAAAATTAATTTGTGTCAGATAGTATAGTCATCATACCAACCTACAACGAGAAAGAAAACATCGAACGCATGATTCGAAAAGTTTTTGCATTGACACATCCGTTTCATCTACTTATTGTAGACGATGGGTCTCCTGATGGCACGGCAACAATCGTAAAAACCTTAATGAATGAGTTTCCTGAAAAATTATTTCTAGAAGAGCGTAAAGGCAAACTTGGATTAGGAACTGCTTATATACATGGATTCAAATGGGCACTTCAACGTAAATACGAATATGTGTTCGAGATGGATTGCGATTTTTCGCACAACCCTGAGGATTTAATTCGTTTGAGAGAAGCCTGTGTAAACGGAGCCGATATGTCAATAGGGTCGAGGTATGTAGCTGATGGGAAAATAGAAAACTGGCCACGTGGTAGGGTGTTGATGTCATATTATGCATCCGTTTATGTAAGAATAGTTTTAGGAGTACGCATACACGATACCACGGCAGGGTTCAAATGTTATACACGTAAAGTACTTGAGAGCATCAACTTTGATGAGATTAAATTTGTGGGATATGCTTTTCAAATAGAGATGAAGTATACTGCATACAAATTAGGATTTAAAATAGCAGAAGTGCCAATCACCTTTACAGACAGGGTAGAAGGTGTTTCGAAAATGAGTAAAGGAATATTTAAAGAAGCGTTTTGGGGAGTTCTTCAAATGCGTTTCAAGAAAATTAATCAGTTGAAAGTTCTTTAAACAAAGAGCTTTTTATTATTATGAAAATACTAATCACCAACGCAAACATTGTAAACGAAAACAGAGTTTTTAAAGGCAATGTATTAATCGAAGACCAATTAATTTCAGAAGTTTCTGAAACCACAATTACTGTGAATGCTGATAAAATTATTGATGCAAATGGGCTGTATTTATTTCCCGGTTGTATTGATGATCAAGTACATTTTCGTGAACCCGGCCTTACACATAAGGGTGAAATATATACTGAAGCTAAAGCTGCTGTTGCAGGCGGTGTAACTTCGTATATGGAAATGCCCAATACTGTTCCAAATGTTTTTACTCAGGAATTGTTGGAAGATAAATACAAACGAGCGGCTCAAGTTTCATTGGCAAATTATTCCTTTTTTATGGGTGCTTCCAACGATAATTTGGAAGAGGTTTTGAAAATAAATCCCAGGAATGTATGCGGTGTAAAAGTGTTTATGGGTTCTTCTACCGGAAATTTATTGGTTGATAAACGCGAAACATTGGAAGGGCTATTCTCGAAATGTAAAATGTTAATAGCAACCCATTGCGAAGACGAAGCAACCATTAAGCATAATATGCAGGTGTACAGAGAAAAGTATGGCGAAGATGTTCCAATAGAATGTCATCCATTGATACGTAGCGAAGAAGCTTGTTACAAGTCGTCATCGCTTGCTGTGGAGCTTGCAAAGAAATACAATACACGATTGCATGTATTGCATATTTCGACTGAAAAAGAATTGGAGTTGTTTGATAATTCAATTCCACTAAAAGAAAAACGCATCACCGCTGAAGCTTGTATTCATCACCTTTGGTTTAGTGATGAAGATTATAAAACGAAAGGCTCTTTGATTAAATGGAATCCTTCAGTAAAAAGATCAAAAGATAGAAATGCATTGCTTAAAGGAGTTTTGGAAAACAGAATTGATGTAATAGCCACCGACCATGCACCTCACACACTAGAAGAGAAACAACAAACTTATTTTAAATCGCCTTCAGGAGGACCTCTAGTTCAGCATTCGTTAGTTGCAATGTTGGAATTGCATCATCAGGGGAAAATCGAATTGGTAAAGATTGCAGAAAAAATGGCACACGCTGTAGCCGATTGTTTTCAAATCGAAAGAAGAGGTTATATCCGTAAAGGATATTTTGCCGATTTAGTGCTAGTAAATCTTCATAAATCATGGACAGTAGAAAAATCAAATCTATTATATAAATGCGGATGGTCGCCACTCGAGGGTACTACCTTTCATTCATCCATCACCCATACACTCGTTAATGGACATTTAGTTTATCACAATGGTATCTTTGATGAACACACCAAAGGAGAGCGAATTTTATTTAATCGCTAAATTAGATTTGAAGTCGTGCTTTATTATTTTGTAAAGTTTCTGGTCAATGTTTTTTATCGTGTCTTTTATAAGTTTGAATATGAAGGACTAGATAAGATACCAAGAGGCAAGCCGATTGTTTTGGCTCCAAACCATGTAAATGCATTTATCGACCCTGTCGTTTTGGCAATGTTAACCAAACAAGATGTGCATTTTTTCGCTAGAGGTGATGTGTTTAAAAAACCTATTGCTGCATGGTTGTTAGGGCAGTTGAATATGTTTCCGATGTATCGTATACAAGAAGGTTATTCGGAATTGAAAAAGAACGATAAGACTTTTGAAATTTGCCGAACTCTTTTGGCTGACAATAAAACTTTGTTGATGTTCCCGGAAGGGATATGCATTCAAGAAAGAAGATTAAGGCCATTGAAGAAAGGCTTGGCAAGAATAATTTTTCAGACCGAAGAAACATTCGATTTCAAGAAGGATGTTTTGGTGGTGCCAATTGGTTTGAATTATTCTGATGCAAAACGATTTAGAAGTAAACTTTTCATTGATTGTGGTGATGCGATTTCAATTAAAGATTACGAAGAGCAATATAGAAATGATAAAGTTCGAGCCATCAATGATTTTACAAAAGCCCTTGAAGTAAAAATGGCCGAAAGGCTTATCATCATTAATAATAAGGAAAATGATGGGTTGGTAGCAGCAGTGGAACAAATCTATATGAACGATTTGTTGAAGGAGAAAAAATGGAAATCAACATATCTGAAATCGCAATACTTAGCTGCACGAGAAATTTCGGAAATGATTAATCAAACCGAGATAATGTATCCCGATTTGACTGCATCCTTGCGAGAAAAAACAGTTCCATATTTGAATTTGTTAAGAGAAAAAGGATTGCGCGATCATCTCTTAAATCCTGACGCCATAAGTGGAATGAATATGAAAACATTTCTGATTGAATTCTTAATCGTTTTCTTTGGACTTCCTTTCTATTGGTTTGGAATGGCCACCAATTATCTACCTTATTTTATTTCAAAACGGTTTGCGTTGAAAAAAGCCAAGAATATAGAATTCTTAGCTTCATTGTACATGAACATGACCATGTTTCTCTGGATTTTTTATTTTATTATCCAAATGGCTTTGGTGGGATTAATTTCAAGGAATTGGAGTGATTTAGGTATTTATGCAAGTATGGTTATCGCTTCGGGATACATCGTTTTATATTTTTATCCTGCAATGAAAAAAATATTTGGAAGGTGGAGACTTTTAAGGATGGTTCGAAAAGATAGAGAAACAGTAGAATATCTGGTGAATGAACGAGGCGAAATAATGGAGATGATTAAAGAGATGAAGCGGATGTTTGTTCCCTCTTCTGACAAATTTCGATAATTGTTCAATTATTATTTCGTTTCTGAACAATATTTTTGTAACAATTCGTAGGCTTTGGCATTATTCAATCCATCAGCTTTGCGCAAATCAGCGCAGCCACCCTTTCTATCTTTATTGATATACCTCACCAATGCACGATTGATGTAAGCTGGAGAATAATCAAATTTTATTTTTATTGCCAAATCCAAATCTTCCAATCCTCCTGCTACGTTTCTCGATTGCCCTTTTGCCAATCCTCGATTGGTTAGTGCAATGTAGTTTTTTGGATCAAGGCTAATTGCGTCATCAAGTCGCGAATAGCGTTTGAATAGTCGTTGCTGTTTAATCGTGCGGCTCCACGCATAATCAATGCTTCGACATTACTCGAATCTTTTTGCAAAAAAGTGGTTAGTTCTCGTTCAGATGATTTGTAATCTTCACCACTAAAATATGATTTACCTTTCCAAAAATATGCTTCCATGTATTCAGGGTCGAGTTCGGTGACTTTACTAAAATCGGCAATTGCTAAAACATAGTCTCGTTTAAAATTATGAAGCAGCATTCCTCTTCTAAACAAAACATCGGGATAGTTGGGCTTTATTTCTAATGCCGACTCGTAGTCCTCAAATGCTGGTTGTTTATCTCTTCCGTGTTCGGCCAACATCCCTCTTTGATAGTACGAAGCAGCATCATTTACATCGAGACTAATTGCCTTGCTGAAATCAATTTTGGCATCACTCATTTTCTGTAGGGCTACCTCAGCAATTCCTTTTTCTCGATATGCTTCGCCATGTGTGGTATCTATTTTAATAGCAAGATTCAAATTCTCGATAGCATCCTTGTAATTTCCTGTTTTGTTTTGAAGAACACCTATGCGATAGTATGCAGCGAATTGAACCTTATTTAGCTTTAGCGATTTTTTATAATCTTTTAATGCATCAGCATAAAGTTTATCAGCTAGTTTTTTTTCTTTTCTTTTTATGTGAACTTCCGCAGAATCGCATTTCACATTTCCCGAATTGATAAGCATGGTAGGAGCATCTACAGTATCTTTTTTAGGTTCTGTTTCTTCTTGAGCAAAAGTAGAATTTAAACAAAGGAAGAAAATAAATACAAGTGTTATTTTATGGAGTGTTTTCAAATCGCTAATTTTCTGTTTAAAATAAGATTGTTTTGTTATTCTTTCAATGCTTAATTAAAACCCAAAGGTACAATTCTGAAATCATTATTGCATCAATTCATCAAAAATCGTTTAAACAAGAATCGCTCCTTTTGAATAACAAAATTCAAGAAAATCATTACAAATAGTGCCTTTTTAAAAACTGATTTAGCTCAGAAATGTCATTTTTGTGAACGGTGACATTATATTTTTATATAAATTCGCACACCCAAAAAAAGGGTAGGTAAAAAGAAAGATAAAATAACTTAAATAAATGAATACAAAAACAATGGCAACAATGGCAGAACATCACGAAAGCAGTATGTTTGAAGCAGTTTTAGCACGTTTAGACGTAGCTGCAAAAATTTATGGATTATCAGAAGAAATAGCAAACGTATTAAGAAATCCTCAGAAGCAGGTAAAGGTAAGTTTACCGGTAATGATGGATAATGGAAAAGTTCAAGTGTTTGAAGGGTTTCGTACCGTACACTCTACCATGTTAGGGCCATCAAAAGGTGGTATCCGTTACGCAATGGATGTAAATGATGACGAAGTGAAAGCACTTTCTGCATGGATGACATTTAAATGTGCAGTTGCAAGTTTGCCTTATGGTGGTGCAAAAGGTGGAATTAAATGCGATCCACGTGCCATGAGTGTAGGCGAATTGGAACGTTTAACAAAAGCGTATACTATTGCAATGGCTGATGTATTCGGGCCAGATAGAGATATTCCTGCTCCTGATATGGGAACTAGTGGAAGAGAAATGGCTTGGATAGTGGATGCATTTAACAAAGTTCACCGTGGTAATTTCCCTGGAGTGACTACAGGAAAACCAGTTGGTTTAGGTGGGTCTCTTGGTAGAGATGCTGCTACCGGGCGTGGAATCATGGTGGCTACACTTGCAGCATTGAAAAAAATGAACATGGATCCTAAACAAGTAACTGCAGCGGTTCAAGGTTTTGGAAATGTGGGTTCGCATACTGCTCGTTTATTATCCGAACAAGGAATTAAGGTTTGTGCAATAGGTGATCATACTGCTACTTTTTGGAATGAGAAAGGAATTGATGTGAATGCAGCTTTGCGTTACGCTAAAGAAAATGGTGGTATCTTAAAAGGGTTTACAGGTGGTATTGAAATTAAAAATACTGATTTGTTGACTTCGAATGTTGATGTATTGCTTCCTGCCGCTTTGCAAAATGTAATTACCGAAGAAATTGCATCGGAAATAAAAGCGAAATTGATAGTGGAAGGTGCTAATGGCCCTACTACTCCTGAAGCAGATCATATTTTGAATGAAAAGAACATCATTGTGGTTCCAGATATTTTGGCGAATGGTGGTGGTGTAACGGTTTCTTACTTCGAGTGGGTTCAGAACAAATCGGGATTCTACTGGAGCGAAGAAGAAGTAAACACCAAACACGATGCTTATATGAACGCAGCATTCGAAACGGTTTGGGGAAATACCACACAATACAAAACTACCATGAGAATAGGAGCATATATTACCGCTCTTAAACATGTGGAATTGGGTATTAAAGCAAAAGGCGCTTATTAGTCTTAAAACAATTAAAAAACAGAAATCCTCCTTCATCCAGAAGGGGGATTTTTTTTTGAATAAATGAAGATGTTGTTAAAAAATTCCCATTCATCATTGTGTTTGAATTAAAGCCAAAAGAAAGTGAAATAAGGATAGTTTCGGTTTTTCACACTAGCCGAAATTCTAAAAAGAAATGGAGAAAATAAATCATACGTACAGAATTTAAGCTACAAAATAATAAAATAGCTTCTGTCGTTTTTGACAGAAGCTCACTTATGTGGTTTATTTCTTTTTCTTCTTTATGGGGTTTTGTTTGACATGAAATACCGAAACCACAAGTATATCTCGCTCTATTATTTCATACACAATTACAAATGGAAACTTCTTTACTACTGCCTCACGCATAGTTGCAAATTTAATTGCAAACATTAGAGGATTCGCTTCTATTAGTTCCAACAATTCTGCAACTTCTTGTTCTAGCTCTGCTCCTAAACCATGTTTTCTTTCTTCGTAAAACAAACACGAATCTTCAAGCTGATTTACCGCTGTTTCGGTGATGATTAAACGATAATTAATCATTTCCTTTATCAGCAATTCTTTTCTGAACCTTTCCTCTCGTTTCTTTTAAACTGTAGCCCTTTATTTTACCTTCTTTATAGAGCTTCGAAGTTTTTACTGCATACTGCTGCTGTTCATCCGAAAGTAAACTAGTATTCGACTTTTGATATACTTCCAACATTTTAAACACTACTTCTAATATTGAATTGTCAGCCTCATCAACATATTGATGTATTTTTTTTCTTATAAGTGCGGTTGTCATTTACTTTGAGTTTTATGCGTTGTGTTTTTTTATACAAAGATACTTCTTTTCTAATTAATGAGTAATGCTTAGTTTTCCGTTTTAAAACAAAAAAACTCCTCTTGCAAAGTCGCTTATATCTAATGCAATTTGTAAGGATAAAGAAGTAAATATTTTTTATAAAAAAGGATTAACAATACGAAGTTTTTTTTCAATCAATTGATTATGCTGCAAGTCTTCCGAATAAAGAATGGTGCAATTTGCCTCAAGCGCAGAAGCGATGATTAATGAGTCGAGGTGTGAATAACCATATTTCTTTGAAATGAAATATGCTGTAATAAAAGTGGATGGTTCGATAGCATAATATTGGCAACATTTCAATAAAAACATTGAATTTTGATTTGCTTTCTCTTTGGAAAGTTTTAATTTACGGATACAAACATTTAATGATTCAATGATTACTTGCGAAGAAATAGTAGCATTGTTTCTGACAATTTCTCTTGCTTTATTTTGCTTTGGTGTTTTTTTATCAAAAACATAAATCACAATATTCGTATCAGCAAATACTCTATCTTTCATAAGCTTCTTCTCTGTTCAATTTGAATTTACTCATATTTACAGCATTTGAATCCCAAAACTTTACTGCTTCCGAAAAATTATCTTCCTTAGTTGGTTTAACAACCGATTGCTTTGTGTTTTTTGTTTCCACTTCAAAATTCATTGATTTTAAAAACTGAATCAACGATTTAAAAGCATTTTTGTCGTTTGTGCGTATGATGGCTTCCATGGTATTCTAAATTTTTTTATACAAAGATAATTCTTTTCTAATTAATGAGTAATGCTTAGTTTTCCGCTTTAAAATAAAAAAAACTCCGAACGGTATGTTCGGAGTTTTTTTTGTTACTACTTTTTATTCCCTTTGTTTTTTTATTGTACTATTATTTTCCTATTCACTATTCCTTTTTCATTTTCTATTCTTACAAAATATATCCCCTTTGCATAGCCACTCATATCTAGTGTTAGTTGTTGGTTGCTTGTTGTTAGTTGTTGGATGCATTCGCCAAGTGTGTTCATCACTTTTATGCTTGTGTTTTTTTGAGCTTCGCTAAAAGTAATTGTTGTTTCAGAAGTGGCAGGGTTAGGGTAAATTGAAATTGAATTATCGAATTTGTTTTCATTTACTCCAACCGAACTATTCGGATTATGAACATTGATTGTAAAGCCAGCTGTTCTATAAATGTTGCCTAAATAATCTTTGCCTATGATGTGGCAATATTCACAACTATCTCCTGACACAGTATGTATTTTCATACATACATTATAAACAGTATCTGCTGTATAGGTATGTGTTGGATAAGCGAGGTTTGATGTTGTGCCATCCCCAAAATCCCAATGATAGGAGGTTGCAATTGCTGCCGAAGTTGAATCTACATACAATGTGAAATTATTTAATGTAGAATCATACGCTGTTGTATAATATGCAACGCAATTTACCATTTCGGATAAAGGGCGTTTCCAGACACCAGCACCTAATGTGGTTATTAACATATTAGGTCCATCAATTGCTGATGCCCAAACATTTGTATTTGTTAGCCCTGTATTAATAGCATTCCAACTGCTACCATTATTAGTAGTTAAATAAACACCACTTGCAGTAGTTGCAAAAGTATTTGATCCATCTATATTTAATGATAATGCATAAGTGGCTGGCATTCCTGTATTGGCTAATGTCCAGTTATTGCCATTGTTAGTCGATACATAAATACCACTATAAGTGCCTGCCAAAATAGTTGTACCACTTGCAGCTAAGCTATAAACAGAAAGACTTCCCAAGCCCGTATTTATAGCAGTCCAATTAGTTCCATTATTTGTTGACCTGAAAACTCCACCACCATAAGTGCCGGCAAAAATGGTTGTGCCACTTGCAGCTAATGACTTAATCCAAGTATTTGTTAACCCTGTATTTACTGCGCTCCAACTGCTTCCGTTATTTGAAGATAAAAATAACCCGTTATAAGTACCTGCAAAAATATTTGTGCCATTTACTAATAGTGAATAAACATATGTACTTGTTAACCCTGAATTAATAGCAGTCCAACTGCCACCGTTATTATTAGATAAAAAAACACCACCAGAGGTTCCTGCAAAAATATTTGAACCTTTTACTACTAATGAATTGGTGAAAATTGGTAACTGCCCCGAATTCGATGAAGACCAGCTATTCCCATTATTAGAAGAAAAAAAAACATTGGTACCCCCTCCCGCAAAAATATTTGTTCCACTTATAGCTATTGAATTGGTCCAACTTTCAATTAATCCTGTATTCTCAACAGTCCAGGTATTTCCATCATTAGTTGTTAAAAATACACCATAATCTGTACCCGCAAAAATATTTGTTCCATTTGATGCTAATGAATAAACAGAACTGCTTGGTAACCCTGTATTCATTACATTCCAAGTAGCGCCATTATCAGTGGATGAAATTACTCCACCATCTTTACCAACAAAAACAGTTGTATCACTCATCGCCATTGAATAAATTAAATTACCACCTGTATAAACACTAGTCCAGGTATTCCCATTATTAGTTGATTTATAAACTTTACCATTACCAGTTCCTGCAAAAATATTAGTGTCTTTTATAGCTAAAGCATTAACATTTGTTATGGAAGTATTCACACCTGACCAGCTGTTCCCGTTATTTGTTGATAAAAACACACCGCCATCAGTTCCTGCAAAAATATTGGTGCCCGTCACCGCTAAGGAATATACTGATGTAGCTGTCAATCCTGTATTTATAGCGGTCCAACTGAATCCGTTATTAGTTGATAATAATATGCCATTATTTGTTCCTGCAAAAATATTCGTACCACTTATAACTATTGCATTAACAAATGAAGTTCCTGTATCCACTGCCAACCAGCTGCTGCCATTATTAGTTGTTAAAAATATTCCATTATCTGTTCCGGCAAATACATTTGTTCCGCTTATCGCTATGGAGTAGATGTTAGCACTTGTTAGTCCTGTATTCACCACAGTCCAATTGTTTCCATTATTGGTTGATAAAAAAACACCACCGCCTGTACCAGCAAACGTATTTATTCCGTTTGTTGCCAAACAATTAATTGGTCCGCCTACTGGCCCATTGGTCTGTATCCATTGTGCTTTGGAAATCGTCCCTGCAAACATCAAAGCAATTACTAATGTTGTGTAAATTTTTTTCATTTCATTTTTGTTTTTAATTGTTTGTAAAATTATACATATATATTATAGTGTGTAAAAAAAACATCCCGTTTTGGATTTCCCACAAAATCCGCCACGGGATGTTAATTGTTAAGTTCGGGGTTTATTCGAACTTTCGGCCTCCAAACGGAGCCGAAGCAGGTCCTACTCCGGCAGTATTGTGGGCGGTAACTTTGGCCCAAAGGTTTACATCTCTGTAATCGACAGGTAATACAATGGTGATGCTCGATTTGGTGAATATCGAATCGGGCATGGTTACATTGATGTAC
>Ga0194047_10000985_pt1 | contig 18140 bp, 13 predicted proteins | sample JunL225m_MetaG_2_FD_160070 | JGI IMG/M metagenome (GOLD analysis project Ga0194047, IMG submission 160070) | Anoxic zone freshwater microbial communities from boreal shield lake in IISD Experimental Lakes Area, Ontario, Canada - Jun2016-L221-5m | ecosystem: Environmental > Aquatic > Freshwater... | reverse complement strand
GGCTCAGTTGCCTTCTCTCTCCGACCGCTTGTACTTTGCCGCCCGGCTTACTTACAGGGCGAGCGGTTGGCTTTCATCTCTTTCCACTGTTTCGCTGATAGAAGCAACTGCCCTGTAAATCTGTAACCCTATATTGGAAAAAATAATCTGGAAAAACTTAGAGCCGTGTCCGAACTGACTAATAGCCCTATTGATAACGCGCTTGTCCTATTGGAAGCTTGGCTGGAAACTATGCGCTGCCCCGGCGGGTACGGTGGACCTGTGGCGCACTGGTGGCAACAGAGCCTTCTCTATACCGGTCCCGGCTTGGATTGGCGCTACGAGGGTATAATTCTTGGGTATTTGCTGCTATGGAAAAATACTGGACAAGCACAATGGCTGGAGAAAGCTTGTCGGGCTGGAAATGATTTGCTGCAAGGGCAGCTAAAAAGTAAAAATTTCAAAGCTTCTTCCTTCGAAAGAAATCCGGCTATAGCGGGGACACCGCATGAAGCAGCTTGCGATATAGGGTTGCTATCTTTGGCATTAGCCCTAGGGGAAATTGACCAGCCTAAGTATGTCATCTGCGCCGAGCAAAATATCAAAGAGTTTCTGATAGAAAAGCTCTGGGATGAACAATCCCGTTCTTTCTGCGATAACATTGCCAAAAACACCTTTGTACCAAATAAGGCGGCTACCATTTGCGAAGCCCTTTTTCTGTTGGCAGAAGTGACCGGGGAGTCTCGTTGGGTGGACTATTACGCTTTACCTACCCTCAACCGCATATTACAATATCAGTGCGGGAAAGAACAGGGCAGGTTGGAAGGCGCGGTAGCTCAGAACAGTATAGATAATCAGATGGTGTTAAAATATTTCCCGCTGTATAACGCCAGATGTGTAACTGCTCTGCTAAAAGGCTATCGGTGGAGTGGGCAGGCGCGTTTCCTAGATTCGGCTATAAAGATTATGCGCTTTATTACAAGCTGGTCTTTCGGCGAAGGCAGTTTTCCTACTGTGGTATATTCCAATGGGACAACCAATACTGCTCCGAACTGGATAGCGGCGTTAGGTGATATATTACGGGCTAATGCTGAATTAGCGACCTTTGGCGCAGATTTCAAAATGGATGGGTCGCTTCAGAGATTACTGAATGGTCAAGATGATACGGGCGGTATCCAAACGGCGAGTGGCTTTGCTCGCCAAGCTGGAAGAAACAGGTTAAACTTGCCAGATGTGCGCGATGTTTTGCATGTGGCTGGATGGTGTGATAAAGCGTTTCGCTTTTTGGCAGGGTACGTTTCAAAAGCCCCTTTGCCTGAAGCAACAAGCGGAACATTTGAAGTAGCGTGTGTGTTAAAGGGACAGGTTCTTAAGGTGGTAGAAACCCCGGAATTCCTAGAAGTCAAAAACCGCCAATCACAAATCCGGTATCGCTGGCAGAAGGGCAAGATGTGGCCGATGGTAGCTGAAGCTGAATTTTGGCTGAAGTGACACAACCTAATTATAATGACAATATATAAAATGCCCGAATCTTCTATTTTAAAGAAACTGCTACAGAAAAAGCATGTAGGTAAAACCATTTTGTCAGTCGGCATGGCTGCGGTTGCGTTTCTAAATTTGCGCCTGTGGCAACGCGATAAGCGACTATTGACTGAGTTAAAAGCCGAAATAAATCGGGAAGCTTTACTGAGTTACACCCCTAAAATAAGTGTGTTGGTAGCGGCTTGGAATGAGCGAGCTAATATAGAAGCGCATCTGCTTTCTTTCAAAAATCTGACCTATCCTGATATTGAGCTTATTTTGTGTGCCGGTGGCGCTGATAACACCTTAGAACTGGCATGCCGCCATGTCGCGGAGAACATCCTTATTTTGGAACAGTTTCCCGGCGAAGGCAAACAACACTCTTTGTCCCGTTGTTATGAACACGCAAGTGGTGAACTTATTTACCTGACCGATGCCGATTGCCTGTACCAAGATAGAACGCTGCTATATTTGCTGGAGCCTGTTACAGAGAATGGAGAACAGGCTGTTACTGGCGCTTCCCGCCCATGGGATTGTCAACTGGGCAAGCCCCTGCCGGACTACCTCTGGGCTTCTGATGCGGTTTCAAGTGCGCGTAGCCCTCATTATATTCAGGGGTTACTCGGTCGGAATACGGTTATTACACGCCAAGCTCTTGAACGCAGCGGTGGAATGAATTTCCCGGCTTCCAGCGGCACCGATTACCAACTCGCACGGCGTTTGGTTAGCAGTGGCGTTCGGATACGCTATGTCCGCGTCAGCCAGATACCCACGGTTTACCCGGAAACTTTAGGGGTTTATCGGCGCAAGCAATCTCGCTGGTTGCGCAATCTGCTGCAATACGGGTGGCAGTATCGTGCAAAACAAGACTTGTGGCTAACCGTCAAAACTGTATCAATCGGCTTGGTAATGCTGGTTTGTCCACTGTTCGCGCTATTATTCAGGTCTAAAACCCTAGCAATCTGGTTCATAGTGTTAACGCATTCTGTTTTTTCAAAAATGCGTTATCTTAGGTTTACTGCCAAGCTTTACCAGCGTCCGATTTCGCCCCGCACCCTTTTGTATTTATTGCCTCTGACGCTTGCGGATTTTGTCGTTTGGGCATCACCTTTGCTTGACCTGTTTCTGTCTAGGAATCGCATTCGATGGTAGAAACTTTTATGCTAAAGACTTCGGTGAAAACTTCATCGCCCAAAAATGAAGCTCTAGCTATAAGGCTTGTGGGCTACAATCCCAACCGCCCCATTTCCGGTGGCGGCATTACAAATTATATACAACAACTGGCAGCCAATTTGCAGAATTTGGAGTCTAGCTTCCAACTTCAAGGCGCAGAAGTGCAGCAGCTTTTCCGGGTATATCCCTACTGTCGAGGAGAAATTTTGCATATTCCAATGATAATGGGAGCGCAGGTATTGCTGACAAGACGGTTCACTCCGGCAGTGGTGACTGTGCATGACCTAGGAGGCTTGCTTTTCCCCTCCGATTTTACCAACCGTAAGCTGCTTGATAAAGTAATTTTCCAGTTGGCTTTATCCGGCATGCGAAAAGCTACGCATATTTTAGCCGTCTCTTTTCACACTAAAATGACTTTAATAAACCATCTGGCAATACCTGAAAATAAAATAACAGTGATTCCGCAAGGCGTTGACCACGCACACTTTGCGCCACAAGATAAAGCTTACGCCCGTAGCCAACTTGAGACCCGCTTTGGTTTATTCTTTCCAGAAAACCAGCCTACCTTGCTCTATGTAGGAAGTGAGTTGCCTCGTAAAAACTTGGTCGTACTATGGCAAGCCCTTAATCACATACGAAAGAACTATCCGAAAGCAATGCTCTTAAAAGTTGGAAAGCCCGGCGGAGCATTTCGGGTGAGAACCAAACGTGAAATTGAGCAGTCCCATGTTTCAGAGGCGGTACATTTTCTGGATGAAGTGGCAGACGAGCATTTGCCCTTGTTTTATAGCGCTGCCGATATCCTCATACAGCCCTCTCTCTACGAGGGTTTCAGTTTGCCAACTGTGGAAGCTATGGCAAGCGGTTGTCCTGTTTTGGCAGCAAGAGCAACTTGTTTACCGGAAGTGATTGGAGAAGGTGGCATCTTTTTTGACCCCTATTCGTTTGAGGAACTGGCTATGCTTATAGAGAGTCTATATCAGGATGAATGGCGAAAGAAGCTCTTGAGTGAATACGGGCAAAAACAAGCTCTTAAATACGATTGGGCAACAGTTGCAAACCAAACTCTCGGTGTTTATTATAAAATAGCTGAGTCTAACAATAAGAACCACCCTAAAAGGCGCATAGGTTTTTAGCAAAATGACCGTACAAAGCAAGAATCAGGGAGGGCAAATCGCTAAGCCTGACGGAAAAACTGCTCTGGCAAAAACTACTATTCTGATGTCCTTTGTTAGCGCCCTGATGGTATTTCTAAATGCCCTCAGCGGTTTCTATGTAGCGCGAAATCTAATACCTTATGAATACGGGCGGCTCACCTACTTTACAAGCCTTTTTCTAGTCGTTTCACTTGTTTTCGGTTTTGGTCTGACCGTTTCTGCAATTCAGCATCTCTCCCGCTATAACGCCGTGAAAAATTACTCCGAACTGAACCGGATGTTTTACTCCTTGCTTCTTATGAGGCTTTCGGTGCTGATACCATTGTTGCTGTTAAGCGGGTGTCTGTCGCTGATTACAGGGGATGAATTATATTTCCTAGTTGGTTTGGCGGCTAGTCTATCGGTGGTAGCGGACTTCCTGTGCGGGGTATTTCAGGGATTACAGCAAATCTGGCGAACCGCCTTGCTTTATCTGCTGCAACCCATCGCCTTTATAGCGTTGCTGGTAGCAGGTTTGAATCACTCCAGCAAATCTGTAATATTAGCGCTTGAGCTATCTTTTGGACTTGGCTGTTTGTTAGGCATATTATTATTATGGGGAACAGGTATTGCGCGTCCCTTGCTGAAATTTTTTTCGCTGCTGCATATCAAAGATGCTTTGCCTATTTCCGGTCAGTCTTACATTATTTCTCTTTTTCAGACGTTATATTACACTTATGCGCTGGTGTGGCTTGGTAGTCTGAACCAGTATGGTGAGGCAGCTTTACTCAACATCGCGTGGACTTTGGTGAGGATTTTGCCGCTTGGGCTAACTCCCTTGCTAAATACTGTGCTGTTCCCCCGTCTTAGAAATTTGGTAATTTCGACCGATGACCTTAATGATAGGAAGAAGGCTGTCTCCAATCTGGTAGCAATCTATTTCAAGGGGGTTGTAGTTCTGGGGATAAGCGTTTCTGCGCTTATGGCGTTTTTCCCTGAGATAGTAATTGAGTTCTTCTATACCTCGAAATATCTTGCAACTGCTCCTATCCTAGTAATCCTAGCTCCTACTGTCCTGTTTTTAGGGCTTGAGCCGCTGTTGACCGTTACTTTGATTGCGCTTGAAAAAACCATGTTGCCTATAATGGCTAACCTGTTGCGCCTTTTGCTGGTGGGGGTTATTGGGCTGGGTGGTTATATGCTGGGCTCTTTGGATTTGAATCTTTTGCTGGCTTTAGCTTATCTATTGTCTGCGTTTGCCGGAACTGCCTTGCTGGCTTTTTACTATTTCAGGATGTCATGCGCCTTTCACCCCGGTTTGTTGTTTGGCTTTGCCGCTTCAAGCATGGGTATTGCCGCGACTTGCCGACTTTTACTCCCGGAAATTTCGGGCGACTTTATAGTGCGCCTTTACCGTCCTGCTGTGAGCGGTCTTTTAATGGTAGGGATAGCGGTGGTTTTTCTGAGGCAGGATTTCAAATTCAATTTTCCCCGAATAACTTCGGCAAAAAAAATAGGAGCGCTTGCTCTGTTAGGGTTGTTACCTCTGACATTCATTGCTGCCCCTACTCAATCTACCGCCCTGGCTCAATCAGATTTGAATTGCAGCGGAGCCGCGCAATCACCTCGAATATTAAAACTAGATTGTCTCTCGGAAAGTGCCACCGCCAATTTCTTGATTACAATGTATTCCAGAATAGACCTGCCGCCCGCTGTAAGCTGGGAAAAGCAACTGAATTATGAGGATTCCCTCTGGCTAATCAGGGTTGCTAACGATGAGCGGGTTAAATTGGCGCTGGATTTTCATCGCGAAGGGAAAATGCAGTACGCCGATCTGTATGACGATGGGGACGGTGATGGTAACGTTCGCTACGACCTATATGCCGGTAGCCCACGAATATTAGAAAATCAAGGTCGCTGGACTGTGCGAGTAACGGCACAGGAGGGTTGGTGGAAACCAAATGGCAAGCTCAATTTCAATCTGGATATTTTGGTGGATGGCTCGCTTAGAGGCTCTTATGGGTCTGGTTTTATTTATGATTATAAGAAATTACTAAAAAATGACGGTCAAATTGATTTTGAGATTCATGTGCGTGACCCTAATAATAGCGGTTTTCCAAAATACGAGTGGAGGCAAGATCGGTCTCCTCTGCCAGAAGACCCTTCAATTAGCGGACAGTATCGTACAGAAATTAATGCAAACTTTGAAGGAAATGAAGCTCCTATTAGCGGAGCTCTTCTCTGGCCCTATTTAAGCCAAATAGCCGGGAATTATAATAAGGGCTATAACGTAAGCGCATCCCCAATTCAGGTGGACTGGGAAAAGGGCAAAATTATTCAGATTTCCGAGTTTGTAGCTTCACGCGCGAAACCGGGCAATTTTTTTGTCTATTCCTTAAACCGAATCAAAGAGGGAGAGCTTAATTCTACCAATTTTGAGAATCCTTTTGCTTTTTATGACCTTTCTGGAGTAAAAGATGGGTGGCCCGATACAGCGATTCGCTTTGAAGCTGCGCTACCATTTCAATTGCCCGGTGATTTGTCTATTCCGAAACCGATTAATATTCTAGAATACGCTTGGGGAAAAGAACACAATCATAACCTGACTTATCAGGTGAGCCTTTGCGGGACAAAGCCGATAGATCAAATAATTTCCTTCCCGGAATTTTCAATAAAGGCAGTGCCTCCTCAAAAGCTACCCGGTTGGGTAACAGGGCAAAACTGGGATGCGGCTACTTTTGTGGAAGTAGAAAAACAGCCCTACTGGACTTCAGAGATAATATACGAATGGACGGTGGAACAGGCTGATAGTAAAGGTCGCGAAAAGGTATTGCCTTGGCGCTATATTACCGGACTTGAAAATACCCCTCCTGCCGATGCTTTTTCCCATATACAAGCTGGATTTCGCGGGGAGTATTCGCTTAACTTGCAGGCAAAACCTTACTTGTATTTCAGCCCGGTGGATCATAAACTTCACTTGTTAAAAGCGGATGGAGGAATCTGGAATTTAGATGGGCAGTCGGAAATTAGCTACACTGACCTTGACCACGATGGTTATACCGATATGTGGCGTTATACCTCGCTAACCCCAATTGATAGCACGATTCCTGAAATTCGCCAGCTAAATTTGGCGGGAGATTATTTAGTTTATCAGGATGGGTCGCAAGTATTACTCCGCAAAGCGCAGGTAAAAGCCTTTTCTTTTGTCACCTTACCCCCTACCAATCAAACTGAGTGGGAGAATTTGGGCAAAAAACTTAAGGAACAGCAGACAAGTTTTCAGCCTACAGATTTTAAGGCGATGCTGAATCAGTTCGAGGGACAGGATATACTATTTTCCCATGCTAGTTTCAGTGATTTTCGGTCTCTTAAAAACGGTTCTTTCAGATTTATTCTTGAACTTAGAGAGGCTTTCCACTCTCAGGACAAAGCTTTACCCGGTATTACAGACCTCAAGCCCGGTAATTATGTGGTGGAATATTTGGATGGTACATTAAGAATCACGCCCTCCACCCCTCCTGTGCTAAGTATAGCTCTTTCCACTCAACCTAAACGCTATCTGGAGCAGAATGAAGTTCTAATAGCTATAAATAATGATGGGGGGGAAGATATTACCGAGGGTCAACTGGAACTATGGGTCTCGCGCCCTCAAGAAGAGCTGCGCCTAGTAAGTTCGCAGACTATCTCACTACCCGCCAAGAGCAAAATTTCGCTGCCATTTATCTGGACTCCCAGTAGCGCTGGTCTATGGTTGCTTACTCCCAAGCTGAACTATAAAAATGAGGTGCTACTCGGTCACGTTTCTGAACAGATTACGGTTTTACCTGAGAAAGAGGCTTCATCGGATAGCATAGCGCAAATACTCTGGGCTGACACGAACTTATTATTTGTGTTGCTTTGTCTAGTGGCAATCGCTACCCTAGGCGGGTTAGTTTTCTGGAAGTATTGGCAAACTTCAGGGCAGGCGCATGATGCTGAATAGACAGAAACCACCTCGAAGCAACCCACCTCAAGTTGCGACTAATTATCTCGTTTGTAGCACACTGGTTGGGTATGTTTTACTTTTAGCCATCTATTATGTAGGTCGCTATGGTGGGAACTGGGCAGAGTTGGACTCTAGCGTATTGAGCAAGATAACCCGAAATTTTATTGAAAATAGGCAATTGGTGCCGAACAGTGGTGAAGTTTATCCAAATGGCTATTCTTACCAATCTCTCACCACCTTTATCACAATCCTTACGGGTCTGGCTGTTGCAGATTTACAGCAGTTGGTCTATCCTTTGACCGCCATACTAGCAGTTCTACCGGCATGGTTGCTCTATTATGAGCTTACCGGTAGCCTTAAAGGTACTATTCTTGCTACGCTTTTACTTTTCACCCAGCCAGAATTTTTGTTTGTGTTATTTCGCAGTTCCCATGAAAAGTTTACCAGAAGCTTGATGTTGCTTTCCCTGTTTTTTTTGGTGAAAAGCTTTGAAAAACAGCGGCACTCCGGAAAATCCATTCCTTATGTTATTCTTTTTTATTTCGCAATTTACACCCTGATGAGCTTTAATAACCTCATGGGAGCTTCTTTTATTTTTGCGCTATTCCTGACTGCTGTAATAGCGGTACCCGTTGGTAAAAGAGGGTTGCAACTGTGGCATCAGGCGTTGCTCCGCTTTCGCTATATAGTTTTAACCTGTCTAGTTCTAGCCTACCTGTTCACCTTTTATATATACCCTCCGGCAACGCACGACCTTGTATTCCTCAGAAATATCTGGGACCGCGCTATAGCTCTATTCTTGAGTACCCCCAAAGAGCCTGATATTCCGGTTAGCGATTTGATTGGATGGATAAATCCGATAGTTTACCTGTTATTGAGTTTATCCACTTGGCTTATTACGTTAGCCGCGTTTGGTATTTGGTTGGGAATGGGTTGGAAATGGCTGGTAAAGCAAGAAAAGCCCGATTCATCGGTACTCTCTTTTGTATGGCTTTTATATCTTGGGTTTGGTATTCAAGGCGTATTATCATGGGTAGCGGATAAAAGCGGCAGTGGCGGTCATTTGGTGTATCGCCTTTTCCCTTCAATTTCTCTGTTGTCTGTGGCGCTGGTTGGTCGTTTCCTTGCAAACTGGAAACCTCACAACTATATTAGAGTCTGGAAGGTAGGGCTTGCGTTTGCAATTGCCTGTCTGGCGTTTGTTTCTATCTTAAAAGTCACAAACGAGCCTGCGCTTAGCAATAAATGGACTTTCTATTCTATTTCAGAACTGGCAGCGTTGGATTGGACTGATAAAACTATTCAATATTCACAAGTTTGGACAGATTTTGATGAGCGGCTTTCGGTCGCTTATGCAATTGCAAGGGGGGAATCAAAAAACCATAACGATTTTTATGGTTATGAGCTACGAGAAACGATTACACGCTACTTGCTGGATACTAGCCTTAACAGATTGCGGAGTAAGCGTTTGCAAAAAGTTATGCCATTTCCGCCGGGTACTCTGCTAATATATGATAATGGAGAAGCGCAATTACACCGATTATATCCAAAAACCCCTTTTCAGGATTAATGCTCTGATGAGAATTGGCTATCTAACTTATGGTCTTGACCGCTATCCCACCGGAATCGGGCGCTATGTCACCGAGCTTTTAAAAGGGTTTTATGCCTTACCCGAATCCCCCGATATTGTATTGCTGACCACAGAACAAGAAGATAAAGCAGGGTTATGGAATCATTTTGAGCGTTACCCTTTAACAGGTTGCCGTTTGTTACCAGCGCTTATGGCAGTAGGAAATCTGGCACTTTCCCGCGCTTCCAAAAAATATAAGTTGGATCTGATTCATGACCCAAACGGAATTGCCCCTTTCTTTGGTTATGCTGCGGGAGTTGCCCGCGTAGTTACAATCCATGATGCTTTTACGTACATTTATCCCGAAAAACATAATTGGCTGGATAATTGGCGGTATAGATACTATTTTCCTCACACTGCCCGTAAAGCTGATGCCGTTATTACAGCCAGTAACTGTTCTAGGCAAGATATTATCCGCTATTTAAAACTAGACCCTGACAAGGTTTTTGTTATTCCGGAAGGGGTGGGGGCAGATTTTAAAGCGCAACCAGACGGCAAGAAAAGGCGGCAAATACTTGAGCGGTATGGGATTAAACAACCATATTTGTTATATGTTGGAGCAATAAACGGACGTAAAAACTTGGAGGGGCTTCTCAACGCCTATGCGCTTTTGCTCTTGCGCTATCCAGCCCTTAACCTAACTATCGTAGGTAAGCGACAATGGAAAACTGGAGGTGTGGAAACCGCTTTACAGCGTCTTAAACTTGAAAATCGAATAAACTTAACCGGATACATAGAAGATGGACATCTGCCGGATATATATAGTGCCGCTGAAGTTTTTGTATTTCCTTCGTTGTATGAAGGCTTTGGTCTGCCCCCACTAGAGGCGATGTCATGCGGCGTACCTGTAGTTACCTCAAATGTCGGATCGCTCCCAGAGGTAGTGGGTAGTGCTGGTCTTATGGTTGACCCATACGATGTACCAAGCCTTGCCGATGCCATTGAGAAGGCTATGATAGATAGTGAATTGAGAGCAAGGCTAATAAGAGAAGGTTTCGCCCGAGTTGCAGGGTTTACTTGGGAAAATGCGGCGGCGAAAACCTTTGAGGTGTATCGAAAACTGGGTAAAATATGACGAGTCATAATATGCCAAGCCAATTTACTGTAAGGATGGTCGGACTAAGCGAAGGTAGTTCCACAGGCTTATCGCGCTATGCTCGAAGCCTTTACCAAGAATTGACCCGGCAAGGAGTTGCAGTAGGGCTAACCGAATTTAAGAACCCCCCCATTCCCTCTTTTGTTGGAAAACTGGGATTTGATTCGGCTAAGTTTTTTAGCACTTTCCCCGTAGCATTACCTGACTCTGTGGGTAACACCGTAACGCATTTGACTACCCAGAATCACGCCTCCGCCGTAGTCTTTAAAAAGGTCGAGCGGTTGGTGGTTACGGTTCACGACCTGATTACCCTGTGCTATAATCACTACCCTGAGTTTACTACCCATTTAAAATTTTACGATAAATTCTTTAATCGGTTGGCTGCGCATGGTTTGAAGAAAGCTGGTATGCTAATTGCCGATTCTGAATATACGCGCCAGGACATTATTCGACATTTAGCTTACCCATCCGACCGGATTAAAGTGGTATATGCAGGAGTAAATCACCAGAATTTTAGAGTCAAAGAAGTGCCGCCCAATTTCTATCAACGTTATAATCTACGTGAAGATATACCCTATTTGCTAAACGTTGGCTCCGAAGATCCCCGCAAAAATATACGGCGGCTTTTAGCGGCATTTGCCATGGTTTCAACAGAATTGCCAGCTGTAAGATTGCTAAAAGTTGGAGCTGCCGAGTTCCGGCATGAAAGGCAATCTTTGTTGGATGCGGCAAGACAGCTAGGAATAAGTGACAAGGTGGATTTTTTTGACCGGGTTTCTGATACAGACTTGGCTTATTTCTATAATATTGCGACAGCCTTTGTTTTCCCCTCGCTCTATGAGGGTTTCGGATTGCCTGCTTTGGAAGCTATGGCTTGCGGAATTCCGGTAATATGTTCCAACGCCACTTCCCTTCCTGAAGTGGTGGGAGATGCTGCCTTGTTGTTCAGTCCAACCGATACAGTGGAAATGGCTACCTTGATAAAGTGGGTACTTAGCGAACCTGATTTACAAAAGCATTTGCGCCGCTTAAGTCTTGAACAAGCCGCTTTGTTTAGCTGGGAGAAAACTGCCATAGAGACAGCCAAAATTTACAGGCAAGTGGTGGAGTTAGAAAAAGAGGCTTCCTTGAAAAGAGAAACACACCTATGCTAAAAGGTTTGAAAACACAGTCAAATAATTATGACTTGCTATTGATAACCTTGCTGGCTCTTTTGCTACCTGTTGTGGTACAACTGTCTTTACCATGGGTTAGGGTGCCTTTTGGACTGGTTATGGTGTTGCTGGTGCCGGGTTATGCCCTGTTACAGGCAATTTTCAACCCCGAAGTTGCGCCTGACTGGATATCGCGGCTTGCCATCAGTTTTGGTTTAAGCCTTACAGCAGTAGCCCTACTGGTTCTTATTCTCAACTTACTACCCCAAGGCATCAACCTGTGGTCTATTACCATCTCTATTTCATTATGGGTTATACTTTTCAGCGCAATTGCTGTTATCAGGCGCGGGATTCAGACACGGTTAATAATAGAAGAACCGAAGGAGACAAATTCTCTGGAAAGAGGGCTACCTGCCCAAAAATCGCCATCCCGTTTTACTTATATAGTAGGCGGTCTGGTTATAGTGGTACTCCTCAGTCTTTTGCTAATAGAGTTGCAATCCTCTCGTTCGGAGCATTTGACTGAATTTTATATTCTGGGGTCAACCGGTAAAGCAGAATTTTATCCTTATAGCGCGGTAACGGGGCAGCCTATAGAGATTCAAGCAGGAATTACTAACCGGGAAAATCGGCAGGTAAGTTATCGGATTGAAGTACGAGACGGTCTTGAAGTTCTTTCCAGAACGGAAATAATAAATCTGGAAAACGGAGGTTTCTGGTTACAACCTCTGCAATTTAATGTCGGTTCTCAGGCAGGAATTCGCACAATTGATGTGTTGCTTTATTGCGATAACAATCCTGATCCTTACCGCCAACTAAGACTACGCCTTAACGTAAATTAGCCCTACTAAAAGGAACCCATAAACCTGTGAAAGCCAGAAACATTGCTACTCCCACGCCTTTTGGGCATTATAGGTTAAGTTGGATTTATCTGGCTCTTTTCGCAGGGGCAGAACTGTTAATAGCTACTGCTAACCCATTGCCCGGTCTTGCGTTGCATTGTTTAATTCTTTCAGCCCTTATCCTGCATAGCGCTTTTATAGCAAACTCTGACCTAGCCAATTTATACCGCTCTCTGATGGTGATAGCGATTTTGCGAATACTCTCGATGAGCTTACCGTTGGATTTATTCCTACCTATAGCCCGTTACCCACTGATATACCTGCCTGTATTATTTTCAATTTGGCAGGTTGCTAGGCTGTCTGGACTTCGCGCCAGTGAGTTAAGACTAAGAACCAGTAATTTATTTCTACAACTCCTTATTGCGTCTGGCGGGTTTGGGCTAGGCGCTTTGGAATACCTTATATTACAACCCTCGATACTGTCCGAACCTTTTGCTTGGGTCTCTTTTCTGACATGGACTCTGGTTTTATTATTATGCGCCGGTTTTTGCGAACAATTATTGTTTTCGGGTCTATTGTTAACTTTTTCCACCCGAACTTTTGGAAAATATGCCATTCTATATGTTTCATTGCTTTATGCAGCCTTGACCATCAGTTCCGGCTCCTTACTCCGGTGCCTATTTGCATTTGGAATAGGGCTGAGCTTTGCTTTCCTAGCAAAGTGGGGAAATTCACTGCTAAGTGTGTCACTTGCTCAGGGGACAGCAAACCTAACGGTACTTTTGTTAATGCCTTATCTGGAGGGAAATAGTACAAACTGGTTGGCAACGCTGACGCGCTGGGTCATTTGGGTCAGTTTACCAGCATCTATCGGTGGTGTATTCGTCCTCTGGTGGCACTTCAGGCAAGGAAAGGTCGAAAGCTCGATACAATGAATATTAGCTTAATACCCAGCAAAATATTATCTAGTACTGGTGATTCTATGTTAGCCCTAGTCGGAATCGTTACATTATTGCTAGTGCTGTTAGCTAAGGAAATCACAATATTTAGCGCAAATCCCCGTGTGAAATTTATCAATAAAAGTTTGAATATAGTTCTTATACCCCTCTTACTCGTTATATTGGTAAATGCTTTAAGCAAGTTGCTGGATCAGATACGGTGTTGTCAAGGTCTATAGCACATTAAAATAATAAAAACTTGTATCCTTTCTAAAAATAGGGGTAGAGATGACAAAATAGAAACGGGCTAAAATAACGCCCGTTTGAGCAAGGTCTGACTAACAGGAAAGTATGGATTTGTTGAGACAGTGGGCTGGGTTGTAACTTTTCTCAAAATGCTATAAGCGTAGCTGTTCACACCTAGTTTCTTGGCAATCCCAAGCTGCCAATTCTGTCTCACTGAAAACTGATAAACTCACAGCTAACTTCCGCCTTCGTAAGCCCCCTTTTTTTGAGACAATAATAATTTGCGGAATTTTGCAACTTTAGGAGCTACTACAGCCCTGCAATAAGGTTGCTGAGAATTATTAGCGTAATATTCCTGATGATAATCCTCTGCCGGATAATATTCTGATAATGGTGTAACTTCTGTAACAATCGGCGCATCCCAGATTTTGGAACTATTCTGTTCGGCAATTACTTTTTCGGCAATAGCCTTTTGTTCATTGCTATGGTAAAAAATTGCAGAACGATATTGAGTGCCTACATCATGCCCCTGCCGATTCAAAGTAGTGGGGTCGTGGATGGTGAAAAAGACCTGTAAGATTTTCTCAAAGGTGATTATCTCCGGGTTGAAAGTAAGCTGAACTACTTCGGCATGCCCGGTGGTTCCGGCACAAACCTGTTTGTAGGTTGGGTTTTTAACCTTCCCACCCGCGTAGCCTGATACTACGTCCAAAACACCCTTTAGCTCATCGTAAACCGCTTCCAAACACCAGAAGCAACCGCCAGCAAGGGTTGCCAATTCTTTTTTACTTCCATTTTGCATATATATTTCTATCCTTTAACTTGAGTAAGTTACCATTCAGGCGAACAACATCGGTTCTCCAAGTTTGGAGTATAGGCATTATATTGAAGTATGCTGCTTATAGCTATATGCCAACGGTACGGTTAGCCGCTAGAATTTCATTTTGATATAAAATCGGTAAGGGTAGCCTAGTTTCATTGAACCTGTATGGCTTTTTCTGTTACTATGCTCTACGCATACTGAAAATAATGTTATTCTGAACCTTGTATTTATTTTCACGATTTGTAAGTCTTGCTACCTCACCTTAATGAGATTTACATTAATATAAATCGAAGACGCTGTAGGTGTTTTCTTAACTTGTCTAAATTACCTAGGGGAATTTTATGAAAAAACGGATAATAGTCATTGGTAGTGGATTCGGCGGTTTGGCAGCAGCCATTCGCCTTGCTGCACAGGGACACGAAGTCGAGATTTTTGAAAAAAGAGATAAACCCGGTGGGCGGGCTTATGTCTTTGAAAAAGACGGTTTCAAGTTCGATGCCGGACCAACCGTAGTTACCGCGCCGTTCATGCTCGATGACCTTTGGAAGGCTGCCGGAAAGAAACGCGAAGACTATTTTGACCTAGTTTTATGCAATCCCTATTACCGCATCTTTGACCATATTGGCAGGCATTTTGATTACACCAGTAATGAAGAAGATGTATTAAAGGAAATCGCTAAAATAAGCCCGGCAGATAGAGATGCTTATGAGCCTTTCATGAAAGCATCCTACGCTATTTTCAAGAAAGGTTTCCTCGAATTATCGGATAAACCCTTCTTGAAATTTACCGATATGCTCAAGGTTGCGCCCGACCTTATCAAGCTAAAATCCTATCTAAGCGTGTACACCTATGTATCCAAGTTCTTCAAGGATGAATTTCTGCGCCGCTGCTTTTCCTTCCATCCGCTTTTGATTGGCGGCAACCCCTTTGTAGCATCCTCAATCTATGCGCTGGTGGATTACCTAGAGCAAAAATGGGGTATTCTCTACGCAATGGGTGGCACAAATGCTATCGTCTCTGCTATGGTAAAGCTTTTTGAGGAACTGGGCGGCAAGTTGAACTTAAATAGCGAGGTGCAACAGATACTGGTACAGGATGGAAAAGCTACCGGAATATTGCTACGTGGTGGTACAATTCACCATTCCGACATCGTTATCTCAAATGGGGATGTGGCAAATACATACCGTGAATTGATTGCTCCGCAAGCTAGAAAAAAGAATACCAACCACCGTTATGAGAAGCGGACGGCTTATAGTATGTCGCTGATGGTAATATATTTCGGTACAAACAAACGCTACAACGATGGAAAGCTGGCGCATCACAACATCATTCTAGACGAGAGTTATCGAGAGTTGTTAAAAGACATCTTCAAGACCAAAAAACTTTCCAAAAACTTTTCCCTGTACCTGCATATGCCCACCAAAACTGACCCAAGCGTTGCGCCGGAAGGACATGAGACCTTTTATGTGCTTTCACCCGTACCTAACCAGCGGTCAGGTATAGACTGGAGTACACAGGCGAAGCCTTACCGAGATGCGATTATGAATTTCCTTGAAAAGAATTATTTGCCCGATTTGAGCAAGCATATTGTTATGGAGCATATGGTTGACCCGCGCTATTTCGAGAACGAGCTTAACACCTATTTAGGCACGGGCTTTTCAGTGCAACCGACTTTGCTGCAATCGGCGTGGTTTAGACCGCATAACCGCTCTGAGGATATTCCAAACCTGTACATTGTAGGGGCTGGTACACATCCCGGCGCGGGTATTCCGGGGGTGCTTTCTTCGGCGGTAGTAACGGCAAATCTTATAGGACCTGCCTAAGCAGGGCTTTTGCTTTGCAGTCAAGGGGTTTAAGCCCCTTGTCTCTACCACCGCTTTTTTTCACCACTCCACTGTTATTTTTTTTCTATAGCCCGGTATGTCGCGGCGAGGATAAAACCCGGTGATATGATTTTGCACCAGCGCAAGCAATCTGCTCATGCGGGCGGTTTCTTCGCCGCCTTCTATGCGGGTGAAACTAAGCTGAACCTCATTGGAATTGACTTCAATCACGGGGAAATTCAGACAGTTAAGGGGTGCGTTTAATTGAACTAACAACCAGTTATCCCGGCGTACCAACCTATGCGTATGGGTATGCCCGCAAAAATAAAAGCCCGGTCCTTTACGCCAACTTTCGAGTATTTCCAACACTTCATTACTGTTGGTAATATGGAAATCAGAAATGCGTTTGCGATGTATTAATTCGCTTAAAGGGTGATGGGCAATAACAAATACAGGTCCATTTGGAGTGCTGGCAAGTTGTTGAGAGAGCCAATCTAATTGTTCTTGGTCAACTTTACCTCTTGTATCAGCGCAATGTCTTGGCGTTGAAGTGTCTAGTACCAAAAACTTACCAGTTTTTCTGGTCGAAGAAAGACCAGCTATAGTTCTTTCAACAACTGGGTCTATAGCATAATAACTGGGGGATGGATTAGATGTATAGTAAGCTACTTCTCTTCGGCTCATTCGCCAGAGGTCATGATTGCCATTTGCAAGATATAGTTGCTCTATACCCGCCCGCCTAGCACAAGTTCGCAGACCATTAAACTCATCTGGATGGCTATTATGTGAAGCGTCTCCCGCTAGAAAAACTAATTCTGGCTCGAACTTTTTGACTGTACGAAAAAGACGCAAATAAAACTCATCTCGTATTTTTCGTAACGAGCCTAGCGGGTATTCGCAGAAATGTAAATCCGGCAATACTACGAAACGCAATTCTATCCAACCTATTTTCTATCAAATATTTTAAGTTAGTATAGCATAATAGAAGGAAATTATTTGTAGCCAGAGTTAGAATGTTAAAAAAGCGATAAAGCTCAAACTCTCGAAAGAACCAAAAGTTTAGTTATTTAAAAGGTCAAAAAATTCAAAATAAAGTATTTGACAGACCGAATTCCTTTGCTATAATGTAGATGGAGCGTGTACGCTCCACGTGGTTAAACCGCGTTCTCTTAGTCTATCGCTTACTGAAGAATAGTTGGCTAGTAGAGTTCCATCCTCAAAAATGCAAGAGCAAGCTTGGCACTCGAACCTCGAATCTGATTCGTGTTCACTTCCCGGAAAACAGTGGGGCTTTCTGTTTTACTGTCCCGCAGACAGGTTTAAGCCGGTTCGAACCCGTTTTGAGTATGAGCTTATCCGGACTTGATTCCTAAAGTCTAGGCATGGCTGTGCTATTTTCACAGCCTGATTTAGCTTATAGCTGTATCCGTTATTTTTTCTCGTTATCTCTTCCCCTAGGGGAAAGAAAGTGAAGGTTAGTTTTAGTATGACGGTTAAACTGTTTGTCGGCAACCTGTCTTTTAAAGCCACTGAGGACTCTCTGCAACAACTGTTTGAACAAGCAGGTGAAGTTGTGTCCACCCGTATTGTGACAGATCGCGAAACGCAGCGCCCTCGCGGTTTTGGCTTTGTAGAAATGAACACCAAAGAAGATGCGGATAAAGCAATCCAGATGTTCGATGGTTATATGCTTATGGGTCGCCCTATTGCAGTAAACGAAGCTCGCCCTCGTGAAGAAGGCGCCCCTCGCGGTGGTGGCGGTAATCGAGGCGGCGGTGGTCGTGGGGGTTATGG
>Ga0194047_10000982_pt1 | contig 18165 bp, 14 predicted proteins | sample JunL225m_MetaG_2_FD_160070 | JGI IMG/M metagenome (GOLD analysis project Ga0194047, IMG submission 160070) | Anoxic zone freshwater microbial communities from boreal shield lake in IISD Experimental Lakes Area, Ontario, Canada - Jun2016-L221-5m | ecosystem: Environmental > Aquatic > Freshwater... | reverse complement strand
TCCTTGTATATATCTTAGTAGTAATAGTAATAAGGCTTCTTACTTCGGTGGATAAGTCAAAAACCCCAAATAAATCAACCCATTAAATGACAAAAAACCTGTGGAAAACCACTGTATAAAGCCTGCATAAAACGGGGATAACTTTATTTCAATACCCTATTTTTGCATGAAGCTGAGTCTTTCCACAATTTATCCACACACAATCCCCAAACTTATCCCTACTGTTATCCACACCCTTATCCACAGACCAAAACTAAGCCTTCAGTGTCTGCTCAATCACATGGATTTCATGGTTAAGCTGCCCATCGTGGGCCCGCTCATCAGCTATTTTACGAACAGCATGTAAAACAGTGGTGTGGTCTCTGCCACCAAAAAGCTCCCCAATCTCAGGAAGGCTCTTTTGAGTAAGCTCTTTGGCCATAAACATCGCAATTTGGCGCGGTCGGGCGATATTGGCGGGCCGTTTTTTTGAATACATGTCGGCGACCTTAATGCTATAAAAATCAGCCACTGCCTTTTGAATGTTTTCAACAGAAATCTGTCGATTTTGTATCGAAAGCAGGTCTTTAAGGGCGATTCTTGCCACATCGATGGTGACCTCGCGCCCATGAAAGCGCACAAAAGCCAAAATCTTTCGTAACGCCCCCTCTAGCTCCCGCACATTAGAGCGCAAGTGTTTGGCTACAAAAAAAGCCACATCTTCACTCATAGGAATCCCCTCACTAACCGCCTTCTTCATCAAAATCGCAACGCGCATTTCTAACTCAGGGGGCTCAATGGCAACCGTAAGCCCAGAATCAAACCGAGAAATCAGTCGATCATCAATACCAGCCATTTCTTTTGGGTAGGTGTCGCTTGTAATGATGACTTGGGCTTTGTTGCTTAGTAGGGCCTCAAACGCATAAAAGAACTCTTCTTGGGTTCTTGATTTGCCGCTAAAAAACTGAATGTCATCAATTAACAGGAGGTCTAGGGAGTGGTAGTAACGCTTAAACCGATCAAACGCTTTTTGTTGATAGGCGCGCACCACGTCAGACACATATTGTTCCGCATGGATGTACCGAATCCGAGCATTGGGCTTTTCCTTTAGCAGGTGATTTCCAATGGCATGAATAAGGTGAGTTTTACCAAGGCCGACACCACCATATAAAAACATGGGGTTATACGAGCTGCCCGGGTTGTGCGCAACCTGAATCGAAGCGGCCCGCGCAAGCTGATTGGCCTTACCAGTTACAAACGTTTCGAAGGTAAGGTTTGGGTTAAGTTTGGAGTGGTCTTCAACCTCAAACGCGCTTTCTTCTAGAGAAACTGCCGCCTCCAAAGGGTTTGGTTGTTGAGATTTTAGTGTGGCGGCCTCTATGGTTGGGGCGGCCACACTAAGCGGCGTTCCCACCTCAACGTCAATTACAAAACTAATATTTATAGGAAGACCAAAATACTCCGAGGCAAGCTCTTGAAAGCGGTCTGAAAACGTTTTTTTGATCCAATCTAGCTTGAATCTGTTGGGCGCCCCCACTGTTAGTGAGTGATCACTCTCGTCAAAAGATACAAGGGTTAGGGGTTGGATCCAGGTTTTAAATTGCTGTGGAGATAACTCGCGAGAAAGCGCGCTGATGGCGCCATCCCAAAAACCTAAGGGGCTAATTGAATTCAAGGCGGGGGGATTTTGTAGGTTGCTCATATTTTTAGAGAATCCATTGTAGCGATGCTACAAAGTTATCCACAAGTAAGAAAAACGTGGAAAAGCTGTGGATAACTTGTGTATAAAGATAAAAAACCTAGCCAAATTAGGTGTTTAGAAAAAATACACCCAAAAATAGAGAAAAACACCTATATATTCGTCAAGATAGATTGACCTTTTGCTCTGCAACAAGGAAAATACTTGGTTTTCCTAGGATCTATCATGAAAAGAACATACCAACCATCAGTAACCCGCCGCAAGCGTACCCACGGCTTTCGTATTCGTATGAAAACCAAAAGCGGACGCGCAGTATTGAATGCACGCCGTGCAAAAGGCCGCAAGCGTTTGGCAGTTTAATTTAGCAATTGAACAGCGCAAGGATTTCTGAATTACTTAAAACAAACCCCAGGTCAAATATGTACTGGGGCTTGTATGTTGCGCCTTCCCAAGAAAGCGAAACGCCCGACTTGGGGGTGGCGGTAGCAAAGAAATTAGTCAAAAGAGCGGTTGATCGCAATCGCATAAAGCGGATGCTTCGAGAGTTGATTTGGAAGGCTCAAACTAACGCCCTAAATAAGGATGTAGTGGTTAAGCTGAAAAAGCCAATTGGTCGCGAAACGCGCGGCAAGTTAAGAAAAAAAGAAAAAGACCTTTTGCGCTCCCAGATGGTGGGGTTGATTTAGAGTGCGCCTCCTCAATAATGCTGCCCTTAGGCTCGTGAAAATTTACCAGCTTGTTTTAAGCCCCTATTTAGGCATGCATTGCAAATATGTTCCGAGCTGCTCGCAATATGCCTGCGACTGCTTTAACCATTACGGATTTATTAAAAGCTTTGGCTTGGTTATGTGGCGAATTTTGCGCTGCAACCCTTTGTCACGAGGCGGTTATGATCCTGCAGTAAAACAAACATCTCATTAAATTAAGTGAATGCAAATGGACTTTAAAAAAACAATTCTTTGGGCTGTGTTCTCCATGTCGGGGCTAATGCTTTACAACAATTGGCAGGTCCATGAGGGTAAGCCATCCATGTTTGGCGGCACGCCCGTAAGCACAACAGCGCCAACAGACAAGTCCAGCGTAGCCAATAAGGTAGATGTACCAAGCCAAATATCAGGCGCCCCAGTGATTGCTGCAACTCCAACCGTGAATTCTGGCGCAATGGAAAGCGCAGAAAAGTTTGTTTTGCAAAATGATGTTTTGGTTTTAGAAATTAGCGCTAATGGCGCTAATGTTATTGATGCGAAATTGTTGAAGGCCCTCGCATCGGATAACAAGCCAATAGAGTTGTTTCAGTACACCCCTACCCATAAATATTTTGCGCGCTCTGGGTTGATCTCTCTTGCCAACAATGACTTACCAAATCACACTAGCGCATTTAAGCTGGTTCAGTCTGGAAAAGACGGTTCAGGCAGACCCTTTCTCATCCTTGCTAGTGAGCGCAACGGCGTCAAATTAGAAAAAACATTTATCTTAAATCCAGGAAGCTATGTTGTCGATGTTGGGCATCGAGTTACTCAGTCTGGCGCAAATGCTACACCGTTGGTCCTCTATACAGAGTTAGTGAGAGACGGCAGTCAAGAACAAAAAATTGGTCCATTCGATGGCGCATTTTCAGCAAGTACATTTACTGGCCCTGCTGCTTATACAGATAAAGAAAAATTCAATAAGCTGGAATTTACGGCGATTGATAAAAATAAAATTACTATTCCAACACAAGTTGCTGCTGGTGAGCCCTCTTGGATTGCAATGGTTCAACACTATTTTGCTAGCGCGTGGATTCCAAGCGACAAATCAGCTCGCGATATTTATGCTGGAAAAATTGACAACGGTTTGTATCGAATTGGTATGCAAATCCCTATTGGGGTTGTGGCACAGGGATCCACGGTGGTTGAAAAAGCCCGTTTATTTGTTGGTCCACAGGAAGAAACGGTTTTAGAAACAATTGCCCCTGGTTTTGAATTGCTAAAAGATTACGGCTACTTAACCATTTTGGCAAAACCCATTTTCTGGCTATTAGAAAAAATTCATGGTTACGTTGGTAACTGGGGTTGGGCCATTATCCTTTTAACGGTTTTGATTAAGTTGGTGTTCTTCCCGCTCTCAGCCGCTAGCTATAAATCCATGGCCCGCATGAAAGAAGTTCAGCCACGCTTGATGGCTATGAGGGAACAATATAAAGGTGAGCCACAAAAACTGAATCAAGCGATGATGGAGATGTATCGCAAAGAGAAAATTAATCCTCTTGGCGGATGCTTGCCGGTGGTAATCCAGATTCCAGTATTTATTGCCCTGTATTGGGTACTATTGTCATCGGTTGAAATGCGTGGCGCACCATGGGTTTTGTGGATTCATGACCTATCTGTGCCGGACCCGTATTATATTTTGCCGGTCATCATGGCTATATCGATGTTTGTACAAACTAAGCTCAATCCAACACCACCAGATCCAATTCAGGCAAAGGTGATGATGTACATGCCGATTATATTTTCAGTCATGTTCTTCTTCTTCCCAGCAGGTTTGGTCTTGTATTGGGTGGTTAACAATTTGTTATCGATTGCGCAACAGTGGCAGATTAACCAAATGTTTGGAAAAAAAGACGCCAAGTAGTCTAGTGACGGCATAAATTCCATGGAAAGCGCGCTGCAATGATGACCAGAAAGTTGCCCATCATTGCGGTTGCAACCGCTCCAGGAAAGGCCGGCGTTGGCGTAGTTCGGATCAGCGGGCCGAGTCTTAAATTCATTACAACAGCACTTTTTCAAAAAGAGCTTTCCCCACGACAAGCAAACTTAGTGACCTTGCGTGATGCTGGCGGGCAGATTATTGATCAACTGATTGCAATTTATTTTCTTGCCCCCTCTTCGTTTACTGGTGAAGATGTTTTAGAGCTTCAGTGTCATGGCGGCCCACAACTTCTCGAGCTGGTTATGAGGCGCTGCCTTGAGTTGGGCAAGGATGAGGGGCTGGTAATTGCGGAGCCGGGCGAATTCTCTTTGCGCGCTTACTTAAATAATAAAATTGACCTAGCCCAAGCAGAGGCGATTGCAGACTTAATTGATGCGCAGAGTGAGGCGGCTGTTCTTGGCGCAGCCAGGTCGCTTCAGGGTGCCTTCTCTGATGACATCAATAATCTTATTGAAGAAATTACTCAATTACGCATCTTGGTTGAGTCAACTCTAGATTTTCCCGAGGAAGAAATTGAGTTTTTAGAAAACGCGCTCGCCCGTGAGCGTTTAGCCGCGGTCAAAACAAAATTGCAGGCTCTGCGTGATGGCTCTAAGCAGGGAAAAATTTTGCGCGATGGCATCCAGTTAGTTTTAGCTGGTGCCCCGAACGTTGGCAAAAGCTCTTTACTCAATAGACTGGCAGGCGAAGAGATAGCAATTGTTACCCCCATTGCTGGCACCACTCGAGATCGCGTTAAAGAAAGCATCACTATTGAGGGGGTGCCTATGCATATTATTGATACTGCTGGTTTACGCCCTACAAGCGATATAGTTGAGGCAAAGGGCATTGAAAGATCTTGGGACGCGATTCGGCTTGCAGACTTAGTGATTTTTTTGACAGACCCCCAGTCTTCTGATGACGGACTAAGGGAGCAAATTCTTTTAGAGATTCCTGCAAAATGCCCAATTCTGGAGGTTGTCAACAAGTCAGATTTAGCGACTTCTAGCGCAGAAAATAATTTGAAAGAGGCAACTTTGATCTCTGCCAAAACTGGGGCAGGACTTGACGCCTTAAGGCAAAAAATATTAGAAATGGTTGGTTGGAGCGGCTCCCAGGAGGGGGCAATTATTGCCCGAAGAAGGCATTTAGACTGCTTAGAGCGAGCATCAGACCATATAGCCAGGGCGGAACAATTCGCAGCAAATGGCAACAATTCCCTAGAGTTATTCGCTGAAGAGCTCTTTTTAGCCCAAAACTACCTTGGACAAATTACTGGAAAGCTTCTTCCAGATGACCTTTTGGGCAAAATTTTTAGCCAATTCTGTATTGGGAAATAAAGGGTTGTTCTTTATTAGCTTGGGTCTTTCTGATCCCCCAAAATGATAAAATCACCAGATTAAAAAATTCAATTTTCAGAGGGAAACCACATGAGTACTGCAACAATAGATGTAAATACGCCCGAATATGTCAGAAATAAGCGCTTAGTTGAATGGGTGGCAGAAGTTGCAGCCCTTACAAAGCCGGATGCAATTCATTGGTGTGACGGCTCCCAAGCTGAGTATGACGAGCTTTGTGAGTTGTTGGTAAAGGCCGGTGTTTTTAAGCGACTTAATCCAGCAAAACGCAAAAATTCATTTTTAGCATTGTCTGATCCTGATGATGTGGCTCGCGTAGAGGATAGAACTTATATCTGCTCTGCTAAACAAGAGGACGCAGGCCCTACAAACAACTGGGTAAACCCTGCAGAAATGCGCGCGACTTTGCAGCCCTTGTTTGAGGGCTCAATGCGCGGCAGAACAATGTATGTAGTCCCATTCTCAATGGGCCCAATTGGTTCTCCAATTGCTCATATTGGCGTTGAGTTATCAGACAGCCCCTATGTTGCTATCAATATGCGTTTAATGACCCGCATGGGCAAAGCGGTTATTGATCAGCTAGGCGCTGATGGTGAATTTGTACCGTGCATCCACACTGTGGGTAAGCCGCTAAGCCCCGGTGAAAAAGATATGGCCTGGCCGAATAACAAAACGAAGTACATTGTTCACTATCCAGAGACTCGTGAAATTTGGTCTTTTGGTTCTGGCTACGGCGGCAATGCCTTGTTAGGCAAAAAATGTTTTGCACTGCGCATCGCCTCTAACATGGGCCGTGAACAAGGCTGGCTCGCTGAGCATATGTTGATCTTGGGCGTAACTTCTCCTGAAGGAAAAAAATATCACGTTGCGGCAGCATTTCCATCCGCTTGTGGCAAAACCAACTTCTCAATGATGATTCCTCCAGCAGGATTCGATGGTTGGAAGGTAACCACCATTGGCGATGACATCGCATGGATCAAGCCACGCAAAGACCCGGTTACCGGCAAAACCCGTTTGTTTGCGATTAACCCTGAGTCTGGATATTTTGGAGTTGCTCCCGGAACAAATCGCTTAACCAACCCTAACTGCATTGATTCGCTGAACCAAGACGTAATTTTCACTAACGTTGGTTTAACTGATGATGGTGATGTGTGGTGGGAGGGTTTGACAGAAACCCCACCCGCGCATTTGATTGATTGGCAAGGTAAAGACTGGACTCCAGCAGACGGCGCAGCTGGACACAAAGCCGCTCACGCAAATTCACGTTTCACTATGGCGGCTACAAATAATCCTGCAGTCGATCCTCACTGGGATGATCCAGCAGGAGTTCCAATTGATGCATTCTTATTCGGTGGTCGTCGCTCAACTACTGTGCCTTTAGTCAGTGAGGCGCGCGATTGGGTTGAGGGTGTGTATATGGCTGCAACGATGGGCTCCGAGACAACTGCTGCTATTACTGGTCAGGTTGGCGTAGTTCGTCGTGATCCATTTGCCATGATCGCCTTTGCTGGTTACAACATGAGTGATTATTTCCAGCACTGGTTAAATATTGGCAAGAAGCTAGCAGCCGAAGGCGCTGTATTACCTAAGATCTATTGTGTGAATTGGTTCCGCAAAGACGAGAGCGGTAAGTTTGTATGGCCGGGTTACGGCGAAAACATGCGCGTACTTTCTTGGATTTTGGGCCGTGTTGATGGCACAGCAAAAGGTGTTGAAACTGTATTTGGTATCTCCCCAGAGTATGCTGACTTGAACTGGCAGGGCTTAGATTTCTCAACAGGTAAGTTTGACAAGGTTATTACAGCCAAGGTTGATGACTGGAAGCAGGAATTGAAATTACACACCGAATTGTTTGAGCATCTTGGCGAACGCTTGCCTAAAGAGTTATTAGAAATGCGCGCAAAAATTGAAAAGCGCCTGAACGCTTAATTCAATATTTTTTACTAAACATTTTATCTAGATTTATTTAATGACCAAACCCCAACACCATGAAATAGTGGTGATTGGGGCAGGCATTTGCGGGGCAACGATTGCGAATGAGTTGCTTTGCCGCGGCAAAGCGGTTTGTATTGTTGATGCCGCACACTCCCCTGCAACTGCTTGTTCAAGCCATGCTTACGCGATTGCCCATCCTCATATTGGGAGGGGCTCTCCACGCTTGCTACGCCTCACGCGAATTGCTTTTTTGCTGGCAGAGGCTAGATGGGGAAAGCTTTGGAATCAACATGGAATTTTCCAGCCCACCAAAAAAGATCGGATCTTTGATCGGGCGGAAATGAGCAATTATTTGCACTCATTAGATCTTGACGAATCTATTGCAAAGCCCTTAGATGTTCAAGAAGCCGAAAACATTTGTGGCATCAAACAGTCTGGAGTTTGGCTCCCACGGGGTGCCTCTTTAAGCCTATCTGATGCAAGCAATATTCTTTTGCAAGATCACGAGCGCTTAACTTGTCTTTGGAATACCAAGATTACAAAGCTTGAAAAGACCAACGGAAAGTGGCAGTTGCTGGGAAGCTCCAATGAAGCCATCCTTTCTGCAGATAAAGTTGTTGTGGCGATTGCAATGGATAGCAAAGCTCTTTTGAGTACGATTGGTGTTCGTTTGCCTCTAAAACCAGTTCGCGGTCAGCTCAGCATTTTTTCAATTAAAGCGGATGATCCCTGGGTGAAAAAATTACCCAGGGTTGGAATATCCGGAGATGGATATTGCCTGCCAGCCCAACAGCTCGAGGATGGTAGTTATCGTTGGAGTGTGGGCTCCAGCTTTGACGAGGGTGAAGATGATCTTGGGTCAAGAGATGGAAGCGATGCCTTTAATCGTGAGCAAGCGCAAGGCTTGGTAGATTTTTTTGAAGGAGACACCAACAGCCTAATCAAGGCCGGCGACTTTGTCGGCGTTCGTTGTGTAGCGGGTGATCGTCTGCCAATCATTGGCGCGCTTTCCCAAAAACCCGGGATCTTTTTAGCTACTGCACTAGGTTCAAGAGGGGTTTTATGGTCAGCCTTGGCGGCAAAATTAATTACCGCTCAAGTAATAGACGATGACTTCGCCTTGCTCGCTCGCTTCGGTTTTGCTGCAGACTTGCTTGCTGCGCTTGCGCCAGCCCGCTTCTTCGCAGGCGCCTTGGCCGCACCAGCGGCCTTGGCTTCAAACTCAAAACCAATTTTCCCATCTGGCCCTAAAGCTAAATAGGCCTTAAAGCCCCGCCCAGTGCGGTTTGATTTGAAATTGGTTAAGAGGTCTGTCTTACCTTCTTTGAGTAATTTTTGCACTTGCTCAGGCGCAATTTCTTGCTGCAAAACAACCTTGCCAGTTTTGAAATCACACGTTTTGCTTGGACCAGTATTCTTTTCACAAACGTATCGCATGCCATCTTCATATATCGCACCCGAACATTTTGGACACACGCCTAAAGCTTGGCGCCCTGTGAAATCAATCGCTTCCGTTTCTTCGTCTTGCGTGTTGCCAAAATCGAACTCAAGCTTAAAGCCCGCATTTGGATAGTCGGCATCATCCTCAGGTATCTCACTTAACTTAATAATTGCTGCAAATGGCCTACCTATTTTGCTGCGGAAGCCCTGCAGGGGGCCGATGGTTTTCTCGCGCAGCAATTCTTCTACTTCGGGATATTCAAAGGCCCGTCCGCCAGGAGTTTTGCTGATCGTAAAACCACATTTTTCACAAGCAAAGCGACGGTAGTTTTCTTTTACCGGGCCCTTGCAGTGTGGGCATGGCGTAGTCATTATGGCGTAGTCACCTGGAATAGTATCGCTGTCATATTCCTTTGCGCGCTTAACAATGCGCTGAGTCATTTGTGCAATCTCTTGCATAAAGGTATCGCGATTCATCTTGCCTTGCTCGATCAGCGAAAGCTTGTTTTCCCAGTTGCCGGTGAGGTCAGGACGCGTTAACTCTTCTACATCAAGACCGCGCAACAGTGTCATTAACTGAAAAGCTTTTGCGGTGGGGATTAGTTCACGTGCTTCGCGCACAATATATCTTTCCGCAAGCAATCCTTCGATGATTGCAGCACGTGTTGCAGGCGTACCCAAACCTTTCTCTGCCATGGCCTCGCGCATCTCGTCATCATCAACCCATTTGCCGGCACTTTCCATGGCCGATAGTAAGGTTGCTTCCGTATACCGTGCAGGAGGTTTAGTTTTTAATGGGACTGCAACAATCGATTCACTTTGAACGGTTTCGCCTTCTTTGACTGGCACTAGTTCGTCATCAGCTTGATTTGATTTGCCGTAAACAGTGAGCCAGCCGGGATTAACCAGTACGCGACCTTCAGTTTTGAAGTGGTGTCCTGAGGCTTCAGTAATTCGAGTTGTTACTCTAAATTCTGCGGCTGGATAAAAGACTGCCAAGAAACGGCGCACTACTAAGTCATATAACTTTGCCTCTGGCTCACTTAGAGTTTTTGGTGTTTCTAGTGTTGGAATAATGGCGAAGTGATCGGAAATTTTTGAGTTATCAAAGATGCGTTTATTCGGCTTAATCCAACCATATCCCGCTTTTGCTTTCGGATCTTTTGGGTCACCTTGAAGAATTTGTTTAGCAAATGAACGATATTCATGCGAGTGCTCAGCAAGCGTTTCCATCGTTTGCTTAACCGTATCTAAGTAGTCTTCTGGAAGCGCTTTTGCATCAGTTCGAGGATAAGTTAAAACCTTGTGGCGCTCATAGAGAGCTTGGGCTAAACCCAAAGTATTTTTTGCTGAAAAACCAAAGCGTGCATTGGCTTCACGTTGCAAGCTCGTTAAATCAAATAGTTGAGGCGCTAATTGTGTAGCAGGTTTTGCCTCTTCTGTAACGCTCGCTTTTTTCCCGCGGCATGCCGCAACAATGCTTTGCGCTGCAGCTTCACTCCAGAGGCGATTTTCACGAGCATCTGGCTCGGTAACATCTTTTTTGAATTTTGGATCAAACCAGCGCCCTTCATAAACACCGGCAGCAGCAATAAATTCACCCTTAACTTCCCAATAGTCTTTTGAAATAAATTTGCGAATAAGTTCTTCGCGTTCGACAACTATCGAGAGTGTGGGGGTTTGAACACGCCCTACCGTAGTCAAGAAGAATCCACCACTCTTGCTGTTAAAGGCGGTCATAGCACGCGTACCATTGATGCCCACCAGCCAGTCAGCTTCACTACGGCAACGGGCCGCATCGGCTAGAGGTTGCATTTCTATATCAGTACGCAAGTTTGCAAAACCGTCACGAATTGCTGCAGGCGTCATTGACTGTAACCAAAGTCGTTTGACGCTTTGAGATGCTTTTGCATGTTGAGCGATAAGGCGGAAAATAAGCTCCCCCTCCCGCCCTGCGTCACATGCATTAATGAGTGAGGTAACGTCTTTACGCTTGATGAGTCTTTGTAAAACCTTGAGCCGTGATTCGGTTTTTACAATTGGGCGCAAGTCAAAATAAGGGGGCACAACTGGCAAATTCGCAAAAGACCATTTGCCACGTTTCACTTCGAACTCTTCTGGCGCTGCTATTTCTAGGAGGTGCCCAACAGCAGAGGAGATTACAAAGTCCTCATTTTCAAAATAGTCTTCATGTTTTGTAAAGCCACCTAAGGCTTTGGCAATATCGTTGGCTACCGAGGGTTTTTCGGCAATGATGAGCGCCTTGGGTTTATCCGCGGAAGAGGTTTTGGAGGTGCTTTTGGTAGATGCTTTAGCCACGCGATTGCCTAAATTTGAGCCTGAAATGATGTTTTTAATAAGGGAAAAAGGTGATCAATTTAAACCAAATCAGGGTTTGATCGATTGCCCGCCTCTTTTTTATTATTAACCGATAAATTGGGAAAAGTCCAAAAAGGCAAGTTTTTCATTCTGAGGGCGCGTTTTTCTAAATGAATTTTGAATAAAAAGCTGCATTTAAACTACTTTAAATAGGGTTTTTCTCAAAAAACCAACTCTTCTAGTACATCTTCGGGGTTTCGTACTAGTTTTGCTCCTTGCTGAATGAGAAGGTTGCAGCCTCTGGAAAGGGGGTGGCGAATGGACCCTGGAATCGCGAAAACCTCCCTCCCTAGCTCTAAAGCGAGCCTTGCAGTAATCAGAGAGCCAGATCTTTCGGCTGCTTCAACCACAAGCACACCAATAGATAGGGCTGCAATAATTCGATTCCGCCTTGGGAAGTGGCATGACTTTGGTGGCTCCCCTAAAGCGAGTTCAGAGATCAAACAGCCTTGCTCGCTAATCTTTTTGGCTAAATCCAGATGCTCTTTGGGGTAAATCACATCTACGCCGGCCCCACAGACTGCCACAGTCAGGTGATTGGGCCCAAGCCTTAGGGTTGCCTGGTGGGCCGCCCCGTCAACGCCTCTTGCAAGCCCTGAGACTATTAACAAACCAGCGCTTGAGAGCCCTTGCGCAAAAGTAGCAGCATTTTTAAGGCCCTCAAAACTGGCATTGCGAGCCCCCACTATTGCAATCATGGGCTTTTGCAGCAAGTTGAGATCTCCATTTATATAGAGACGCTGCGGCGGATCGTATAAATCATTAAGGCGAGATGGGTAGTAATGATCCCCATGGGTGATGCAGGTGAAATGTTTTGATTTAAGAGGTGTGGACATTAAAAGATTTTGATCTTTTAGCAATTTGCGGCAATCAGGACAGACTGATTGCTCTGTTGGATAATTCCTATATGGCTTTGTTAAACGTCCTTTGTTATCCAGACCCCCGCTTGCATAAGGTTGCTAAACCTGTTGCGCAGGTAGATGAGCGCATCCAAAAAATAGTTGCTGACATGGCAGACACAATGTATGAGGCGCCGGGTGTTGGTTTAGCTGCAACACAGGTGGATATACACGAACGCATCTTGGTGATTGATGTGTCAGACGAGCAAAATAATTTGCAGGTTTTTATTAATCCAGAAATTATTTGGGCAAGCCCCGAAAAGAAATCATGGCGCGAAGGCTGCCTTTCTGTTCCTGAGTTTTATGATGAAATTGAAAGACCTGCACAAGTTCGAGTTAAAGCGTTAGATATTGATGGCAAAGAGTTTGAGCTTGATGCAGACGGCTTATTGGCAGTTTGTTTACAACATGAGCTCGACCATTTGCAAGGCAAAGTGTTTGTTGAGTACTTGTCTTTACTCAAGCGAACTCGTATTTCACAAAAACTAAAAAAGCGCGCCAAAGAGTTAGCGGGTGAGCGCTAGGCGCCGCTAATGAAAATTGTATTTGCTGGAACTCCCGAGTTTGCTGCGCAAGCAATACGCGCAATTCATGCTGCTGGTCATGAAATTGTCTTGGCCCTTACTCAGCCTGATCGCAGAGCAGGTAGGGGTATGCACTTACAAGCTAGCCCTGTTAAAGAGTTTGCTCTAGAAAAAAATATTCCAGTTTTGCAGCCTGAAACATTGAGGCGCAATAGTACCGATCCACAAAAACAAGTGCAAGCCCAAGAGGCATATCAGCGGCTGAGCGTTACTGAATTTGACGCTATGGTCGTTGTGGCATATGGACTGATATTGCCGCAAGATATTTTAGATATTACGCAGGCCCATGGAAGGAGCGGTAGCTTCAATATCCATGCATCTTTATTGCCTCGCTGGCGTGGTGCTGCACCGATACAGCGGGCGATTGAAGCGGGCGATACAAAAACAGGTATTTGTATTATGCAAATGGATGCGGGTCTTGATACCGGTGATACCGTATTGGCGAATGAAGTTGAAATAAGGCCCGCTGAAACAAGCGCAAGCTTACATGATCAATTGGCTGAGATGGGGGCCAAATCCATCGTCGATGTGCTCAATCTTTTGCAAGCAGGTAAGAATTTAGTACGCACGCCACAGTCGAGTGCCGGCATTACCTATGCTGAAAAAATATTGAAGACGGAAGCAGAAATAGATTGGAATTTAAGTGCAGCAGAGATTGATTGCCGTATTCGTGCTTTTAACCCTTTTCCAGGGGCAACTAGCAATATTCAAGGGCTTGCGATGAAGTTTTGGAGCTCTCGCATTCCGAGGGAGGACGCGTATACGCAAACGGGTCGCCCCGGCGAGGTCTTGGGCTTTGGCGATGAGGGCGCCTATATTCAGTGTGGGAAAGGCGCTATAGAGATTCTAGAAATGCAAAAACCTGGTGGAAAAAAAATGGCTCCAAAGATGTGCCTTCAGCCACTTAAAGTCAACGAAGAGTTGTTATGTTTTCAAACGCCATAGCAAAAAATGGGGAATACCCCGGAGCAAATTCATTTGACTGATAAAAAAACGCCTCACAGCCTTCCGCTTTCTGAGGCAATCACGATTGCTGCACAGGCAGTTGGTGAAGTAATGAGTGGTAGATCACTTACTGAAGTTTTAGATGAATTAGACGCTCATGAGCGTCCTGTTGTGCAGAGCTTAAGTTTTGATGCTTTGCGTAAATGGGTTCGATCTCATGAATTGATAAAACAATTTATTCCTAAAACACCACCCCCGGAAGTAGACCATTTATTAAGTGTTGCGATTGCTCTGTTTTTACAAGAAGCCTCTGAAGGTAAGGGCTATGCACACCACACTATCGTAGATCAGGCCGTCAGGGCTTGTGGCGAATACGACAAGACTATGTATGCAAAGGGCTTAGTTAATGCAGTGCTGCGTAAGGTAAGCCTTATAGTTCAACCCCCGCAGGGAGCCTCCTCTTATCCGCCAGATCCTATTGCAATGTATGTGCCATCGTGGTGGCGCGCTAATTTAAAGCGTAACTACTCAAAGGCATGGCAATCCATTTTATTTGCTCAAGCAAAGCGTGCGCCATTAATTTTGCGAGTGAATCAAAAACAATATTCGCGTGAGCAATACCACGCTCTATTAAGCGAAGCTAGAATCACATCAACTCCAGTGAAAGAGATAGTCGGGGTAAATTTACCGTCTGCATTGTTATTGCCTAACCCAGTGCCAGTTTCAGAATTACCTGGTTTTTATACTGGTGCAGTGTCTGTGCAAGATGCTGGCGCACAACTTGCTGCAATTTTGTTAGATCCACAGGCGGGCGAAAGAATCTTGGATGCATGTGCCGCGCCCGGCGGAAAGACTGCACATGTATTAGAGTTGGCCGACTGCGATATGCTTGCTTTGGAATTGGATGGCGAACGGCTTGGAAAAATTAGCGGTAATTTAGACCGTTTGCGCTTGGCCTCAGAAAAAGTAAAAGTGCTCAGAGGCGACGCCTCTAAATCATCTTGGTGGGACGGCATCCTTTTTGACAAAATTTTGCTTGATGCCCCTTGTTCTGCATCTGGCATTGTTGCGCGCCACCCCGATATCCCTTTTTTAAGACGCGAGGCTGATATTCAGTCTTTGCAGCAAAAGCAACGCGGTATTTTGGAGCAGGCATGGTCCATGCTCAAGCCCGGAGGTTTGCTGCTCTATATAACCTGCTCTGTTTTTCCTGAGGAGGGTGAGGATCAGGCAATCTGGTTTGCGGCAGGGCATAGCAATGCGGTACGATTAGGCGCTCCAGGGCAGATTCTGCCTACGGAGGTAAGTGATGGTTTTTACTATGCTTTGTTTAAGAAAAATGGGCCATGAGCCAAAGAATTAAACAACTCATCTTTTTGTGTTTGATGGCGTTGAACATATTTTCAACCAGCGCAGGCGCAGAAGGAATCAAGATCAAATCCTTTGAGTTGGAAAGGGTTGATAACGACTGGCTTTTAAATGCCGCCTTCCAGATAGAGCTCTCTCCAGGATTAGAGGATGCGGTACAAAAAGGGGTAGTGCTCTATTTTCAGGCTGAATTTGATTTAACCCGCTCTCGCTGGTACTGGTTTGATGAGAAGGCGGCAATTGTCCAAAGACAAACACGCTTGTCTTACCAGCCCCTAACTCAGCAATATCGAATTGCCTCAGAGGGGTTTACATTTTCTGCGAAAACACTTTCTGAAGCTTTGCAAGCAGTTGGCAGTATTGGCGGTTGGCGCGTGATTGAGAGCGGCCAGATTGACGCCAATAAGTCCTATACAGCGAGTGTGCGCATGACTTTAGATCTGAGTAAGCTGCCAAAACCTTTTCAGGTAAATGCTCTGAACAATCGTGATTGGAATGTTTCAAGCGATTGGTATCGTTTCGCGTTTTCGCCCAATGGGCCCAATGTAATTAAGCAATGAGAGCATCAATTGCACCACTAATGGCCGATATTTTTGTATCAAAGGTCTGGAGAAAGAAGATTATTCCGATTGCGATTGGGGCGATTGGGGGTTTTGCCTTATTACTTTTAGTTCTGCTGTCAATTGCTTCATCCAATACAGAGTTTTTTGATAACTACTATATTTGGCTTTATGCGGCCAACATTGTTATTGGCATTTGTTTAACGCTGGTGATATTGACTTTAGTCGCCGTTATTGGAGTGCGCTGGTATCGCGGCCACTTTGGTACACGCCTGATTGCAAAACTAGCAATGATTTTTGCCTTAGTTGGAATTGTTCCAGGCTTAATTTTGTATGGCGTTTCTTTACAGTTCGTCTCACGTAGTATCGAATCTTGGTTTGATGTGAAGGTAGAGTCAGCGCTAAATTCTGGTTTAGAACTGGGACGCGTTACCTTGCGCGTTGCTCAAGAAGAGATATTGTCCGAGGGCAATTACATTGCCGAACAAATTGTTCAGGCTCCATCAGGAACGAGCTCTGATCAGGTTGGCGCGATGGTAATGAAGATCCGCAATCAATTTGGCATTCAGGAAGTTAGCCTTTTTAATATGCAGCGTAATTTGATTCTCACCAGCGAGTTAAGACCCAAAAAATATTTGCCTGCACCTAGCGCCGAGGTAGTTTCGGAGGCATTTCAAAAGAAGGGCATTACTTTTTTAGATCAAATTGAGCTCGATGGGGGGCAGCGAGGCTATCGAGTACGAGCCATTGTGCCGATCGTGCGAAAAAAATCGCCCCAAAGCAAATCTGATGTGGACGATAAATATTTCTTGCAGCTAGTACGATTCATTCCGACGCCGCTGGCAAAGAATATTTTTGCGGTTGAGTCAGCCTATAGTGAATATCAAGAGAAGTCGCTAGGGCGCACCGGTTTGCGTAAGATGTTTGTTGGAACATTGACCCTCACTCTATTTTTTGCTGTTTTCCTAGCGATTACTCTGGCGCTCTTATTAGGGCGTCAACTGGCCCGACCATTATTGATGTTGCTAAAGGGGACCCAGGCAGTTGCGCAAGGCGACCTATCGCCTAAGCCGGAGCTAGATACAGGGGATGAGCTTGGCATGCTGACTCGTCAATTTAATGTCATGACGAGGCAGTTAGCCGATACGCGCACATCTTTACAGGAGTCCAAGGCCTTTTTAGAAAGAGTGCTTGGAAGTTTGACTGCAGGAGTTTGCATCTTTGACAAAAACTACAACGTCGTCTCTAGCAATGCTGGTGCCGATCGTATCTTTAAGCAAGACCTGACTTATTTGGATGGCAAGCCCTTAAGTAGCAGCCCAGCCCTCCTGGAGTTTGAAGAGGCGATTAAAGAAGGCTTTGCTACCATGAAGCTTACGGTAACAGCATCTGAAGAAAGCTCTGCCACACAAATTAGTCACCAAAATGCCCCCGTTTGGCAAAAGCAAATCCAGCTCCACACTACAAATGAATTTGATAATGAGTTGGGCGTTACCTTATTTGTTAGAGGAACTGAATTGACGGAAGATTTGCGTATGGTGGTGTTTGATGACATTACTGATGTGGTTAGCGCGCAAAGATCGATTGCCTGGAGCGAGGTCGCAAGACGTTTAGCTCACGAAATTAAAAATCCCTTGACCCCAATACAGCTATCGGCGGAACGTTTACAACATAAGCTTGCCGGCAAGCTTAGCCCTGAGCAAGAGGAAATGATCAATCGCAGTACTGAAACCATTATTGGTCAGGTACAGGCCATGAAAGAGATGGTCAACGACTTTAGGGATTTTGCTAAGACACCAACACCACAATTAAAGGCTGTTTCGATCAATACGCTTATTTCGGAAATTTTGGGCCTATACGAGGGCAGTCCATTGCGCACGCAACTTGACCCAAGTTGCCCTAATATCATGGGAGACCCCACCCAGTTACGACAAGTTATTCATAATCTGCTTCAAAATGCTCAAGATGCAAGCCTTGAGGGTGCACGCCCAAGTGAGCCAGTTGAGGTAAAAACAGAATTGGTGTCCTACGGAGAGCACAATGGAATAGTGCAAAAAGCGGTTCGATTATCAATAAGTGATTCAGGTACAGGATTTACGGCTAAGATATTGGCAAGGGCCTTCGAGCCCTATGTAACTACGAAGAGTAAGGGCACAGGATTGGGTTTGGCAGTCGTCAAGAAAATTATTGATGATCACTCTGCCAAAATTGAAATACGGAATCGGATGCAGGGACAAGAAGTGGTTGGCGCACAGGTATCAATATTATTTATGAATCTAGCAAAAGAGGCGGCCTAAGCATGGCTAGTATTTTGGTTGTTGATGACGAGATGGGGATTCGTGAGCTTCTCAA
>Ga0194047_10000980_pt1 | contig 18173 bp, 19 predicted proteins | sample JunL225m_MetaG_2_FD_160070 | JGI IMG/M metagenome (GOLD analysis project Ga0194047, IMG submission 160070) | Anoxic zone freshwater microbial communities from boreal shield lake in IISD Experimental Lakes Area, Ontario, Canada - Jun2016-L221-5m | ecosystem: Environmental > Aquatic > Freshwater... | reverse complement strand
TGTTACCATACTGAGCTTGCATCGTCACCACGGGTTGAATGGCGAAAACTGTACCTGCCGTTGCCCCACTCGGTTGGGTGGTGAAAATCGGTCTGGTAGCAGGAAAGGCGTATAGTAACACTCGGTTGTTGCCTCTATCCGCCACAAAGATGCTGCTGTTCGGGGCGCTTATTACTTGGGTGGGAAAGTTCAGGGTGGAGGCAGTAATGGTGCCGCTACCGACACAGTCGCGGTTGGGGCAATCGGAATAGTGGCGGTGGAGGTGAGTAGGTAGGCGGTGCTGACCCACGCGAACAGCGAAAAGCCTTGCAATTCTTCCACGATGCGCGGCATTGCCGGGTTCACGATGGTTTGGTCTAGCGCGACCAGCAAGATACTTGTGACTATGCCGGACAACGCTAGTATCAATTTTTTATTTTCTGAATGTTGCGGCTTTTCTGTCGCCGCTTCTTTAATAGCCAATTCCTATAATCCTTTTACTATTCAGGCAAGGGATTTACGCCCCTTGTTTACTCATTTCCGGTTAAGTTTTTTTCTATATGCTCGAACAAACGGTGCATTTGCCGGATTTCCTCATCGGAAAGACCCGCGACCATGCGCTGCTCAAATTCGGCAATGCGCTCCGGGATAGCCTCGGCAATGGCGCGTCCCTTCTCGGTGATAAAGACGCGCATATTACGGCTGTCTTGCTCATCCACGCGGCGCGTCACTAGTTCGTCACGCTCCATTGCTTGCAAGGTACGGCTGACGGAAGCGGGGTCAATCCCATAATATTTATGCAAAGCGGATTGGATTACTCCGGCGGGGTCGAGCGCTTCTATTAAAATCCGCATTTGGGGAATGCTCAAGCCCATATGCTCCTCGTAGCGCGGAATGACCACTTTATTTGCTCGCGCCAAACGCAGCATCAGCGGCAAACGCGCCCCACCCGCCCACTTCACGCCTTCGGTAAGACGCTCCCACTCAATTCTAATTTTATGGATGTTCTCGTTTCCGGCGCTTTGGTTTGTCATTATGCTTTCCTGCTTGCAAATTATTGACGCGACAATGATTGACAAATCAATTATTGATATGGCAATGATAATAAAAAATCGTTGATATGTCAACGGGAACGGGAACGGGTTCGTAGGGGCGTGGCTCGACACGCCCTCGATGGGTGGCGCAAATCTCATGGGATTGGGGCTTTACATTCAATTCATTACCAAAACCTTAGCCGATTTTAACTCTAATATCGCCGTTTCGCGTTAAACTGGAAGCATAGTGAAAGAGGTAACAATTATGCTTCGTGAACAGTGGTACGCAGTTTTGGAAAGTGACGAGGTGAAAGTGGGCAAGCCTTCCTATTATAAGAGGCTTGGCTACGAACTCGTTTTCTGGCGCACCGATGCGGGTAAAATCGTGGCGATGCAAGACCTTTGTCCCCATCGTCAGGCTAAACTTAGTCTTGGTAAAATCGTGGATGGCAACATCGAATGTCCCTTTCACGGCTTTCAGTTCAACTCAAGCGGCGAATGTGCGCTCGTTCCTGCCAACGGCAAAAACGGAGCAAAGCCCAAAGCTATGCGCGTGAGGGTTTTCCCAACTCGTGAAGCATATAATTTCATTTGGGTGTGGCACGGCGAGCCGAGAGCAGCCGAAGATTACCCTTCCCTTCCCTTCTATACGGAGCAAGGGCTAGGGAATTTCAGCTATAGCACCCTCCGCAAACGCTGGGATACCCATTACACCCGCGTCATCGAAAACCAACTTGATGTGGCGCATCTCCCCTTTGTGCATGCCAGCACCATTGGGCGCGGCGGACGCAAGCTCATTAACGGACCCTTCACTGTGTTGGAAGACGAAACGCTTTATGTGTGGCTAGATAACGAACTAGACCGGGGGCAAGTTGCCCGCAAGCCGGGCGAAATGTCGCGCCCTTCTGGGAATTGGTTACTCAGCTTCAAATACCCTAACATTTGGCTAAACCGCCTCTCTGACAAATTTATATTGCTGGCTGCTTTCGCCCCCATTGACGATGAGCAAACCATGATATACATACGGTTTTACCAGAACTTAGTAAGTTGGAAGCCCTTGCGTAAACTGTTCACCTTCATTGCCGCAAAGAGCAGCAGCAAGATTCTATCACAGGATGAGGGCGTGGTAAGCTCGCAGCGTCCTAAACAGGGCGGGCTATCTTCCGGCGATAAATACATCCCGGCAGACCGTCCAATCTTGCTCTACTACATGCACCGCAACGAGCTTGAACGGAGCGCACCCCCGCCTGAACCACCCGCTAACCCCGATGCTGAATTGGAAGTAGCGGGCTTGAGCGAAAATTAATCAAAAGGGCGGCTCGCCTTTTCCACGAACCGCCCTTCCGCTTTTATCTGCTTTCGCGCTTAATCGTCATCTCCATTGATGCGATACAGCGTGTTTGCCTTGTCGGCAGTCAGATAAATTGTGCCGGAATGTCCTACCGCCACGCCGCTGAAGAAAGTTGTAGGAGGCAGCAGCGGCAACCCCAAACCCATCTGAAGTTTATCCACCACCGTAGTAACAGTACCGGTTTTAAGGTCAACCCGCGAAAGCCTCCCCGCGCCAACCTCTACCACCAGCAAATGCCCGTCCGTTTCTAACGCCAAGCCTTCCGGCTGTTTGAACTGATACCCATTGAGAATGGGGTACGAAATGGATAGGATATTACCACCCTCTACCAACTTGTAGATTAAGCCGCTACTCCAATCGGCGGCGTATAGTTCCTTATCATTGGCTGCCAGCCCTAATGGAATGCCCTGCATTGTTTTAAGAACTGTTCGCACCCCCGCAGGGTTCTGCATCACTACGTTTTTCGAGCCAATCTCGGCAACTACCAGATTATCCCGGAACTGGATAGCGTTCATGGGACCCTCGAAAGTACGATAATCCTGCACTACCTGTTTGGTTACAGGGTCCCAGATTTGCACGGCATTATTGAGTATGGAAGTCAACACCAATTTGTCGCCAAACACTGACACCGTAATAGGCTGTACTGCGCTAGTGAAATTACCCAACGGCTTTGGCATCCCCGATTTGCCATCATATTGGCGCAACGTCCAGAAATCCGCCTCGAATACCCGGTCATGCCCATCTTTGCCGGGCAGTACCGCTACGCCCCCGGCTGCCATCATTCCGGCAGGGTTTACCTCGCGTAGCTTCTTATTTTTGAGTATTTCGCTGATACCCCCGCCCGCTTCATCCGAAATAAACATCCGCCCATGCGAGTCGAAAGCAATGTTATCTAAGCCGCTAACCGGCTCCGCCAACGTTTCCCGCTTCATGGTTTTAAGATTGACTCGCTCCACTTTATAAGGGCTACCGCTGTTTACGTAAAAGCGCTCCAACGAGTCAAATTTCACGGAACTAGGCGAACTCAAGCCGCTTAACACTTCCACGATTTCCTTAGTATCCACGTTTACCTTAACGACCCGCCCCTTGTTGTACAGCGGTCCGTAGAGATAACCATCCGGTCCAAACGCCATAGAGTTCATCTCTCCTGCCACACCGGGTACACCGTATTCCGGGAAGGTGAGTATTAGGGTTGGGGTAGTATTTGCTCCGGTTGGGTCTATCTCGTACAAGCCGTTACCGAAGAAATCGGCGGCTACAAAGAGACGTTTGAAGTCTCTGGTAAAAGCGATGCCGTTTGCGCCGGCTAAGTTGGTCGCAACAATGCTATGAGTTACGCCGTCTGGCGCAAGTTTACCCACCTGTCCGGTAAATAGCGATGTCCAGTACAGCGAACCGTCCGCGCCGAAAACTAGGTCATCTGGAGTTTGGACACCGTAATCCTGCCCCAACCGTTTAACAATTTGCCCACTGTAGGGATTCATTACCACAATTTCGTTACCGAATACACTGGCGATATACAGTAACCCATTGTGAAAGGCAATGCCGTTTGCGCCGTGAATGGGTGAGCCTTTTACCAGCGTTTGCAAACCCCCATGACCCCGATTATCCTCCTGTTCTTTGGCGAAGCTCACTCCTAGCGTAAGCTGTAAAACGAGCAGCATAGAGACCAGCGCAAGGCTTAACTTCTTAACATTTCTCATAAAATATCCCTCCGTTTTCGTACTACCGCCTCTTTGTGACTGCAAAACAGCCCGTTAGAGTAATTGCGGGTGTCCAAGTAACGCCTCATCTTGTCAAGGAATCTTATAGGGTAAGAATCTGTCAGGAAAAATGAACCGTGTTTTAATAATAAGAGAGATTAAAATGCTTGGTAAAGCCGATTTTCAGAGAAATTTGAGTGTAGGCTGTATTAGTGGGAAGATGCATGCTTCAAAGGCTAACATATTTAAATAAATATTTAGTGTTAAGAATAGCAAAGCATGGTTAAAATTCCGGTTAAAATCCTTTATAAATAAATTAATTTTTAATTAATTCTCTTGGAATGGGTAAGAAGGTTTTAATTGGGTAGGGGCGTGGCTCGACACGCCCTCGATGGGTGGGGCAAAATCGGGGGGATTAATCCCGGTTGACAAACCGCCCCTACGTCTTATAATCTCTTACTAATGTGCAAGGCTACCCGGCGCAATAAAACAACGCCGGATTTTTATATGGTAGGGAGATAATTGGGCATGCGTAATTCGACTCCGCTTGTTATCGGGGTGGCGGGCGGAACAGGTAGCGGCAAAACTACAGTAGCGCGTCACATCGTGGAGAATATCGGCATCTCGTTAGTGGTGCATCTCCAGCACGATTCGTATTACAAAGACCTTTCCCATATGCCTTATGAAGAGCGCACCCGCGTTAATTATGACCACCCCGATTCGCTAGATAACGACCTTTTATACCAGCATTTGTTGGATTTACGCGCCGGCAAGCCAATTTCCATGCCCATTTACGATTTTGTGCAGCATAATCGGGTGGCTGAACCCGTTTTTATGGAGCCTTGCCCGGTTATTGTGGTGGATGGGATTTTGCTTTTCACCGATAAGCGTATCCGCGATTTGATGGAGTTGAAAATCTATGTAGATACGGATGCCGACTTGCGCTTTATTCGCCGCTTAAAACGCGATATAAAAGAGAGGGGGCGTTCGGTGGATTCGGTAGTCGAACAATATTTAACTACAGTGCGGATTATGCACCAAGAATTTGTAGAGCCTACCAAACGTTACGCCGATTTGATTATCCCAGAGGGGGGCTTTAATGTGCCGTTGCTCTTGGATCGCATTGTGAAATTGGTGCAAACTCTCTACGACCAAGCGCTTGGTGAGCGTATCTCGCCTTTGCTGGAACGCGCTAAATTTTTTGCGGGTGCAAATGAACCCGATTAGGCAAAAAAAGCCGCACAAGCTTTAGCGAAATTATTACTCTGCCCCCGGCGTTTCTCCGTTTCCGTTCTTCTCCGAATTTTTCAATTCCGCTTCGGTGACTTTCTTAATGTGTTGGTGGGGTTGGTAGTTGAAAATGTAGTCCAAAGCCTCTTGCGGAGTATTGGCAACATGCAGCAATTCCATATGTGCCGCTTTGATAAAATGCTCCTCTACCCCTAATTTAAGTTGTGCCAGCAAATGATTATAGAAACCATTGGTATTTACCAGCACCATCGGTTTCTGATGTACGCCTAGTTGCCCGCCGGTAAGTATCTCGAAGATTTCTTCTAGGGTGCCAAATCCGCCGGGCAAGGTTATAAAGGCATCTGCCCTTTCTTCCATAATAGCTTTGCGCTCGCGCATGCCATCGGTCAGGATAAGCTCTCCGGCATCATGGTTGCCGATTTCGATTCTTTCAAGAAAGTAGGGGATTACACCGATTACGCTTCCGCCATTTTTAAACATTGCTTGGCTTACCGCGCCCATTAGACCGATGCGCCCGCCGCCGTAAACCAGCACTGCCCCACGTGCCGCCATCATTTCGCCTAGTTGGGTGGCTACTTCAAAATAGTGTGGCGCAATGGCATTACTTGAGGCGCAATATACTGCGATGTGAATAGGTTTGTGCATATTAGGTAGCCTTCCTATTTGCTTCTTCTTTCTTTTTAGCTCTTTCCTTATTGGTGAAGTACATTCGGATGCGGAATCCTGCCACACTGCCGCCAATCATCAGCGACATAAAGAGCATGTAAAATAGGGCTGTTCCCATCGGTTCGTTGCCGGGGTCAACTTGCAAACTATTCGGCGTAGGGGTCGCTATTTGCAATAATAAATTATAAATTGAATTCATAGAATTACTCATACCTTATTTTCTACCCAACGTTGACCGCTCTGTTCATCTCCCTCCCAAGATTCTTTTTTCCAGATTGGGACGGTGGCTTTCAGGGTGTCAATTGCAAATTGGCAAGCGGCAAAAGCTTCTGCGCGGTGTGCGCTACCTACTGCCACCCCTACCGCAATGTCACTGATGCCCAGATGCCCAACTCGATGAGACATTGCTATATCAAAAATACCCCAGCGTTTTTCCACTTCATCGGCAATTTCTGCCATAGCTATTTCGGCAGCCTCTTTATAGGCTTCGTACTCAAGCCAGTGAACTTCATTGCCCGCGTTCCAACGCCGTACTGTGCCGGTAAATAATACTATTCCGCCGTTGCGCTCGTTAGAGACCGTCTCAATCAGTTCTTGTAAATCTATTGGTTGCGCGGTTATCCGTATAAGCTGTCCCATGTATTACTCCTAGTAGAAATTCAATAACAAGTGGGGCAATCAGTCAGAACCGCCACCAACAGGCGGTATAAATGCTACTTCATCTCCGGGAGAAAGGGCGGCGCTGCTATCGGCGTATTGGCGATTAACCATAATTCGGCATGCACGGGCGGGTCCGCCAAGTGCGGGATATTCCCGGACAAGTTGCGCTAACAACTCTCCAGCGGTTACGCCTGCGTTTGCAGGTACAGGAAATTCGAGACTTCCGCTACCGATTATTTCTCTGAAGGAAGCAAATAATTTTACCGTGACCTTAGAAGACATCTATAATTACCCTCGCCAAGCATTGCTTAGCATAAATAGCAGGTTGGCAGGGCGTTCTGCCATGCGCCGCATCAGATAGGGATACCACTGTGAGCCATAAGGAACGTAAGCCCGTACATTATAACCCAAACCTGCCAATTTCTTTTGCAAATCACGGCGTATTCCGTACAGCATTTGAAATTCAAACCTCTCCGCCGGAATATTTTGCGCTTTTACGTAATCGAGAATTTGGTTTATGATTTTCTCATCGTGGGTTGCAAACCCCGGATAATTGCCCTTATCCAGTAATAGCCGCATGCACTTTACATAACTGCTATCAGTATCACTTTTATCAGCGTAAGCCACGGCGGGCGTTTCAAGATATGCGCCTTTGCAAAGCCTTATTCTGGCTTTACGTTCAATCATGTTATGCACATCATCTTCGGTGCGATACAAATAGCTTTGTAGGACTGTGCCGGTGTTGCGAAAGCCGTTTTGCCATAGTTCTTTGAAAATGTCGAGGGTACGTTCGGTATAATCCGAACTTTCCATATCTATTCTGACAAAAATGTCGCCCAAATCACGGGCGCGAGTCAGTACCGCTGTAATATTATCTAGGCAAAGCCGCCTGTCCACATCCAGCCCAAGCGCGGTAAGTTTAACTGAGATATTGGCATCCAATTTCTCGTGGGCAATCATTTCTAATAAGTTTATATATTGTTTGGCGGAGGCAACGGATTCCGCTTCACTGAATACGTTTTCACCCAAATAGTCAAGGCTAACATGGATTCCGAGTTTGTTCATGTCGCGAGCAGCCGACAAAGCGTTTTCTAGGGTTTCTCCTGCTACGAAGCGGCGTGCGGCGCTGCGCCCAAGTCGGTTATGGCTCACGAATTTTTTCAGCCTGTCGCTTTTTGATAATTTTAAGATAGGTTCTTTTAAGATTGACATAGCCGGGACTCCTCTAAATACCGAGCAATAAATAATGTTGTGCCATCACTAATGTTATCACTTATTTGATGATACGAGTATATACAAAGGAATTGGGGCAGGGAACGGGTTCGTAGGGGCGCATTCCGATGCGCCCTCGATGGTTTGGCGCAAATCTCATGGGGTGGGGGGCAATCATGGGAAGGGCGACTACGGGAACGATTATAAAATGCAAAAACATCAGGAGGGGAAACCGCTTTCCTGATGTTTTACAAAATGCTTATTTAAGCTAGTTTCTAGCTGCGGGCTTTGACTTCATTTTTGTTCTCATCGCCCAAAGAAGTAAACTCTGCCCCAGTCGTGATTTTCTTCGCGTCTGGGAGAATAATCCACGAAAGCACAATCAGTAGAAACAATACCAGTGCAACCCATTCCATAATTCTCTTTGTTCCCTTTCCTCGCATCTACATTGAAAACAGACGAGTAAATTTAAGCGTTCTCAGCCTTTACTGGAGAAAATTCCACAGAAGTTAATTCAACTTCAGAAACAGCCTTTTTAGAATCAGGCAAGGCAATCCATGAAAGAACCATCAAGAGAAAAAGAACTAATGCAACCCATTCCATAATATTTATCCTTCCTAAATAACTTTTTATTGAGTAGTAGCGGGGACACAGCCCGTAAGCTATGCCCCAATTTCTAAATACTAGACTTCGTACGCGCTTTCACCGTGTAGAGCAGAGTCGAGACCGGAAAGTTCTTCTTGTGATTCTACGCGGAGACCAATTACTAGGTCGAGAGCCTTCAAGATTACGAAGGTAAAAACGCCGCTCCATAGAACCGTTACGCCTACACCGATTGCCTGTTTCCCAAGTTGTTCGAAACCGCCGCCGTAGAACAGGCCATCCGCGCCAAGGGTGTTGACCGCTTTAGTAGCGAACAAGCCAGTAGCAAGTGCGCCCCAGATACCGCCCATACCGTGTACTGCGAAAACATCTAACGCATCGTCGAAGCCGAGCTTGCTCTTTAGCACTACGCCGAAGTAGCAGATTGCGCCTGCGCCGAAACCGATTACCAGAGAGCCGCGAGAGTCTACGAAACCGCTGGCAGGTGTGATAGCAACCAAACCGGCTACTGCTCCAGCCGCTGCGCCTAATACGCTAGGTGCGCCCTGACGTATCCAGCTAAGGGTAGTCCAAGTGATTGCGCCCATTGCTGCTGCCAAGTGAGTAACTAAAAGCGCGTTTACCGCGAGGTCTCCTGCGCCTAAAGCGCTACCGGCATTGAACCCGAACCAACCGAACCAGAGCAAACCTGCGCCGAGAACAACCATCGGAACGTCGTGGGCTTCCATATGCTCTTTGCCGTAACCAAGACGTTTGCCAAGAACCAGCGCCGCAACCAACGCCGCAATACCAGAGTTGATGTGTACCACAGTACCGCCGGCAAAGTCCAACGCGCCCAATTGGCGAATCCAGCCGAGTGTACCACCTTCACCGCCCCAGACCCAGTGGCAAATCGGCACATACACAATGGTGAGCCACAGAATTAGGAACAGAGTGAACGCTTTGAAACGTTTGCGTTCTGCAAATGCGCCCGTGATAAGCGCGGGAGTAATAACCGCAAACATCATCTGGAACATCATGAACAATAGATGCGGGATTGTCGGAGCATAGTTAGTGTCAATTCCGACTACACCGTTAAGACCGAACCAATCCAAGCCACCAAGAAGGCTTCCGGCATCAGTTTTGATTGCGCTAGGTCCGAAAGCCAATGAATAACCCCAAAGCACCCACACCACACTGACTACACCAAGACTGAAAAAGCTGTGCATAATGGTGGAGAGTACGTTCTTTTTGCGAACCAAGCCACCGTAGAAGAAACCCAAAGCAGGGGTCATAAGCATTACTAATGCCGTTGCCACGATTATCCAGGCAGTATCCCCAGTATCAATCTTTGGGGGTGCAGGTGGAGTTGTTGTTTGTAGTAGAACCGAAAATACTGTCATCCCTAGAAATTCCTCCTTGTGCAAAAGTCACAAAACATATAATTGGTTTGTAGCTTCAAAATTCTCTTAACCTTCGATAATGCAATCATATAAGTAACCTATAAGTGCATGCTACATCACTACGCACGAAGATTTGTAGAAATATTTGTGTGATTTGCACAAAAGGGGGAATTGAGGCTAAAAAAGTGGTTGGGCAATGAGCATTTTATTGATATAAAGCTATTCACTAGTTAGATTAATGTTAAATAGACCTATAATATGCGGGTTAGTTTTGTAAATACTACCAAACGCTCATCATAATTACGAGTTGTTTGGTCAAAAGTACCAGAACATGTTATGAGATTTAAATAAACATCATCGGCAGAACCGAATATTTTTTCCAACGGTGCATTGTCATAAGAGTATTTTTCTTGCTTTATAACTTCAAACGTCAATTCTTTACCCTGATTATCACTAATATATACTTTATTTCCCGCTTGAAGCTTTTTCAAATCCCAGAAAATAGAGGGTCCCTTTGGGTTATCCACATGTCCATCAATCACTGAATTACCCAATTCTCCGGGTTTAAATCCAAGCTTGTACCAACCCACCGTCCAATAGCTATTGGGAACAGCCATTGCCCCATCTTTGGTTTTTCCCACATGCTCCACTTCGGCATCAATGCCAATCGCCGGAATCCTCAAGCGAGCCGGAATAATACTGAGAACGGGCTGGTTTGCTGGCTGTAGCGTAGGAACAGGCGTAGCGGTTGGCGCTACAGTTGTTGCGATACTAGTAGGCGACAGAGTAGCAGTTAGTGGCGCTATAGTTGTTGTAGGCAAAAAGGGCAATACCCCACCGCCTAGCGATGTTTCGACCTGTGGAGGCAAACTACTTACTTTTATGCCACTGTCTCCAGTCAACAACGCTATGACTACAAGCAAAAGTATTACAATAGGTAGTAAGAGGAAAAATAACGGTTTCTTCAAATTTTTGCCGAACAACTTGTTAAACCTTTTGATTTGTGTGAATATTATTTTGATTCGCGAATCTAATTATAACAAAAGAATAGGGGATTTGGGGCGTTCGTTGGGTGAGAGGGTTTTAATTGGTAGGAGCAACCTCCGTGTTGCGACAAGACGCGCCCTCGAACGGTTAAACGGTTGCTTTCAAGATTGGCAAAAATGTTGTAATATACTACACTAATACTAATAGGTAAGAATAGGTGTAATGTCGGCAAGAATACTAAGCCGGAAGCGTGTTTTACAGGAGTGGTGAATGTTTTCTAACCTTATAGAAGATTGGGCGCGAGGTATTGCGCGGGTGGTTGTTCGCATTTTTGTGAAAACCCCTCTTACCCCTAACAGAATAACCGTAATCGGGTTTCTGCTAAATATACCAGTAGCCTATGTGTTGGCTAACGGTTGGTTCTTGTTGGGTGGCTTGCTAATCTTGTTTGCAGGTGTTTTTGATATGCTGGATGGGGCGTTGGCAAAAATTACCGGACGCGCCAGCACTTTCGGGGCTTTTTTGGATAGTTCCCTCGACCGCTATAGCGAAGCGGTAGTTTTTCTAGGGTTGCTCCTTTATTATCGCAATATCCCTGATGCTGATAAAGATGGCGGCTCGATACTGGTTTATGTATCAATTTCCGGCTCTTTTATGATTAGCTACGTTAAAGCGCGTGCCGAAGGTTTGGGTTTGCAGTGCAAGATGGGTTTGTTACCGCGCCCTGAGCGTGTGGTATTGATTGCGCTGGGAACTTTTATCTCCGCTTTCTGGTCGCCCGCGCTGCCGATTTCGCTTTGGATACTCGCCGTAGGCACTAATTTAACCGCTTTCCAGCGTATAATTTATATCTGGATGCAGACTAATCGGGAAAATCGGGCAAAGGTGCAGAGTGAATTGGAAACTCACGCCGAAAATAAACAAGAAGCCCGCCCGTCTGAGGATGAAGAAGGCGAACCAACTCGCAAACGCTGGTCATTTAAACGCGCAAACGATTAAGCTATGATTCCGGCGCGTAAGAACTTTCTGGGCGAGTTGCTGGTTTTTGGAATTGCTCGCCGCTCAGTCTGGAGCGCCTTCCACTCCGTCCGCATGCGGGTAGCAGAACCGCTTCCTCTACCCCCTTCCAAGCTAGACGCTCCTATTATTTTCTATGTAAACCATTCCTCATGGTGGGATGGCTATTTGGCGCATATTATTTCCCGCCAAGTTTATAACTTGACTCCTTATTTGATGATGGATGAGCGGCAACTCAGCCGTTACCGTTTTTTTGCGTGGGCGGGCTGTTTTGGGGTGAATCGCAATGATGCAAGGGAAGCTCTAAAGTCATTAGAGTATATCGTTAAGGAGCTAAAGCAAAAGCCCTCTAGCATATTGTGGATGTTCCCGCAAGGCGAAATAATGCCGCTGGAATTACGCCCGTTGGGTTTTCACTCTGGGCTTGGCTGGTTGGCGCGTGAGTTGGGCGATTGTTATATTGCGCCTGTTTCCTTCCGTTTTGATTTTCTGCGCGAGCAATTCCCCGATGTATTTATTAATATCGGTAAGTTTACCCGCTTTAGGGCAGGAGAAAAAATCAATACCCGCGCCCTAACCGCTCAACTTGAAGAAACCTTAACGCTTGACCTCGACTGTTTGCGGGATGATGTCAGTCATGGGCGGGTGTCTGATTTTGAAACTATTGTGCATGGCAAAAGCAGCGCCGATATTGTATTCAGTTTTATTGTAGAAAAATTGTTGAGAATAAAGCCGAAAGAAGCGTAACCGGGCAGTAAAAGCTATGTATAACGATACTATCACCGCTATTTCTACCGCTTTGGGGGAGGGCGCAATCGGGTTAGTGCGCTTGAGCGGACCCCATGCCTATGAAATTTTGCAAGGAATCTTTTTCACGGTAAAAGGCAAAACCCGCAAGAGTTTTGAAAGCCATCGTTTGTATTATGGCTATATTGCTGACCCAGCGATTCCGGCTGAACCTCTGGATGAGGTGATGGCGGTTTATCTTGCATCTCCTCGTACTTATACCCGTGAACCGATGGCTGAAATAAGCTGTCATGGCGGTAGCGTTCCATTGGAGAAAATTCTAAACCTAACTCTTAGGATGGGGGCGAGACACGCCGAACCGGGAGAGTTTACTTTGCGGGCTTTCTTGAACGGGCGGCTTGATTTGGCTCAGGCGGAGGCGGTGCAGGATATTGTTCGTTCCAAAACGGGACCCGCGCTGGAGCAGGCGTTGGGGCAGTTGGCGGGAAAGCTTTCGCAACGGATTGCAGCGGCACGTCAGAAATTGCTATCAGCCCTTGCACAGCTTGAAGCCATGATAGATTTCCCGGAAGACGATGTGCCATTTGCTTCGGTTTCCCCTCAATTGCGGGAAACTTTAGCTGAGCTTGAGCTATTGCTGGCTACTGCCGATGCCGGGCAAATTTATCGGCAAGGTATCAGGGCGGCGATTGTAGGCGTGCCTAATGTGGGTAAAAGCTCTTTGCTAAACGCCCTTTTGCGAAATGACCGCGCGATAGTAACTCCGGTTGCTGGTACAACTCGTGATTTGATTGAGGAAACCCTTAATGTGCGCGGGGTGCCGGTTGTGCTGGTGGATACTGCCGGAATAACCGCTACTGAGGATATGGTGGAGCGTATCGGCATTGAGCGGAGTCGGCAAGCGATTGCCAGCGCGGATTTATTAATGTTGGCGTTGGATAGCTCGCGCCCTTTGCACTCCGGCGACCTTGAGTTAATCGCGGCGGTGAAAGCGGAATTGCTTTCGCGTCCAACCACCAAAGCTATGTTGGTTTTGAATAAAATAGATATAAATAATGATGAGAATGGGATTGAAGCAGAGTTGCAGCAACTTCTTCCAGATTTGCCTTGTGTGCGTATTTCGGCTCAAACGGGCGATAAGCTGAACGAGTTGGAAGAGGCGCTGGCAAAACTGGCGTTAGGTGGGAAAAATCTGGCGGGTAGTAGCTTGATGATTACCAATACCCGGCATCGTCACGCTCTTGAACGCGCCCGCGAACATTTGCTTTCGGCAATTCTCAGCGATGAGGCAAGCATGGCGGCGGATTTTATCTCAATTGATTTGCGTCTGGCGATGGAAGCAATGGGCGAAATTACAGGCGAGTCGGTGCAAGATTCTCTCTTGCATGAAATCTTCTCCACTTTCTGCATCGGAAAGTGAATACGCCCCTACGGGAACGGGTTCGGAGGGTTCGGATTCTGTGGGAGGTTGCTCTTGCCCTCGATAATGCGCCCTAGATGGTTTGGCTAAAATATAAAGAGCCGCTGCCGGATAGGAACAGCGACTCTGGACAGACCATTAAGGTCAAATGCGGAAGGAGGGTAGTAGTCTTAAAGCTCTACTTCGCAGTAACCTGACGAGCAAGCTAATTCCTGTGCCGCCTTAGTAAAGTCTTCGCTCTCGTAGCGGTAAATCTTCGAGAAATCCACTTCAGGGAAGACCGCCGCGAGCTTTTCATATTCCTCTTTGGCAACTTCGATGTAAGGCAATTGCGCGTATTGAGCATCGAAAGTTGGCAGGAAAGCCATCCCGCCGATTTCATTGCGATGCTCCCAAATCCAGTTTAACAAGCCTAACACTTCGTCCGGGCGATAAGTGATTGTGACAGAGGGGTTATGCTCTGTCCAGTTCAGCTTATTTTCGAGCCAATAATTGCACTGTTCGATGGCGTTGCGCCCGTTGCGAGTTATTGCGCCTGTCGGGGCTTTAACCGGGAAATGGATAACCCAAGTGGTAGCATTTTCGACTGTCTGCCCGTTTTCTGGGTCTAACGGAACTCCCGCATCTTTAAGCACTTTGTATAGGGCGGAGTGTGCGCTCACTCGCACATTGCGGATGTAATAGGGCGCCCAACGAGCGTGCAACCCGGAGGAGCAATCTACCAGTTGTGAAGTATTGCCGCTAGGTTTTACGCAAGTGACAGCAGCGGCTTGGTTGATACCAAGTTTTTCGGCGTATATGCGGTTAACTTCGACTGTATGCACCCGCAGCATGTTTTTTACTTCGGGGCTTTGGATTGCTTGGGAATCCATTTGCCCGGTAATATCTACGCCCAACAAGCGTTCATCCTCACAATTTTTCTTCCAGATAGGGCGCAGACCGGGAAAATCGGTAGCCATTGATTGGATAGAGCCGATAATAGCGGCAAGCTCCACCTTTTCTCTAAGGGTTTCAGGGGTATCGTTCGACCTAGCAACTGCCGCCGAGAGGTTGCAGAACTGGTGAGGGCGCAGCACGATTTCACCGCAAGGGTTTGTACCAAACATTATCAAATTGCCGTTGTCATCAAATTTATTACGGCGCATTGGCATCATGTTATAGGTAGCCTCGCGGTTGAAAATACCCGGTTCGCCCCGTCCAGAACTGACCATATCCAGCACTTGTTGGGCTACATCAATTTGGCTTAACCCCCCTTTGGGCCAGACTGCCGAGTTATTGGCGTTCCAGCGATAGCTATGTTCGCGCTCAAAATCGCCGGTTTTGCATTGGCGCATTTCTACGTCATCGTAATCAAAGAGGGAAATCATGGCGGTACGGCGCACTCCGCCGCTAACCGCAGCGTTACCCACTACGCACATAATGTCGTGGGCATCGGTGGGGCGCAAGAATGAGCCTTGTCGTGATAGCAATTTAGAGCGTACAAAATCAAGCATTACCCGGAGCGGTTCAGGACCGGAAGCTCGCCCGCCTTTGGTACGCAGGGGCGTTCCAGAAGGGCGCAACTCGGTAAGGTCGAAGTTAATATCGCCGCCATCGAACCAAGTTTCCAGCCCGGCACGTAGCGCATCCGACCAGCCTTCTGCCGAATCTGTGGCTACGAAAGTATCGCGCATTTTTCCGGTTTGTCGTTTCACACGGGGAAATTGTTCTACATATTGTTTTTCCACCGAATAGCCAACGCCGCAGCCACTCATGGAGATTATGAGTGCTTCCACAAAGGAGTCAATGCTTTCAACGGGCTGGTAAGAGCAGTTGTAAATAGTAATGTTCGAGCGGCGGGCGGCAGCGCCAGCCATTGCCAACATACGCATAGAAGGCATTACTTTCATTTCCAGAATACCGCGCCGCACCCGCTCGTAAACCTCGGAGTCAAGGCGTGAACCGCCCAATTCGTAGAGGAAATCTACGGTGCGGTTGACGGTCTCAACCCAAGTTTCGCGCCTTCCTAATTCGTAGTTGAAGCGGGAATATTTGTCAAAGAATTGGAATTGCTGTAGAACAGATGGGAAGTATTGGGCGGATTCATCAAATGCAGCTCGTACTTTTTCCGGCACGGGGCGTTCGGCGCGTTTACGGGCGTGGTCAGCGCGATAGAGGATATAACGTTTGGCGGCTTCAAACTCACCGGCAGCCTGCAAAACCATTTCAACAATATCTTGCACGTTCTCTACCGTAACGGGCATGCTTTTTGCCATTACGATATTGATAACCCGCCGCGCCAATTCAGGGATTGTAGTAGAAGGAGTACGCCCGCAACTGGCAAAACAACGCTCCATCGCGTTCTCGATTAGTTCTATATCAAATGAGACTATACGCCCATCACGTTTCACAATAGTTTCAGGCAATTTCAACCCGCTATCGGTATCCGTTGGTCTATTCACGATGTCAGTCATATGCCTTTTTCCTTTTAATTACAGCTATACGGTCTGTTTGTTTCAATCTTCATCCGACTTGAAAGCCGGGCGCGGCTGTGTTAGTAGTTCTTGCAGCCCCTCAATTTCGTGCTTGGTTAGGCGATGCTCTTCCAGCAAATTATCTGGCGCAAAGAGCCTTCCAAAACCTGCAAGCTCTAGCTCTAGCTCATCGAGCCGAACTATTGCTCTGATAAGCCTCTTTTGCGTTGCATCTAGCTGCTCGGCAAAAGAAAAGTTTTTTTCCATCCCCTTCTCCGGGCATAACAAAATACACAACCGGCATGATAAAAACCGGAGCTTTTTGTTACGCTTTGCTAAAATTAGATTCTGGAGAATTCTGCCGAAGACGAAAACTGGTTAGTTACGGGTTTCTATATTATGTCCGTTGAGCTTGTCTTCTTCATCTAGCTTTTCTATTTCGCTACGCATAACGTTTAAATCCGCAAATTCGCGATAAACGCTGGCAAAACGGATGTAGGCAAGTGAATCGGTCTGCCTCAACTTCTCCATCAAGATTTCGCCTATTTGGCGGCTGGTTACTTCAAGCTCACCGCTACGGAATATTTCGCTTTCCACCTCGTCAATTAGCTGTTCGATGTTTTCTGCTTTGACGGGGCGTTTGGTAAAGGCTGTATAAACCCCTTTACTCAATTTTTGGCGACTATATTCTTGACGATTACCATCTTTTTTGATAACCAAAAGATTAATAGGCTCTACCCGCTCATAGGTAGTGAAACGATGCCCACATTTAAGGCACTCGCGGCGGCGGCGAATACTTTCCCCTCCGCGCAGGTCTCGCGAATCTATGACCTTGCTATCGGTTTGATGGCAATAAGGGCATTTCACTCGGCTTGTCAGCCTCCAAGTTTATGAGATTTAATTTTCTCTTTCCCCACATTAGAAGATGGTTGCTCGTTAGTTATGCCGAGCTTGCAGAATATATATAGAGGAAATGTTTACTTTCCATAACTACTATTAACCTGCACCGTGCAACTATTATAATACCAAATATAGTGGTTGTCAATATAGTAACCCCCAAATCATCCACATTTAGTATGTGTGCTATACATAACTTACTAAATGTAGTGGTACTATTTGGCTATATTTCGTATATTGCTATGCTGGTTTAAAGCGGTTTATCGGTTGTTAAAAGCCAAAACCGCGAATTTAAAGTGAGCCTACATTCGCTTATTTTCGGTTATAAAAAAACTCCTCTCGAAAAGAGGAGTTAATACAAGCTAGGCAAGAGCCTTTAGATTGGTAGGTGTAGCGCCACCCGGATTCCTTCAGAGGTATCAAGCTCTATTTTGCCGCCTATCTCCTCGATTATTTCCTTGCTAACCGATAACCCTAGCGACATTCCCGCTATTATATTTGAATGTTGCTCTAGGAAATTATTTATCTCGCCTGATTCTGAAGCAACCGAGTTATATAAGATAATACTGATACTATCAGAGATTCGTTCGGTTGTTACTGAGAGCTTTCCGCCTTTAGTTGTAGTGGATAGAGCCTGTGTAATAAGATTTAGTATTATTTGCTCTAGCTGATAATCCATCACCCGCACTTGCATTAGTTTTGGAGCGAGCTTTGCCTCTACCTGTATTTCAGACTCCGCTATTACCTCTTCCAGCAAAGCCAGCGTTTTCAGCACGGTTACATTCACATCTGCTAAAGGGGGGGCGCTGGT
>Ga0194047_10000979_pt1 | contig 18175 bp, 21 predicted proteins | sample JunL225m_MetaG_2_FD_160070 | JGI IMG/M metagenome (GOLD analysis project Ga0194047, IMG submission 160070) | Anoxic zone freshwater microbial communities from boreal shield lake in IISD Experimental Lakes Area, Ontario, Canada - Jun2016-L221-5m | ecosystem: Environmental > Aquatic > Freshwater... | reverse complement strand
AGTGTCGCCTTGTCATTTGAAAGTCTAATTCTAACAACCGGCGTTCCCACGACAATATTTGAGAACTCGACACCAACTGGCAAAAAGACAACATCTTTTTGAAACAATGGTTCGCTAAATTCACATCCAAGCGCCAAAAGTTTTTCTCTCATTTTTTCAATGTCACCGATTTTAGCTTTTATTTCAATTTCTTTCATATTTTTCAAAAGTGTAAAAACTATCTTACATAATAAATATACTACTTTCAACAAAAAAATACCACCAAACAAAAAGTTGGAGGTATTTTGGCTGAAGATTTTTTTACTAAAAGTTGCTAGTGCGAATAGGAAAGGTTTTCGAGTTTGACGACTCGCTTTTCCAATTTTTCAAAATCATCCGTGGAAACTTTCTTTTTCAGTTCAAACTTCACTTCCACCATATCATCTTGCAACCTGTCGATTTTGGTTTCAACTTTTTCAAGTCGCTGCTCAACGCCATCCAATCTGCCTTCGACACCACTAAGTCTAATTTCAACTCGTTCAAGTTGATTTTTCATATCATATTGAACCGCAAGAATTTTATCCTGAGTTTTCACAAGACCGACATAATTTTCTGACATCATCTTCATGGTGCCGTCCATGCTTTCCAGCAAAGAGCCGACTTCTTCCATGGTATAAACTTTTTCTTTAGTTTTTTTGGTTTGGTTTTTCATATTGATATAATATAGCTGCTGATTAGCAATGTCAATTTTCATTTCAAAAAAGTGCTGGCCTCCTGCAAAGAAGCAAAGAAATCTTGAAAATGATCCTTGAAAAGCATTACGCGACTCACGACCTGCTCGCCGTTTTGATTCTTGTAGGATTGCGAGATGGTCAGATAGTTGCTGCCATTGCTGGCTTTTTTGACATCAAAAAAGAAGTTCTTGCCTCCCGCGCGCAGCATTTTGGAAAAAACTTTTTCAGGAACATTGTTTCCGCCTTGAGCGGAGTTTGGATAGTTGCTCATTTTTTTGCCCAGTTAAATTCTATTTTATGCCCAGCTAACAGACGGTTATCATCTTAAGAGAGTTCAACTCCCCCAATGGGAGTTGAGCTCCCAAATAGTAATAAGGTTATCTTGCATTAAATATAAAACTTAATTTGGATTTTTAATTTTAATTTCTTAGCCTGAGCTTGCGGCCGCTTGCCCAATAATGATAGTTTAACACTTACCTAATATCACCGTCAAATCATCCATGTGGATAAGTCCGAAAATGGCTTTCTTGAAACCAAAAACAGCTCCTTGCGAGACTGTCATTTTCCAGGAAATATGCTTGAAATAATTTCTGTCACTTTTCATAAATAGAATAAAAAAACAGGTATTCCTGAATTGAATTTGACCTATTCTAACTTTATTGCTATACTCTGAATATAACTAGGCATCCGGGACAAATCCCAGAGGGAAAGTCAGCAATGACTACCGGACTTCCTGACCGAGGTGCAAGCCTCGGTTTTGTTCTGTCTATTGCATAGTAATCACAATTTTCTTTTCAAGCAATTTGTAATAATCTCTCAAGCGTTTTTCATTCTTCTTATCAAAATGCGATCGACTAAGCCCTGCCACCATATCCGCCAACCGCACGCAGGCAACCTGGTCATCTTTCACCATTTTTACTTTTTTAACAGAAACTCCCTTATCGCGCAAAACTTTTTTGATTTTCAAGCCATACCATTTTGGCTTTTTCCCATCAATAAAAATTCCAGAAATTTTCTTTTCAATGGCCATATGAGAAAGAATTCTCTCCAATTCCTTTGCTGGATTTACAGGATTTTTGATAATGGCAATTTTAACCTTGAAATCTAATTTCAAAATTTCAATAATAAATTTTTCCTTGAATTTCCAAGCAACTTGTGACCAATGAAATTTTTCTATTTTTAACTCTTTTTCAATTTCACAAATTCTCTTTTCTATTTTCGCAAAATCATCAATTTCCACATACACCAAAGCAAACGAGCAATGGTCAACTTTTTTATGGATCCCAGATTCATCAATAAAAATATGCATAATTTTTGTTTTTACTTTTTATACTGTTATTATATCACTCCAACCCTACTCATACAAGAAAACTTAAAAGCGATATACGCAACTCCTGACTAAATTTCCATTCAGACCCATATATTAATATATGGGTCTGGGTCGCACCGTACTTGAGTGTTGCAAAAAAATGCATATGCATATAATTGCAACGCTTTTGTTTTTTTGAAAATATATCTCGCAGCTTATACGCTTGAAGATTATAAGCGGATCAGGAGCTATTCTTCTTTTTTCTTGAAATAGGAATCTAACACTGGATAAAGTTTTTCCGCGATTTTCTCCGGTGGAAGTTTGAACAACAAGCCTTGCTCGGAAGCACTCTTTAAAAGATTAGAGAAGGGCAAAACCAGGGCGGTTGCATTATGAAAGTGATCTATGTTTGTCCCCCCATGTAAACCCATTATTTCACTGTGTCGGTCAACTAAAATCCAACTGTCCTTCTTATCCACTTTATTATAATTTTGTGTTTCCTCAATGCTAATCTTTTCCTCAGGAAATCCAGCCTCCACTAAATATTGCTTAAATTTTTCAGCAATCATTCTCTCTTCCTCTTTCTGAAATACATTCCTAAATTCTAAGCTTCTTTCTTTCTTATATTTCTCCTCGCTCTCACCCTCAAGCAAATCTCTAAATTTAAATTCTTTAATTCCAAACAATTCCCTCTCTTTTTCTTCCCACATATGGCTATAAATGTGATCACCAATATGGTTTGTGATGATCATTATTTCTTGTGGATATTTCTCCTTGTTTTCAAAAAATGATTTGAAAACTTTTAGAAAGACAACGTCAAAACTCTCTGCGGCAACAAGCTCCCCACTACTGTTAAAAATTTTACCATCACCAATTTCAGCTTGTACTCCTACCTCAAAGGTTGTAAGAAAAGCTTCATTAAGTATTTCATCAAGTTTTCCTTGCTTACTAGCTATTGACTCATTCAGTCTTTGTGTTGGGTAGCAAGTTTCATCTGTCAAAAGAACCCTACCCTCCAATGATTGCCCATTGCTTTCATACCAGTTTTTTATCACATCTGCATCCGTGCCTCTCGGAAAAGATTGAAGATTAATTTCTCCACCGAGAGACTTGATGTATTTCTCGATGATCGGAATGTATTCTTCGAAAAGCGCATTGTCGCGATAGATTACCGTCATTGGTCCGACCGTCTCCTGTTCCACTTTATTTTCAGATACCTCTTGTTGCTCTTTCTTATTCTGCTCAGCTGGTTCTTGTGGCACACCAGTTGGCGGAAGCCAAGCACCACCCTTATCTCCGATTCCCATATTTTTGTTTTCTGAAAAATATTTTTAGAAAAAATAAGTTTCAAAATTTTTGAATTGTTATTTTTACCCTTTAAATATAGCATATTTTAAATTATCAATCAATATAAGCCACCAAAAAACAGCCCGCAGGCTGTTTTTTAATTTCGTAGATTCGTATTTCATTCGTAGTTTCGCATCGGAAACTATTTCTTCGCGATAATCGTTTCCGCCACATTCTTTGGCACTTCATTGTAGTGCGCAAATTCCATGGAATATGAAGCACGTCCTTGAGTCATGGATCGCATTTGAGTTGCGTAACCAAACATATTGGCCAATGGAACTTCGGATTCAATTTCTTTCACGCGAGCATTTCCCTCTCCACGATCATTGATTTCTTTAATCATCCCACGACGAGCATTGATGTCGCCCACGATGTCGCCCATGAATTGTTCTGGCACAGTCACCACGACTTTCATAATAGGTTCCAAGATGATTGGGTTGGCGCGTTTAACTGCTTCTTGCACGGCCATTGAACCAGCGATTTTGAAAGCGGCTTCAGATGAGTCGACTTCATGGAAAGATCCATCATAAAGGGTCACGATCACATCCACCATTGGATAGCCAGCCAAAACGCCGTTTTCCAAAGCTTCTTTAGCTCCCCTATTAATCGGAGTGATGTATTCTTGAGGAATAACTCCACCCTTGATTTCATCGAAGAATTCATAGCCCTTGCCTTTTTCTTCTTGAGGCTTAACCCTGAGCCAGCAATGTCCATATTGTCCACGTCCTCCAGATTGTTTGATGTATTTTCCTTCAGCTTGCGCTTCGCTTTTGATGGTTTCGCGATAAGCCACTTGCGGTTGACCAATGTTAGCTTCCACTCCAAATTCTCGTTTCATGCGATCAATAATGATGTCAAGATGAAGCTCGCCCATTCCGGAAATGATAGTTTGCCCACTTTCTTCATCGGTGCGAAGTCGCAAGGTTGGATCTTCTCCAGCCAATTTGCGAAGAGCAAGTCCCATTTTTTCTTGGTCAGCTTTGGTCTTCGGCTCCACGGCAATGTCAATCACAGGTTCTGGGAAAACAATATTTTCCAAAATGATTTGCTTTTGTTCATCGCAAAGTGTGTCACCAGTGGTTGTGCTTTTGAGTCCCACCAAAGCGCCTATTCCGCCAGCTCTGATTTCATCAATTTCCTCACGGTGATTGGCATGCATTTGCAAAATTCGTCCAATTCTTTCTTTCTGACCATTAGTTGCATTGATCACATATGAACCAGCTTTTAATGTGCCAGAATAAACCCGGAAGAATGTTAATTGGCCCACAAATGGGTCAGTCGCAACCTTGAAAGCCAAGGCCGCAAACGGTTCACTGTCATCAGCCTTACGTGTAATTTCCTCCCCATTTTTTGGATTGATTCCAGATACTGGAGGAATGTCCAATGGAGATGGGAGATAATCAACCACAGCGTCCAAAACCAATTGCACGCCCTTGTTGCGAAGCGCTGTTCCAGTAAAAACCGGCACAAGCTTGGCAGCAATCACGCCTGCCCTGAGAGCTGCTTTGAGTTCCTCTGTTGAAATTTCTTCACCGTTTAGATATTTTTCAGTTAGTGCGTCATTAGTTTCAGAAATTTTCTCAACCATTTTTTCTCTCCACTCCTTAGCCTTTTCAACAAGCTCAGCAGGAATCTCATTTTCCACAACCTTAATACCCATCTCACCTTCAAAGCTATAAGCTTTCATTTTCATCAAATCAACCACGCCTGAAAATTCGCTGCGTTCCCCAATTGGAATTTGAAGTGCCAAGGCGTTTGGAGTCAAACGATTCCAAATAGAACCAAGCACGAAATTAAAATCAGCACCCTCTTTGTCAATCTTATTCACGAAGCAAATGCGAGGCACATGATACTTGTCAGCTTGTCGCCAAACAGTTTCTGATTGTGGCTCAACTCCCTCTTTTCCATCAAAAATAACCACAGCGCCATCAAGCACGCGCAAGGAGCGCTCAACTTCAACCGTAAAGTCCACATGACCAGGAGTGTCAATGATATTGATCGGGTGACCTTTCCAGCTGCATTTCGTGGCAGCGGAAGTGATTGTGATTCCCCGTTCCTGTTCTTGTTCCATCCAGTCCATGGTAGCAGCGCCTTCATGAACTTCTCCAATCTTGTGAGTGATTCCAGTGTAAAACAAAATACGCTCAGTGGTTGTGGTTTTTCCACCATCAATGTGAGCGATAATGCCAATGTTTCTTAATTTTGCAATGTCATTTTCTGTGGACATAAAAAATTAATTTCTAATTTCTAATTTCTAATTTCTAATCAAATTCCAATATTCCAATGCTCAAAACATGCAGGAATTCAAAATTTATTCAAAATTCAAAATTCAAAATTCAAAATTTTAATATTATTTTTTTTGATTATAAAACAAAGATAGAAACCCCAAACTAGCAGGAGTTTCTATCGCAAGAATCTATGCAAAGTGAGCAAAGGCTTTGTTTGCTTCAGCCATTCGATGAGTGTCGTCTCTTTTCTTCATTGCACTTCCAACCTTGTTTGAGGCATCAATGAATTCATCTGCCATTTTTTCAGCCATTTTCTTGCCCTTCTTTGCCCTGCAAGCTGCCAGAATCCAACGCACTGCCAAAGTCTGACGGCGTTCTCCAGAAACTTGAATCGGGACTTGATAGTTTGCGCCGCCAACTCTTTTTGATTTCAATTCCAAAAGAGGAGAAACATTTTTGATTGCTTGTTCAAAAACATTCAGACCGCCTTTTTTGGTGCGTTCATGAATAATATCAAATGATTCATAGATAACTTTTTCGGCAATACTTCGTTTGCCGTCTTGCAAAATTTTTCCAATAAAACGACCAACCAAAACATTTCCATATCTCGAGTCAGCTTTCCATTGTTTCTTATATACTCTTTTTCTTCGTGCCATATTTTCCTTAATTTCTAATTTCTAATTTCTAATTTCTAAATAATTTCTAATGCTTTAATTTCAAAATTGAAAATTTAAACATTTTAAAATTGATTGAAAATTGAAAATTGAAAATTGAAAATTTTAAGCCCTAATCTTTAATTATAATCTTATTTAATTCAAATAATTCTTTTAAATCTGTGGCAGAACTACTCCGTTTTAGCCTTTGGTCTCTTAGCTCCGTATTTGCTGCGACCTTGATTTCGTTTGTCAACGCCGGCGCTGTCCAAAACTCCACGCACAATGTGATAGCGTACACCTGGAAGATCTTTCACTCTTCCTCCGCGAATCATCACGATTGAATGTTCCTGCAAGTTGTGTCCAACTCCCGGGATATAGGCAGTGACTTCCATACCATTGGTCAAACGCACGCGAGCGATTTTTCGCAGCGCTGAGTTCGGTTTCTTTGGCGTGGTAGTGCTGACTTTGATACAAACTCCACGTTTAAACGGACTAGCCGTTTGTTTCGGTCGGTTTTGCAAGGTGTTAAAAATTGTCATCATGGCTGGTGACTTTGATTTTTTGGTTGACGATGTGCGTCCTCTCTTCACTAGCTGATTTATTGTTGGCATATTGCGCTTCGCTTTAATTTCTAATTTCTAATTTCTAATTTCTAATCAATTTTCAATGATTAAATTTCAAAAACCAAAATTGAAAAATATAAGTTCATTTTTAAATTAAGCATAGCCTGCTGGAAATCCGTCCAGAACGAAACGGACCTCAATTGACTACTTTCTAAAACAAAACAGCCAAAAATTTGGCTACTTGACTAACAAAAGTAGTTTACACAAGATTTGGAAAAGTGTCAAACGAGCCTAGATTGTCATCCCAAAAAACAAGCTTAACATAGTGTTAAGGAAAATTCCCATGGGAGTGGAAAAAATGAAAACAAAAAGCAAAAGTAACATAAAGCCATATTGCTCAAGCATAATCATGGTTTCCATTTTGACTGGAAAGAATGTGAACAAAATTTTTGAGCCGTCCAAAGGTGGAAAAGGAATTAAATTGAAAAAAGCCAGCAGCACATTCCAAAAAATCACCATGGTCATCAAAGTAAAAACAATAGCCCCAAAAGAACCAGCCACAAAAGTTGAAAGCTGCGTCCAATTGCCAGCCGCAACACTGAGAATGATGTCACCCTTGATTGCAGTTGGCAAAGCTATTAGCCGGGCAATGATTGCCGCCACCAATGCCAACACAATGTTTGAACCTGGACCACCAAGTGCCACCAACATTGGACCCCATTTCTGATCTTTCAAATTAAAGGGATTATACGGTACCGGCTTGGCCCAACCGAAAGCATAGTGAAAACCAGAAGTTACCAACATCAAAAGCGGCACAAAAATCGAACCGACTGGGTCAATGTGACTAAGCGGATTGAAGTTGAGCCTATCGGCGTATTTGGCCGTTGAATCACCCAGCCAAAGCGCCACGTAGCCATGCATGACTTCGTGAATGATGATTGAATAAATCAGGATGATGATATAAAAACCAATAAGCACAATTGAATTTAGGTCCATGTGTATTCTCTACAAATTACGAATTATATGAATGTACGAATATACAAATAAAACATTGTTCCTCCCTTTGGAAAAGGGAGGTTAGGCGGGATTCGAAAAATTTTCTTTGTCTAAGCTAGCCTTTCAAATTCCCCTCAATCCCCTTTTTCTAAAAGGGGAAGAAAATGCATTTACGCATTCTTATGAATTCATGGGGGTTGTCAAAACTCAATAGCTATGATACAGTAAACTTTGTAATAAATCAAATGTCATATAACCATTTAGGCATATAAGCATTAAATCATATAATCATAAAAACATAGAAACATTTTGTTTTTATGTTTAAGTGTTAGTATGTTAGGATGTTAGGATGTTTAAATGTTTAAATGTTTAAATGTTTATGAGTAAAGTATGCAGCGTTTGCGGTCGCGGAACAACAGCTGGAAATTCCCGAAGCCATTCAAACATCGCCTCAAAAAGAAAATTTGCAATCAATATTCAATCAAAAAAAATTGATGGAAAGAAAGCAAAAATTTGCACCAAGTGCATGAAGACTGAGAGCAAATAAGGCGATTACGCCTTGCTATCGTCGCTCGCTCGGAAATGAAAGATTACTTTCGTTTCTCTCGCTTCTCTAGATAATAAAATTTTTCTTATTGAAAGCAACTTTTAAAAATCCCCTGCCGCAAGGCGGGGGATTTTTGGTTTTGTTACGCAGCTTGCTACGTAAGAAAAAAATCAGCTTAAATGCCAAATTTCACAAAGTCCATCTGCGGACAAAAAAGGGCCGACACTTTTGTCAGCTCGTTTGCATTTCGCCTTCCGCTACATTGACAAACAATGGAAATTATTATAATCTCACATATCGTTCTTTTTATCTTTTTCTTTTTTATTTTTCACAACCATAAATAAAAGGCAGGCACACTATGTCAAAAAAAGAAACAACCGCACAATTGGAAGCTGATTTCAAAGCTTCACTCTCAAAGTATAAAAAGCTTATCTCCGATAACTGGTCCTGCCGCATAGTTAATAAGAACGGCCACGAAGAGATTAAAGAAGAAATTGTGCGAATCTTCAAAAAAGTAAGCTCTGCAAAGCTGAGAAACAAATTTTTACTTCAGACCCTCCTCGTGATCGGACGCTCCTACGAAAGCTTGCCGCCCGACCGGAACAGCTGGTTTTCCAGACTCGCCTTTGAGCTGCATGATAAACTTGTCGCAGTTGTGACAAAATAATCCTGTGCCGTTTGATTTTTTAGGGTAATCATTTGAATTTGATTACCCTATTTTTTATTTTTACAAAAAATAAATCGATTTTTTCTTGCCCCACTTGAAACAGGAAACTTGGGATGGATTAGAAAATCCCCTGCCGAAAGATTGGGGATTTTTGATGTTAGCAAAAAAAGTATTTACTGATTTATTTCTTTTCTTTGACTTTTTTTGTTTCCTTTTTTTCAACCTTGAAAAGTCTGGTCAAATAAAGTGAAATCACAACCACCAAGATGGTCATCACGACGGCATAGAGAAATTTCGCTTGCAGACCATTGCGAGGATCGGAAAAAAATCTTTCAATGAAAGCTTTGATCGCCTCATTCCAAGCCAAGCCGGCGACGAGTCCGAAACTAGTGAGAATGTAGCCCAAGGTTTTTTCACGAATTTCTCTTTCGAGTTCTTTTCCTCTGTCTTTAATTGTTTCCATTTTTTCTTTGATTTGTTGCATAAAATTACATCATTAAAAAAATAATTATGTCTAATGTCATTTCGAGTGAAGCGCCTGTCTGCCAAGCAGACAGCTGGCGAAATCGAGAAATCTGGGCTCAGATCTTTCGACTTCGTTTCTCTGCTTGAGGCAGAGAAACTACGCTCAAGATGACATTCAGAGAAGAAAACTTCCTAAAATAATTTGTTCTCTGTTTTTTCAAAAGTCATTTTGCGATAGACCGCTCGAGTCGTTTCGACATCCCGTTTGCAATATTCCAAAATATCATTCACTTTTCCATCGGCAAAAAATTGCGCCACCTGTGAACCATCGATGCCTTCATCTTTTGGTGAAGGCACGCCCAAGGCCAAGGTCAATTTTTCCAAACCAATCATCCCGCTGCTCCACTTGGTCCATTCGCGCATCGTGTCAAAAATTGGATAATTTCGATAGCGCGCAAAATTAAGTTCATAGGCAGGTTTGACATCCAGCACGATCGAGCGTTGATAGATGAAACGCAAATCAAAATCCATCACATTGTGCCCGATGAACTGCACGCCATAGTCTGGACCGCCATAGCCGCCGCGTGATGGCGAGCTGATTGAATCCACAATTTCCCAAAATCTTTTCAAAGTTTGGCGCTCGTCATTTTCGTGATAGAGCGTTTCCGGCGCGCCATCATCAATAGCAAAACCGATGCACAAAATTCGGCCAAAAGCGCCGTCAAAATTGGTCGCTCCGACAAAAGCCTCAAAAGTTTCGCCTTCGCTTTTTTCGCCGCCCTGTTTGGCAACTTTTTTTTCATAAAGTTTTTTCAAAATTTCCAACTTGTCATCCCCTGCCGGCAAAGTTTCGATGTCCAAAAATATTTTTCGCATTTTATTTGTCTTTAGTTATTATTTTTATATTATAGCACAGAATGAAAAGTGACTAGTAATCAGTAATCGGTAACTAGTATTTAGAAAATGATCTGTCTTTGCGAGTCGGTCAGCAGGCAGACGAAGCAATCCAAGACTAGGTTAACTTTTCTTTTCCGCAGAAAAGAAGTTACAAAATTAAAAACTTTTATATCCACATTTCTTTTTTCCGCAAAAAGAAACCTGGAGGAAAGAAAAACTCGCACCGGATGAAGGTACTGTGGCAAAAACTGCGTTCTTCACTAGAATTTCCGCTGCACTTTTTCTGCTGAAAAAGCTCGCTTGAAATTCCTTAACGCTCATCACTTGTTTTTTGCCTACGTACTTCATATGGTGCAGGAGGGATTTAAAATAAAAATGCAAGATATAAAAAAATGAATAAAAAAAAGCCCGTATAACTCGTTGTGTCTGTAACATTGACCACAATCGAAGTTATACGGGGAAACAATGTAAAACCATTTTCATAAATAAGAGATTTCGGCCTCAATAATCATAGTGTCCCCATCTGGACGTTTTATACTAATGACAGTGGCCAGATGTACTGAGGCATCATCAAGATGAACACTGACCTCGTCCCCTTTTTTAAGGGATTTGCTATTATAAAACATAGCAAGATCTGATGTTAAAGTAATTGTTAATATCATTATACGCTTAATTTAATTTTTCTTTAGAAAGACTTCAGGGAACTACAAAGAACATATACCTAAAATTAAATTTAGTCAATATTTCCCAAAACAAAATCCGCCAACTTGGCGGACTGAAAATTTTTCATATTGTTCGTACATTCGTACAAGTTCGTAATTCGTAGAGAATAACCTAAAGCACCCTCAATTGTTCCACAATCTTTTCATATTCCGGAATCGTTTGGGCCACGAGGTTCCAAAAGCGTTTGGAATGATTAAATTCCTTCAGGTGGCAAAGTTCGTGGACGATGATATAGTCGGCGTGACGTTGCGGCAACAGCAGAATTTTGTAGTTGAAATTAAGGTTGCCTTTGGAAGAGCAGCTTCCCCATCGGGTTTTCTGGTTGCGAATTGCCACTCCTTTATATTTGAAACCATAAATAGCATTAAACTTATCCAGTCTCTTGGCCACCATTTCGCGAGCATGCTCCTTGAGTTTGAGATATTCAACATGATCATGACGAGCAAAAAGACTGTTGCGACCAATTTTTTTCATGGCCTTCATTTTTTCCAAAACCCACTCAGCATTTTTCCTGATAAACTCGTCCGCGCTCAAAAATCCCATGCGCCAAGGCAGGGTCACAACACAGTTTCCGTCGCAATAAATAGCCAGCTTAAGCCTTTTTGCGGTTCTGTGTTTTCTGACGGTATATTCAATTTTCTCGCTACCCAGCGTTACTTTCTTAATAATACCCATTTCTTCAATTTTATGGCTTAATATATTCACTATTGTTTGATTAATAAGTTATAGCTTGTTACTGCTTGATTGTAAAGCGGGATGAGATTGTTGTACGACCTTACATCCGCTTTATATTTTTTCAATAAACTGTTGTATTTTTCCGCTCCAGTATTATATTTTTCAAAATTTTGATTATTTTTTAAATTATCCAGATCATCTTTCTGACTATCCAAATTTGACAATTCTTGAGTTATAACTTTTTTTTGATTCCCAAGCTGAGCAATTAAAGCTTTCATTTTTGTTTTCAACTGAACAATCTCGGCTTCAATTTTTCTCGTTTCAATAATCCCAGCATATTCTTTTCCGGTTGAACTTTGATAAATCGTCACCTGACCAAGCTCTTGAAGATTTTTTTCCTGCTGTTGATTCTGGTCAAAATTTGCAAGCTCTTTGACGTCCACAGTTTTATTGCTTTGAGCGTCAAACTGTGGAATGATTCCAATCTTATTTCCTACACTCGTAGTCTCGCTGTAACAGTAGCCACTTCCATAAGTTGAATAGCTTTTCGGACACTCAACACCAACAGCCATGTGGTTGTCCTGCTCATAAGCAAAAATTGCAACCCCGTAGCCCATTTTTCTCAAAATCGCAAGGGCCAACAAACTCTTATCACTGCAGACACCTTTCTGCTGGAAAAGAGTTTCATATGGATAAAGCATTGTTTCGCTGCCATTTTTAGCCAAGATATTGCTGGCCTTGGCATCGTCATACTCAATAGCTTGCACAAAAGCCAATGTCAGCTCAACAACTTGATCACTGCTCAAATTGTGCTTATCGCCAAGTGCTTGCAGGCTGGTTGCTAATTGCGAAATTGTTTGGTCAACCTCGTTTGCTTTCAAAAACATTCCGTAATATTTATCTTCCCAATCTGCAGGAAGCTGACCACTATAAGAATAAGTCTTGGGCTGGTTTTGATAATAGGCATAAACAGATTGATACAAGGTAAGTGGCAATTCATATTTCACATCTTTATAGTTCCAAGGGAAGGTTTTGATGGTGGGCTCGGTTAATTGAGGAAAGGGTTGCTTGGTGACTTGCTGCATCTTTCTTTCCAGTGCCGGTGAAACCTGGCCAATAGTATGAATTCCTCTTTTTTCTGCAATATACCAAAGTACCCCCGTGATGATTGTGAGTACAAGGGAAACAATTATAAATTTTTTGAAAAAATTCCTCATAAGTGTTTAAAACAATATCTCTAATACGCCTGACACGACTTTATTATTCCGAAAAAGCTCCGGAACGACACAGGGAAACCTATTTGAGAAAATACCCCGTTATTTCATCTTTAACCTCCTGCGGTTTCAAGTCTGTTCCAGGGAGCTCATCAAAACTGACCCAGGAAAGCTCATATAAATTCTCCTCGCAACTCCTCTCTGATTCAGGGCCTCCCAATTTCTCCTGACCTGAAATGTTTTTAGCCATAAAGAAATATTCATGTCCTCTTGCGCCATCAAATTCAAAAAACAATTCACCGATCTCGACATTCAATCCTGTCTCCTCCCTGATCTCCCTGACTGCCGCAAGTTGCGAAGTTTCACCTTCCTCAATCGTTCCGCCAGGAACAGTGAAATATTCCAGACTGTTTTTTCTCCTATGCATCAGAAGAATTTTTTCATTTTTGATTATTATCACAGCCGCTCGTAAGCTCATATGATTTTGCAAATTTAGTCAGGATACCGGGAATTGAACCCAAGCTACACCTTGCGTACTGCCATTATACTACATCCTGATTACAAACATAATGATATCACATTAAAAAAACAAAAACTGATCACATTGATCAGTTTTTGTCATCTTTCAAAAGCTAGTATTTTCAAGACTAAATGAAACTATTCCAAGATTCCATCCAAATTAACATCATACAACATTTGTTCAGCAATAGATCGATAGTTGATTATTTCTTCTTCATCAAACCAAATTTTAATTTCCCTTTCCGCTTCGGAAGGTTTGTCCGAACAATGAATCAAGTTTCGCACCGCACGACCATCGATTCCTGCGAGGTCATATGAATCCAAAGTCAAATCTCCACGAATTGTGCCGATGTCAGACGTGAGCGGCTCAGTCCCCCCGACCAATTTCGTCACAATGCCAACCGCTTGATTGCCTTCGATCACCATCGCCAAAACCGGTCCGGAAGTCATAAAAGTCACCAATTGCCCGATGATATCCTTGCCATATTCAATAGCTTCTTTTTCCACTGGCAAATTGTTTTCTTGACGACCCTTCACAATTCTTTCACCTTTTGATTGAAACCAGGCTTCATCCTTGTTGTAGTGAGTCCAGCATTGTTCAGCCTTCGGCACAAGCAGTCGCATAGCAGTAATTTTCAATCCAGTTCTTTCAAAACGGGAAATGATTTCGCCGATAAAGTTTCTTTGAATTGCATCCGGTTTTAGGATGACAAACGTTCTTTCCTTTTTTGGGTGTGGCATAGTTTTTTGATTATAATTGATTATAATTTAATTAAAATACTTTATTTTCAAAGATTAACAGAATAATTAGGTTTAATCAAGGAAGACAGTAACTAGTAATCAGTAACTAGCAATCCGACACTTCTCATTTAAGCTTAAACAATCGTATTCAATGTCTCCGCTTTCGTCAGTGCGGAGAATTTTGATTTTGTGGGATATGAGTCGCTGCAAGGTTTCTGGATTCGGATGACCATAGGAATTATTTTTCCCAACGGAAATGATCGCTTCGGTCGGCTTGACGGCATTTAAAAATTCATCACTGGTAGCATACTTTGAGCCATGATGCGCAACCTTCAAGAAATCCGCACCAAGGTCAGTATGATTCCCGAATAATTCATTTTCTTGCGTTGTTGGAAAATCGCCAGTAAATAAAAAATTGCTTTCCCCGACTGTCAACTTAACAACTACACTTGCAACATTGGTGTCCTTATTGGTCACATCAATCATTGAACTCAAGGGATATAGAATTTGAAGAATTGCTCCATCTGGAAATTTTATAGCCACATCTTTTTTAGCTTCAATTTTTTCAACTTTATTATTGGCAATTGTTTCCTCTAGCTTCTTGAAAGTTTGCGAATCATTTTGCATCTTGGTTTCCACCACACTGCCCACCGTGTACGCCCCAAAAACATCAACCAAGCCTCCAATGTGGTCTTGATCGGGATGAGTTTCAATAATAGTTTCGAGATTGCGATCCCAAAATGGAATATATTTTCCCAATTTTTCCAACAACAATTTTCCGTCCTTGCCGCCATCAATCAAAACCTGCTGGGAGCCCTGCGAAATCAAAATTGCGTCGCCTTGTCCAACATCCAAAAAAACAACACTAAGAGGTGCGTCACTTTTGCCCTGAAAAACAATCGTGCTCAAAATTATGATAAGCACAATCAGGCCACAAAGGATGGAGAAGAATATTTTACGATTACGCATAAATCATAAGTCAAAAGTCAATAATCAAGAATTTCTAAATTATAATTCCCAATTTCCAATAAAGTTCAAAATCCCAAATCCTAATTTCTTTAAATTTGAATTTAAGACTTTATTGGAAATTGGAAATTTAGATTTTGGATTTTTTCAATTTTTTGGTTTTTCCGAGACTATTTCCCACTTTTCAATCTTTCAGTCAGAAAATCTTCATCAAGATTAATTATCTTTCGTTCTTTGCTTTTTATCCAAAAAATTATTCTTATTAATATTATATAATAAATTACAATCCACCACACGCTGACTTTTTCGATGCTAACACTGGCCCAGGGAAATTCGGCGAGAACATGAATTAATTTTATCACATAGGCAAGCACTGCAAATGCTAGCCAAGCAAAAATTAAGGAAAGCGGCGTCCAAATTAAGCCAAAGAGCATCACCAAGAAAACCAAGAGCATTGAAAGTGGAATCACTGGCAAAATGAAAACATTAGCCAACAACGAAACCAGCGAAGCAATGTGAAAATTGTATGCAATAATTGGAAGCACAAAAATTTGAGCACTAAGTGAAAGTGTGATGGCTTCAGAAATTCCTAGAGCCTTATTTTCTTTCACAAAATTTTTCTCCCAAAAAGCTGAGGTTAGCACGATTCCCAGCGTTGCCAAAAACGAAAGTTGGAAGCCAACATCCCAGCGCAAAAGCAGCGGATTTAAAAACAGCATAATCGCCGCCGCAAAAATGATGGCATTTTCGCAGGATGCCAACCGCCCATTTTTCATTGCCCAAAGCAAGATGCCGCTCATCACCCCAGCTCGAACCGCAGAAGCCGGAAGACCACTCATCACCACAAACGCAGCGATGCCAATAATCGCAAACCAAATCGCCTGCTTGCGCCAAAGTCCCAAGGCAATGCCCAACAAAATCAGATATTCCGCGATAATCGTCACGTTATATCCAGAGACTGCGACAATATGGGTCATACCTGTTCTCGAAAAATCAGCTTGGATTTCTTTAGAAAGTCCGCCACTGCCACCCAACAAAAGTCCAATCGCCAAAGCGCCATAAGGCTGAGGAATCACCTTGATAATTTTGTTTTCAAAAACGGTTCGCGCCGCAATTATTTTTCCATAAAGCCAATTGCCAGAATTTTCCCCAAGCTTTTTTGCCTTGCCCTTATCGCATTGATACAAAACCCCTTCCTTTGCCATATACATACGATAGTCAAAACTGGGATCCACGTTTTCAATCGCTTTAGCCTGGCAAATTATTTCCAACAAATCTCCGTATTGATACTGCGGATATTGCGGAACTTGCAGCAAGACTGAACTTTTTTCTTTTTCTAATTGAACAATAACATTTTGCCCAAAAGTCGACGGACTCACTTTCTGCACAACGGCTTTCTCCTCAAAAGTTTTTCCCAAATAAATCAAATTATTAGCTTGCGATATTTTTTGGTCCGTCAGCCTCAAGCCAAACACAAAACTGAGCAACAAAAAAGCGACCAGCGTCGCAATTTTGTTTTTGTAAAATGTGAACAATGTTATCAAAGAAAAAATCGAAAGCAGAAAAATTTGAGTTTGAGTGACTGCAAAAAATGATCGCACAAAAACTGCCCCAATGAAACTCAAAAGCAAAAACAAAAGTATTTTTGACTTGGTCATGAGTTTATTATAGCAAAAATCTTTGATTTTTATAATAGCTAAAAACCACCGCTTTAAATTGCGGTGGTTTTTGAATTTACTGAAAAACTATTTCGAAAAATCAGGATTGCAGTTGTCTGCTGAACATTCACCAAGATCTTGCCCATTGTGAAAAACGTGCTTGATACCACCAACATTGCGCTGAAAGACGAGGTCGTCGCCAGAAATATCAGGATAACTTCCAATTCCAATATCTTTACCATCATAAATAACGTGCCAATCTTGACCAAGCTGGCGAGCAAAAACATAATGATTGGCAGATATGCTTATATTGTCCCCCTCACCAAGATCATTACCATCATAAATCACATGCCTTTTGCCATCAACTTTTCGATAGAAAGCGTAATGACCTCCAGCTGTCCAAGCATTCGATGGAGCACTTGATTGCTCACCAATATCCTTGCCATCAAAGAGAACATGAAAAATATCACTCATTCCAGAACCAGATACGATAGAGTGTCCGTCGGCAACTGAGATTAAATTTCCTGAACCCAACCTCTCTTGGTTTTTATAAAAAATTTCATAACCATTCGCATCCTGTTTTGAATAATAAATATCCTTATCAAAAACAGCACTAACAGCAAAGCCTTCTCCCATATCCTGATTGTTAAACATTACATGATCTTTTCCATTTATTGAACGCATAAAGGCCACACTATTTTCTCCAGTTATTACATTTCCATCCCAAGCCTCACCTAAATCTTTATTATTAAAAAACAAATGATTTTTACCACCCACCTTGCGAACTACTGCCACATTGTCACCCGAAACTGAACAAGCAAGATCTTGGGTGCCACCAACTTCTCCGAAATCATTTCCATTGTGAATAACGTGCGGCTTTCCATTGACATCACGAATGAAAGTCAAATTTTCGCCATCCAAAGTTGGCCGGTAGCCTTCACCCAAGTCTTTTCCATCGTAAATGATATGATCTTTGCCATTTATTTCTCTGGCAAAAGCCACATGCTCGCCAGAAATTACCGGATAGGCATCAGACTCTTCTCCCAAATCTTTTCCGTCATAAATAACTCGAGTTGTGACGCCAACTTGCTTATTAAACACAACGTGCAAAGATTTTTTTTGATTTTGAACTTGCTCCACTGGTTGCGTCTGCGGACTCTGCGCAACAGGCTGAACTTGTGCCACTTGAGGAGCTGGCGTTTGTGTGTTTTTGGCAAACATAAATCCGATTACGCCTGCAGTGATTGCAATTACCACAATAACAACTGCAAGCTTTACAATGTTTTCGTTT
>Ga0194047_10000978_pt1 | contig 18180 bp, 17 predicted proteins | sample JunL225m_MetaG_2_FD_160070 | JGI IMG/M metagenome (GOLD analysis project Ga0194047, IMG submission 160070) | Anoxic zone freshwater microbial communities from boreal shield lake in IISD Experimental Lakes Area, Ontario, Canada - Jun2016-L221-5m | ecosystem: Environmental > Aquatic > Freshwater... | reverse complement strand
AACCCTATTTGGGTGGCTATAGCCCAACTGATCCACCCAGACTCTCTGCCGATACAGGTTATGACCCCTTAAGTCCTGAGCTATCTGAAACTGTTGGGGTGCCATTTTTATCCTTTCTGATTATTGAACCAGACCCCATTACTAAGAATGCGGTTCCCTCTGATGTGGAAAAACTCATTAAGGCACGCAAGTATCAAGCCGCGGTTGACCTGATTAATGTGGATTTGAAAAAGACGCCACGTAATGTCCAGTTACGATTTGTAAAAGCACGGCTGCAGATTGAGATGCGTCAGTTCGATCAAGCCAAAAAAACGCTCATTGAAATCACACAGCAGTTCCCTGAATTACCCGAACCCTATAACAACCTAGCGGCCATAGCAGCCAATCAGGGCAAGTGGATTGAGGCCCGAGATTATCTAGAGCTTGCTCTAAAGCTTCGTCCAAGTTATGCGATTGCCTCTGCAAACCTAGGTGAGATTTATATTCGCTTGGGTGCTCAAGCCTATGAAGATGCTGCCAAGTATGCACAACTCAATCAGCGCCAGTACTTAACCCGCGCTAAGGCTCTGCTAGATGTTCTTAAGCCGCCCCCAAAGCGCCCAACGAATCGAATCGCTAGCCCAATACCAAGCGCTGTCGACTCAAGCAATACTCCTTCCACTAACCTTCCAGAAAGCAAATCCAATAATGGCGAAAGTACTCTTAAAAACCAATAAGGGTGACATCACCCTCACTCTTGATAATGCTAAGGCACCTAAGAGCGTGGCAAATTTCCTGCAGTATGTCAAAAGTGGTCACTACGATGACACGATCTTTCATCGCGTGATTGATAATTTCATGGTGCAAGGTGGCGGCATGACTGCTGGCATGAAACAAAAACCTACCGGTGCTGAGATAGAAAACGAAGCAAATAATGGCCTGAAGAATGATCGTTACACAGTAGCAATGGCCCGCACTAGCGAACCCCATTCCGCAACTTCCCAATTTTTTATCAACGTCAATGACAATGATTTCTTAAACCATACTGCTCCAAATGCCCAAGGCTGGGGCTATGCTGTCTTTGGTAAGGTAACTGATGGCATGGATGTTGTAGACACTATCCGTAAAGTCAAAACTGGCAGCTCTGGCTTTCACCAGGACGTTCCGGCTGAAGATGTCATGATTGAAAAGGCAACCGTTCTCGAAGAATGATCCCGCAATATGCGAGCGCCCTGCTCATTTCAGATTTACACCTAACGCCGTCAATGCCCTTGACGGCGCAGCGTTTTTTTGACTTCTGCGAAAAAGAAGGCCCTAAAGTCCAAGCGGTATTTATTCTGGGTGACTTGTTTGAGTATTGGGTAGGTGATGATGCCGCAGCCCAATCCCCTTTTCAGCAAGAAGTGCGCCATGCGCTCGCAAATTTATCTGCCAAGACAAAAACCTATTACGTGCATGGCAATCGGGATTTTTTACTGGGACCTGATTTTCTGAAAAAAACAGGTATGACTTTATTGCCAGAACGCTCACATGTAGAAGTTGCTGGTTCAATCTATACACTTTGTCACGGTGACTCGCTTTGTACAGCAGATGTGGGTTACCAAGTATTCCGCCATTGGGTCAGAAAATCTTGGGTGCAAAAATTATTTCTGCGCCTGCCGCTCCATTGGCGTCGATCTATTGCCAATCAATTACGGAGCAATAGCCAGACCCAATATCAGAGCTCAAATAAGAATTCTGCTAATGCAAAAATGGATGTCAGCCTTGATGCCTGTGCCGCGATTTTAGGTACAGAATCTAGTGGCAAACTCATTCATGGGCATACCCACCTACCCGCCCACCACAACGAGCATTTTCGAGAGCAGCACTGGCAGCGTTGGGTACTTTCTGATTGGGATATCGATCACCATGAGAGCGTTAAGCCTAGGGCCAGCGCCTTGATGATTGATAGCCAGGGTGTTCAATACATTGATCTGATCCAGAATTGATCAGTCAATTGAGTTTCCTTAGCAGGCAGAGTATTTAGATAAGCACTGCACCATCTGTGCAAAGATTCTGGGATTAGCAGCCATCACCTCACCGCTTTTCAAAAATCCTTCTTCACCACGATAATTGCCAATCAAGCCACCCGACTCGGTAATCAATAACGAACCAGCCGCCATATCCCATGGCTTGAGATCGCTCTCAAAAAAACCATCGTAACGACCTGCAGCAACATAAGCCAAATCGAGTGATGCAGCACCTGGTCGACGTAAGCCAATACATTGCCTACTCATCTCTGCAAAAATCTTTAAATATTTTTCAAGATCTTGATCTTCTCGGTATGGAAAGCCAGTGCCAAGTAAAGAGCTAGCCAAACGATCTTGCGAGGCTACCCGTAAGCGCCGACGATCCAAATAAGCACCCGCACCGCGAGTTGCCGTGAATAATTCATCGCGGGTCGGATCGTATACGACAGCTTGTTGAGTGACGCCATTCACAGCTAATGCAATAGAAACTGCATATTGTGGAAAGCCGTGGATAAAATTGGTCGTGCCATCTAATGGATCAATAATCCACACGTTCTCTGCATTAATATTGTGCTCACCAGTTTCTTCAGCCAAAAATCCATGGGTTGGATAGGCTTCACTGAGTGTTTCGATGATGGCCGCTTCTGCGGCTTTGTCCACCTCGGTAACAAAATCATTGTGCTGCTTACGGTCAACCTGCAAGCGCTCTAAATTGAGGGAGGCTCGGTTAATGACAGTACCGGCACGACGGGCAGCCTTAACGGCCACATTTAACATGGGATGCATAGTATTGGTGGACAAATTAAATAAGAACGAGCCTGTAATATTGCCTAAACTGCATGACAATACGAAGCCAATACATGATTCTAAACGATTAGCGCCTTGAACCCCTTTAGACCTGAATAACGAACCCATGAATAACGAGCAATCTCAATGCCTTCGCTGGGTTCTAGTCGAGACTAGTCACCCCGGAAATGTTGGCTCTGCAGCTCGCGCTCTCAAAACCATGGGCTTTAGTGACCTACGCCTGATTAATCCCAAAATCATAGGGGTCGCCAGAGAAGCTGAAGCCATCGCACTGGCAAGTGGCGCCGCCGATATTCTGGTGTCTGCCCAAGAATCAGACTCATTAGCATCTGCCGTAGAGGGATGTTCGCTGGTTTTAGGGCTAACAAGCCGAGATCGTGAATTTGGGCCGCCAGCTTTAAATTGGGAAACTGCTCGTAGTTTGATACAAGAGACTGTCGCCGATCAAGGAAAGGTCGCGCTCATTTTTGGTCCAGAGAGAACGGGTCTTGATAACGAGCATCTAGCGCTTTGTACCCACAGGGTTTGGTTAGAGGCGAATCCAGCCTATCCATCCTTAAATCTAGCCCAAGCCATCATGGTCTGCGCCTATACCCTCAGGGAGTCTTTAAGTGCACTTTCAAAGACTGTATTACCCCATGCCAATCGGGAGGAAATGGCTGATTTTGCCGATCCTGCAGCCATTGCAGCGATGTTGGAGCATTGGCAAGCAGGACTTGAGGCTATTGGCTACCTAGACCCTGCAAACCCAAAGAAATTGATGCCCCGCTTACAAGCCTTATTTGCACGTAGCCGCCTCCATAAAGAAGAAATAGATCTCTTACGCGGCATAGCTAAACAGATGCTCCTGAGAAAATAAGCACATCCCGTTAAAATCAAATTATGTTTAATTCACTATTCGATCAAGTCGACTCCATTATTGCTAGAGACCCTGCGGCCAGAAATCGTCTTGAGGTCATCACCTGCTACCAGGGTCTTCATGCAGTTTGGCTGCATCGCATGGCTCATTTTTTATGGAATCTTGGTCTGAAATGGATAGCTCGAGTGCTATCGATGTTTGCGCGCTTTCTGACTGGTATTGAAATTCATCCAGGTGCAAAAATTGGTCGTAGAGTATTTTTAGATCATGGTCTTGGGATCGTCATTGGCGAAACCACGGAAATCGGTGACGACTGCACGATTTATCAGGGCGTTACCCTTGGTGGCACCTCACTTTATAAGGGTATGAAACGTCACCCTACTTTAGGTAAAGGTGTTGTTATCAGTGCTGGTGCAAAAGTGCTTGGCGGATTTACTGTTGGCGATGGCGCTCGTGTAGGTTCTAACGCAGTGGTTTTAAAAGAGATCCCTGCCGGTGCTACAGCAGTTGGAATTCCAGCGCGTATCTTGCATCCAGATCTTCCGCAGAGTGCAGAGACAAAAACAAAAGAATATTTTTCTGCTTATGGCATCACACCCAATATTGATGATCCAGTATCGATGGCGCTCAAAGGTTTAATCGATGCAACGATTGAGCAAGAGGCTAAGATAGCTGCACTCGAAAAAGCCTTAGCAAAACTGAGCAATGCGCCTACAGATTCCATCGCAGCGAGGGGCTCAAGTGATACTAAGCGGGATCTAGACGCCATTAAAGAATGGCTTAAAGAGTAAATGCAGGAATGAAGACTGTTTAATGCAGAGTGTGAGGGTTAGAACCGCTAGTGCCTAAGGCGCCTCCCGGAAACTCTTCTTCATTGCCATCATCGGCGTCTTCATTTGGCATTCCAAAGGTAAAGCTCTCGCCGCCTTCAGGATGACGATTTTGAATCTCCTCGTCGGTAGCAGTACGAACATCCTCTACCTGAACCCAAAAACGCAATGCCATGCCAGCCAATGGATGATTGCCATCTAATACAACTTGGTTATCAGCAACATCGGTTACCGTATAAATCAATGGCTCATCATCAGAATCTGACTCTTCTGTCACATTCGATTCTTCCTGCGCATCAGGTATGCCTTCAAATTGCATTCCTACTTCCAAAGGTTCTGGAAAGCGAGTACGCGGCTCAATCTTTAATAGCTCTGGATTGTATTCACCAAAAGCCTCACTAGGTTCAAGCTGAATTGTCGCTTCGTAGCCGATGTCCTGCCCGTCTAAGAGTGTTTCAATTTTGGGGAAAGTACCCTCATAACCCCCGTGCAGGTATACCATCGGAGAATGTGGTTCTTCGATGACATTATTTTGTGCATCGCTTAACTTATAGCGGAGGGATACGATGGTATTTTTTTCAATCTTCATGCGAAATCTGTCGAACATTCGTTTTTAATGAGTTTTAATTAACTTTTACTTTATGAGTTTATTTTACTTGAGCAAGCCCTATCAGCCTCCACAGGCACCTCAAAACCTACCCCTAAATGAGCCTTGGGCCCTATTTGGGGGTATTAGCCCGGATTTGTTTATGCGGCGCTATTGGCAGAAGAAACCGCTTCTGGTACGTGGCGCCATTCCTGCTTTCAAACTTGCATCACAAAATAATGAAGCCTTAGCTAGCCCTATTTCTGCTCAAGAGTTGTTCAAATTTGCCAGTCGAGATGCTGTGGAGTCCCGTCTCATCAAAGCAAAACCCTGGAGCTTTGAGCATGGACCCTTTACTCCAAAATCGATACCCTCTTTGAATACATCAGACTGGACGCTACTTCTTCAAGGCATGGATGCACACCATCCTGCAGCTGCGAAGATTCTTTCGTGGTTTCGGTTTATTCCAGATGCACGTCTAGATGATCTGATGATTAGCATCGCAGGAATTGGTGGAGGTGTTGGCCCTCATTTTGATTCTTATGATGTCTTTTTAATCCAGATGTCTGGTAGAAGGCAATGGCGCATCTCAAAGCAAAAAGATTTAAGCCTAAGCCCCAATCTTCCACTCAAAATTTTAGAGTCCTTTAAATCAGAACATGAATGGATCCTAGAGCCTGGAGATATGTTGTATCTACCCCCGCATATTGCGCATGATGGCATTGCCTTGGATGCTGCTTGTCAAACTTGGTCCGTTGGATTTCGCTCACCCAGCTTTAAAGAATTGCTACAAGAAGGACTATGGCGCTTGGCCGAATCCTTAGAGGATATTCCTGGGCTTGAGAAAAAATTTGCTGACCCTAAGCAAAGAGCAACAGCTCATGCAGAACAGTTACCAGCAGAACTCATAGAGCAGATTACCTTAAAACTAGCAGAACTTAAGCTAGATAAAGTGGCTGGCTTTTTGCCGGGGGTTACCGCCTACTTATCCGAACCAAAACAGCAGGCACTTTTTGCCGGACCAAGTAGACCCTTAAACCCCTCTCGATTTAGTCAAGCCTTAAGCTCAAAACGTTTGATTCCAAGCCCGCAAAGCAGGATTTTAAGTCTTGGTAAGACGGTTTACTGTAATGGGGAGGATATGTGCCAAGGGCAAACGAGGGATATCACCTCAGCCTGGCAAGCCCTCTCAGCCAAGAAAGTCCTCTCAGCCCGCAAACTCAAGGGCGCCTCTAAAAGCAGTCTTTATGAGGCCTATCTGGCTGGATGGCTGGTTTTTGAGAGTTGAATGCCGACATGGATATAATCAATGCTGGAAATTACCTAGGGATAATCCCTTGATACATCCAACAACAATTACCGGTAATTGTTTTATTTTTTTAAGAGGAAATTACAAATGAAGAAGTCACTCGTACTCGTTGCAATGTTAGCTATCGCTTTGGCCGCTTGCGGTAAAAAAGAAGAAGCAAAGCCTGCTGAAGCTCCTGCTGCTGCTCCAGCCGCTCCTGCTGCTGAAGCTCCTGCTGCTGCTCCAGCTGCTCCTGCTGCTGCTCCAGCTGCTGACGCTAAGAAGTAATCTTCTTCTTGAAGAAAAAAAGCCGCTGAAAAGCGGCTTTTTTATTTACTCATTCACAGCAAGTTTACCTCGCTAATTGCTCAGTCAACAGAGTGAGCAACTGGGAGCCAGCAGGTGTATTTTCTGGCTTACCATCAGCATCTTGTACATAAACATTTGCTGAATTCTCGCCGGTATTTTTCACGACCACTTGATATTTCTTAGCTTGCAAGACGGATTCGTCTTTGCTACTAAAGAGTTTTGAGAAGAAGCCCTTGCTATCGCCTACATCCTTAGCATTGACATAACGAACATAGTAAACACCCGTGGAACGATTACGATCTTCTACTGTGAAATTAGAGCGGTCTAAAGCTAAGCCAACATCACGCCAAGCACGATCAAAGCCTGCGCTCATCTCAATATAGGCTTGATTGCCGTCTTGGACGAGTTTTGCTTTTGGCGTTTTAGGCCCCAAAGGCACGGCAACCATTGCTTTAGCCTGCTCCTGAGTCATACCTAAGCGCTCCATCAAGCGAGCTAAGAATGCCGCCTCTAATTCAGGATCATTAGGACGAGCAGTCCAAATAGTGTAAGTACACGCACCACTTGCATCGTTCACGCACTTCTCTAAAGCACCTTTTTGAGTGATATAGATTTCTGTTTCGGCAGGTTTGCTGACTTCAAGACGTGTTTTATATTTATCCCGCTCACCAGTATCGTAGATGGAATCTAAAACACTGCCCAATGCTGAGCGAATAAAGTCTTGCTGAATTTTGGCGCGATTCTCAGCCCAGTCAGTTTCCATGATGCCTGTAGATGGTGAATCAACTGTTAGAAGAAAGCCGTTCTCCTGCCAGAAGTCTTTTACCTGGGGGTATAACTCAGTTGCAGGCTTATCTACTACCAACCAACGGCGCTCACCATCACGCGCAATGCGCATACCCGGAATACCTGTCATCACATTACTTCTTAACTGTACAGATTTCTTAAGGGCGGCATTGTATTCAGACATTGTGGCCGTGCCATCCTGAACAATATAGCGTCGATCCGCTTGTGCCGTAATCAAATCGGGTGGGTAGGACAAATTAGGGCCTCGCACAGCTCCAGCAGATTTGTAATCTACAGTGTCATTGCTAGTAACGGTTTTACATGCACTCAGCACTGAAGCAGCGGCAATGACCATCAGTAGAATCGATAGATAGCGGCGGAGTATTTGCATCAAATTCATCATATCAAGTCAGCCTGTTTTAATGCTGCCTTCAAGGGCTCACGCAATGAAGCGCTTAAAGGGGTTAAGGGCAAACGGATGCCCGCAGTGATCTTACCCATTTCGTAGAGGGCCCATTTCACTGGGATTGGGTTTGCTTCTATAAACATTGCTTTATGAACCGCGAGCAACTGATATTGAATCTCACGGGTTCTTTTCACATCATCTGACATTGCAGCCACACATAACTCATGCATGAGCTTTGGTGCCACATTGGCAGTCACGGAGATATTTCCTTTACCGCCCATCAACATCAACATAGCAGCCGTTAAATCATCGCCAGAAAATACTGAGAAATCGCTATGGCCTGCACGCTTAAGATCATTCATCAGTATGCTGCCCCGTTCTAGGCTGCCGGTCGCATCTTTAATTGCAATAATCCCTGGAACACCAGCTAGTCGGACCACAGTTTCACCCGCCAAATCCGCCACAGTGCGCCCTGGCACGTTATATAGAATCATTGGCAGATCAACAGACTCTGCAATCTTTTTGAAGTGGGCATACATGCCCTCTTGTGTCGGCTTGTTGTAATAGGGAACCACTTGTAAGCTAGCATCGGCACCGACTTTTTTTGCAAATTCGGTTAAGGCAATTGCTTCTGCAGTTGAATTACCGCCAGTACCTGCAATCACAGGAATCCGACCAGCAATATGATCTACCGTTACACGTATCAGTTCACAATGCTCATCTACCGAGACCGTGGGGGATTCGCCACTGGTGCCAACAATCACAATGCCATCAGTTCCTTCGCTGACATGCCAATCGAGCAAAGAACGTAAGCTTGCATAATCTAAGCTCCCGTCATCAAACATTGGCGTAACAATAGCCGGCATGCTGCCAGAAATGGTTTTTTTGCTGCCTTGAGATTGAGCTGTGTTTGTCACTAAATAGTTACCGAAATAGACTGTCTTAAGCTTGAAATTGTAACGGAATGCGCTCTTTTAACCCGCCTTTTACAGCACAAAGGCGCTGAACCATAGCTGGTTTGGGCAGATCCACATAAATATCCTCATATGCAATGACTTGTAGCTGATGATGGGCTGCTAAAGCGATCAATTCCCCGGGATTTAGCAGGAAATTAGGGTTAGAGGGTTTACCAAATTCTTCATTTCCTAGGGCAAAGGTTTCATAGATCAAAACCCCGTTTTTTTGCAGCATTTCAGGTAAATAATCGATATGGGGACGATAAAGATAATTACACACGACGATGCCCGCAAATTGAAGTCCGCTCAGTGGCCAATCATTTTGCTCAATATTTAAGCATTTTGGCGTAATCAATGGAGATTGGAGAGCTTTTACTGCAGCAATATCTTGGTCTACTGCCAATACTGGATAGCCAAGCTGAGCTAATAACTGTGCATGGCGCCCTGAACCACAGGCAAGATCTAGAACAAGCTCGCCGCTCGGGATGAGCGGAGCAAAGCGCCTTACCCAGGGTGATGCATTCAGAATCAATTCATGCGCATTAGGCAAGATACAAAATCAATCGTAAGTAAGGCCCATTGCTTCGCGGACCTCTCGCATGGTTTCTTGAGCCACTTTACGAGCTTTATCGCCACCATCAGCAATGATGGAACGTAAAAGACTGGGGTCATCGAGATACTTTTGAGCACGTTCAAACATGGGTTGTTGCTCAGCCAGAATCGCATCGATAACGGGCTGCTTACATTCAAGACAGCCTATGCCCGCTGATTTACAGCCCTTTTCAACCCACTGCTTAGTCTCTTCATTGGAATACACGGTATGCAATTGCCATACTGGGCAACGCGCAGGATCCCCCGCATCAGTTCTGCGCACGCGCGCAGGGTCTGTGGGCATGGTGCGGATTTTTTTAATGATCTCTTCAGGTTGCTCACGAATGCTAATCGTATTGCCATATGACTTAGACATCTTCTGTCCATCAATACCTGGCATGCGAGAAGCTGCGGTTAACAGGGCTTGTGGCTCAGGCAAAATAATTTTGCGAGAGCCTTCTAGAAAGCCAAATAATCTTTCACGATCAGCCATTGATAAGCTTTGCGCATCTTGAAGTAATGCTTTTGCTTGCTCAAGTGCATCGTCATCGCCACGCTCCTGAAAGGCTACCCGGAGCTCTGCGTACATCTTGGCGCGCTTACTCCCGAGCTTTTTGACAGCCTCCAATGCTTTTTCTTCAAAGCCAGATTCACGTCCATATAAGTAATTAAAACGGCGCGCTACTTCACGGGTCATTTCCACGTGAGGAACTTGATCTTCGCCTACGGGTACAAACTGTGCGCGGTAAATCAGAATATCGGCTGCTTGTAACAAGGGATAGCCCAAGAAACCGTAGGTTTGTAGGTCTTTTTCTTTTAATTTTTCGATCTGGTCTTTATAGGTAGGAACCCGCTCAAGCCAGCCCAGCGGGGTTCCCATCGAGAGCAATAGGAACAGTTCAGCGTGCTCGGGCACCCTACTTTGAATAAACAATGTGGCTTGGTTTGGATCAACCCCAGCGGCTAACCAATCTATCACCATATTCCAGACGGATTGCTCAATCACATCTGGTGTTTCATAGTGAGTGGTCAGAGCATGCCAATCGGCCACAAAAAAGAAGCAAGGATACTCAGATTGCAAGCGCACCCAATTCTTGAGTACGCCATGGTAGTGCCCAAGATGCAAATTACCTGTAGGTCGCATACCAGAGAGAACGCGTTCAGCAAACATCTTTAGTCTTTATCTTTGTTGTAAATCATTAATGAAATACAGACCACACTGGTGTGAGATGGTCTGGTAGGTGCGGTAGATGACCTAAGTCAATACGACTCTCGGCTGGATCATGAAAATCAGATCCACGAGACGCTAAAAATCCATATTGCTGGGCAATCTTGCCATAAGTTTGATATTGATCAGGACTATGGCTGCCTGTAATGACTTCAATACCGAGCCCGCCTATGTCTTTGAAATGCTTATATAGCTCATCCATCTGCATGACGTTCAGGTTATAGCGGCCAGGGTGTGCAATCACCGCCACGCCCCCTGCAGCCTTAATCCAAGCTACGGCATCATCAAGCTTGGCCCACATATGGGGAACATAGCCAGGTTTATCTTCTACTAAATAATTTTTAAATACTTGCTCTGTATCTTTACATATGCCCTGCTCAACTAAGAAGCGTGCGAAGTGAGTTCGAGAGATGAGATCGTGATTCCCAGCGAAATGTAATGCACCTTCATAGGCACCAGGAATACCTACCTTTAATAATTGCTCAGCCATGAGTTTTGCGCGGTTACCACGCCCATCACGAGTACGACGCAAGCCTTCTAAAATCCCCGCATGGTCTGCATCAATGCCAAGCCCAACAATATGAATCGTTTGACCCATCCAAGTGACGGATATTTCTACTCCGCCAAGGTATTCAATATTGAGAGCGCTAGCAGCTGCGCGTGCACGTTGTTGTCCACCAAGCTCATCGTGATCTGTTAACGCCCATAAATTCACCCCATTTGCTTTTGCGCGCTCAGCTAGAGCTTCGGGCGATAAAGTGCCATCAGAGACAACTGAATGGCAATGCAAATCAGCGTTAAGGGTCGAAAAACTGGTCATGAGCCTATTTTAGGTCAAGCTGGTATCAATTACCCGACGCGGCGCATCTAAGTAGTCGCGAGACTGCATTTCAATCAGGCGGGATACGGTTCTAGAGAACTCGGCGGTAATTTGACCCTCTGTATACAGCTCTGAAGCGGGCACTTCGGCTGACATAATGAGTTTGATCTTATGGTCATATAAGACATCAATTAACCAAATAAAGCGGCGTGCTTCATTCGTCATCCTAGGCGGCATATAGGGTACACCAGACAAAATCACGGTATGAAATAACTTGGCGATCTCAAGATAATCATTTTGGGAGCGTGGGCCACAACATAAGGTTTGAAAATCAAACCATACGACTCCATTAGCCATATGCAATGGTCGAAGTTCACGAGATTCAATTCGCAAGGCAGGTCTATTGACCTCTTTTTGGTTGCCAATCAAGGTAATGAACATTTGGCCTAACCTAGTCTGTGTTTCTGCATTTGCCGGCGTTAAATACGCTTCTACTTGCGCCATCTGTACTCGCCGATAGTCTTTGCCCGCATCGACATTCAATACATCTAGCTTTTCTTCGAGCAATTTAATTGCCGGTAGCAAACGATCGCGATGTAATCCATTGGGATAGAGTTGATCAGGACGATAGTTTGAGGTCATCACAAATTGCACGCGATCCTCAAAAAGCGCACTTAGCAAGCGATACAAAATCATGGCATCGGCAATGTCATTGATGTGGAACTCGTCAAAGCAAATCAAGCGATAGCGATTTGAAATTCTTTTGGCAAGCTCATCTAGTGGATCTGCAAGGCCAGAGAGTTCATGCAATTCACGATGCACTTCACGCATGAACTCATGAAAATGAATACGGATCTTTTTTTCTATTGGGGAGACTGCGTAAAAACAGTCCATTAAAAAAGATTTTCCACGCCCTACTCCGCCCCATAAATACAAACCACGAGGCAGATCTGGCTTAAAGAGCGCTTTCTTCAGATTGTTACTACGAATCTCTTTGTAAGCAATCCATTCGTCTTCACACTCCTGCAAACGCTCTACAGCAAGGAGCTGCGCGGGATCGCATTGATACCCGCGGGTCTTTAGCTCTTGTTGGTAAAACTCAATCGTTTTCAATTACATATTTAATGCGCGTTGATCTGTAGCTAATGCTGCTTCGCGCATCACTTCTGACAAGCTTGGATGTGGATGACAAATACGTGCAATATCTTCAGCTGCTGCTTTAAATTCCATTGCTACAGCGGCCTCAGCAATCAAATCAGAAGCATTGGGTCCAATAATATGTACGCCAAGGATTTCATCTGTCTTCGCATCGGCCAAGACTTTGACAAAACCATCAGAGCGTCCCATGCCCAAGGCGCGGCCGTTTGCCGCGAATGGGAATTGGCCAGCCTTATATGCAATCCCAGCCTCTTTAAGGGCTTGCTCAGTTTTACCAACCCAAGCAATTTCAGGGTCTGTATAAATTACCCAAGGAATGCAGTTGTAATCAATATGGGGCTTTTGACCTGCAATCAATTCAGCAACCAGAACACCTTCATCTTCAGCTTTATGAGCCAACATAGGTCCGCGCACAACGTCACCAACAGCATATACGCCAGGTGCAGCAGTAGCACAGGTGTGTTCATCAACGGGAATAAAGCCGCGCTCGTCTACTTTAAGACCAATCTTGTCTAGGCCTAACTTATCGGTATTCGGTATGCGGCCAACAGAAACGATCAGGCGATCGCATTCTAACTTAGCAGCTTTACCAGCACTATCAGTGTAGTTAACAACAACACCCTTCTTATCAAGCTTCACTTCGCCAATCTTCACACCCATATTGATGTTCATGCCTTGCTTCAGAAAAAGTTTTTGCGCTTCTTTAGCAATGCCGGTATCGCAAGCCGCCAAGAATGTAGGCAAGGCTTCGAGCATTGTGACTTCAGAGCCTAAGCGACGCCATACGGAGCCGAGTTCTAAGCCAATCACACCTGCACCAATCACACCGAGTTTCTTGGGCACTGAATCAAACTTAAGAGCACCTTCGTTATCGCAGACCAATACATTATCTACTGGCAAACCAGGAAGATGACGTGCTTTTGATCCAGTGGCAATAATCACGTTCTTTGCACTAACCGTATCTTTGTCTTTACCATCAATTTTGATTTGATAGCCATCAGCGCCCTTAGCCTCAAAAGAAGCATGGCCTTTTAACAAAGTGATTTTGTTTTTACGAAATAGGAATGCAATTCCACTTGTCATCTTGGTGACGATGCCATCCTTACGGGCAATCATCTTTTTCGAATCAATGCTGACAGAGCCAACCTTAATTCCATGATCGACAGCGTGATGACCAATCTTTTCAAATTCCTCGGAAGAGGCCAACAAAGCCTTTGAGGGAATACAGCCGACGTTTAAGCAAGTACCACCCAAACGAGGCTCACCTTTAGGGTCATCAAAGGCATTCGATTCAGCGCAGGCAACCTTAAAACCAAGTTGCGCTGCACGAATTGCGGCGATATAGCCGCCAGGGCCACCACCAATTACGAGTACATCAAAAGCTTGGCTCATGTTCTTCTCTTTTACAAATCAAGGAGAAGACGTGAAGGATCTTCTAAGGCATCCTTCATAGCGACCAAACCAAGCACAGCCTCGCGGCCATCAATGATGCGGTGATCATATGACAAAGCGAGGTAGTTAATTGGGCGAACTACTACTTGACCATTTTCAACGACAGCGCGGTCCTTAGTAGCATGGATTCCTAAAATCGCAGATTGCGGAGGATTGATGATTGGTGTAGAGAGCATAGAGCCAAATACGCCACCGTTAGAGATAGAGAAGGTACCGCCAGTCAAGTCTTCAATCGACAATTTGCCTTCGCGAGCCTTAAGGCCAAACTCAGCAATCTTTTTCTCGATATCAGCCAAATTCATTTGGTCAACATCACGCAGAATTGGAACTACTAAACCCCGTGGTGAACTAACAGCAATACCGATATCAAAGTAGCCGTGGTAAACAATGTCATTACCATCTACGGAAGCATTGAGTAAGGGGAATTTCTTCAAAGCATGGGTTGCCGCTTTAACAAAGAAAGACATGAAACCCAACTTCACACCGTGAACTTTTTCAAACTGATCTTTGTACTTATTACGTAATGCAATGACCGGAGCCATATTCACTTCATTAAAGGTAGTCAAGATGGCATTGTTTGCTTGTGACTCGAGCAAACGCTCAGCAATACGCGCACGCAGGCGGCTCATTGGCACGCGCTCTTCTGGGCGATCGCCCATTGGCATTGATGCAGTTGGAATAGGAGCAGATTTTGTGCCCCCAGCAGCGGCATTTAATGCATCGCCTTTAGTGATACGGCCATCACGACCAGAGCCGGCAAGCTGACCAGCATTGAGATTATTTTCTGCAAGAATCTTCGCTGCTGACGGAGCGGCAGCTGCACCTGAGGCCTTGGCTGCTGGGGCAGCTTTTGCTGGTGCTGCAGCAGGAGCTGCTGCAGTTTTGGCAGGCGCTGCAGTGGCTACCGCAGTACTATCAATTTTTGCGATTAATTGTTCAGCAACAACAGTGCCGCCATCGCCAACCAAGATTTCTGTAAGCACGCCAGCAGAAGGAGATGGCACTTCAAGCACTACTTTGTCAGTTTCAATTTCAATCAAGATCTCGTCTTGACCAATAGCGTCGCCGACTTTCTTTTTCCATTGCAATAAAGTTGCTTCAGCAACTGATTCAGAGAGTTGTGGAACTTTAACTTCAAAAATAGCCATGATTCATCCTAGTGATTTGTATGTTGAGGTATGACGATGATTACTTCGTAATCACGTAACCTTTGAGTTTGGCAAATGCCGCATTTAATAAAGACTTCTGCTGTTCTTGATGGAGATGAGCATATCCACAGGCAGGTGAAGCCGATGCAGGCCGTCCTGCATAAGCCAACTTCATGCCATCAGTCATATTGTCCAAAATATTGTGCTGTACGAAGAACCAGGCACCTTGGTTTTGCGGCTCATCCTGACACCAAATCACCTCTTCAAGTTTTGGATACTTCTTAAACTCGGTAGCAAGTGCTTTATGCGGGAATGGATACAACTGCTCCAGGCGAATGATGGCTACGTCAGTGATCTTCTTCTCTGCACGTTGTTTTACCAAGTCGTAATAGACCTTACCTGAACACATCACTAAACGAAGTACTTCTTTAGGATCAATCGCCTCGTCGCGCTCTGGCAATACTGTGTGAAATTTGCCTTTGGTAAATTCTGATAGCGGCGATGCTGCTTCTTTATTTCGAAGTAATGATTTTGGTGTCATCAAGATCAGCGGCTTGCGGAACAGACGAATCATCTGACGACGCAATACGTGGAAAATCTGTGCTGCAGTAGTTGGCTGAATCACTTGCATATTAGTGTCGGCACATAACTGCATAAAGCGCTCAAGACGTGCTGATGAATGCTCAGGCCCTTGACCCTCATATCCATGCGGCAACATCATGACCAAGCCATTTGCACGCCCCCACTTCACCTCACCAGAGGCAATAAATTGGTCAATGACTACTTGGGCACCATTAGCAAAGTCACCAAATTGCGCTTCCCAGATAGTTAAAGTATTGGGTTCAGCTGAAGCATAACCATACTCAAATCCGAGTACAGCCTCTTCAGACAAGATAGAGTCAATCACTAAAAATGGTGCTTGATCTTTAGCAATATGGCGCAGAGGAATGTAAACACCGGTATCCCATTTTTCGCGATTTTGATTGTGCAAAACCGCATGGCGATGGGTAAAGGTTCCCCGACCACTATCTTCGCCGGATAAACGAACGGGATAACCACTCGCTACCAAGGATGCGAATGCCATGTGCTCACCCATACCCCAGTCAATATTAATTTCTCCACGCCCCATTGCTGCGCGATCATTTAATACCTTTTCAACCAAAGGGTGTACTTTAAAGTCTTCACGAACACTTGAAACGCGTTCAGCTAAGCGCTTCCATTCTGTCAAAGGTATCGCTGTATCAGCCTCATCGGTCCATTTCTTATTTAAAAATGGTGACCAATCGACTGCGAACTTGCCCTTGTAATTACTCAGGACTGGATCAGAGGTCTGAATACCGGCATCCATCGCAGCGCGGTATTCCTTAACCATTAGTTCTCCTGTACCTAGGGGCAAGGCCCCCTCTGCTTCTAACTTGTCTGCATAAAGCTTGCGTGTACCAGGATGCGCAGCAATAATTTTATACATCAAGGGCTGAGTCATCGAAGGAGTATCTTGCTCGTTATGGCCCAGCTTTCTGAAGCAAACAATGTCAATTGCCACATCTTTATGGAACTGTGTACGGAAGTCTATGGCTAACTGAGTTGCCAATACAACTGCCTCAGGATCATCGCCATTCACATGCAATACTGGTGCATCAATAATCTTCATGATGTCTGTGCAGTACAAACTAGAGCGCAAGTCTCGTGGGTCTGATGTAGTAAAACCAATTTGGTTATTGATCACGATGTGTACTGTGCCACCGGTGGAATAGCCGCGTACCTCAGCCATCGATAAAGTCTCTTGCACCACGCCCTGGCCGGCAATGGCAGCATCACCATGAACCAGCACTGGCAATACCTGCTGTCCTAAAACATCCCCACGACGATCCATACGAGCACGAGCTGAACCTTCTACTACGGGATTCACAATCTCTAAATGAGATGGATTAAATGATAAAGAAACGTGTACTGGCCCAGTTGGCGTTGAGATATCACTAGAAAAACCTTGGTGGTACTTCACATCACCAGCGGGTAAAGTTTCAGGGCCTTTGTGCTCGAACTCAGCAAACAAATCTTTTGGCATTTTGCCAAGAGTGTTTATTAAAACGTTGAGACGGCCGCGGTGAGCCATACCAATTACGATCTCCTGCACCCCTTTGGCACCTGCTTGATGAATCAATTCATCCATGCAGGGAATAAAACTATCTCCCCCCTCGAGAGAGAAACGTTTTTGACCAACATATTTTGCTTGCAGATAACGCTCTAAGCCCTCTGCCGCAGTAACGCGATCTAATATTTGACGCTTTTTTTCTACATCAAATACGGGTTTTGAGCGGATCGACTCTAACTTCTCTTGCCACCACTTTTTAATCTTTTGGTCAGCGATGAACATATACTCAACACCAATCGTGCCGCAGTATGTGTCACGCAAGGCTTGCATTAAATCACGCAAGCTCATTTCGGTTCTACCGAAGAATGTATTGCTGATATTGAAGACGATATCCATATCGCCATCAGTAAATCCGTAGAAGGCTGGATCTAACTCAGGAATGTCCTGGCGCTCAGTGCGCTTCAAAGGGTCAATATCTGCCCAGCGATTACCGACGTTACGATACGCTGCTATTAACTGCTGAACTGCAACACGTTTACGCCCCATGTCAGAGTTTGCCGAATCAGAAATAGTTCTGATGGGGCCTTGCTTTGCGCGCTCAGCAAAAGAAGCAACAATCGGCCCATGAGCAATGTCAGTGCGAGACGATCCGTCAACCGCTGGGACTTGCTTTACGCTATCAAAATAAGTGCGCCAATGATCGCCCACTGAAGTTGGATCGTGCAAATAGGATTCGTAGAGTTCCTCTACATAGGGTGCGTTACCGCCAAAGAGATAAGAGTTATCTCTTGATTCCTGCATCATGATGCTCACCTTTCATCGGGTTTCCCGATTCAAACTGTGGTTATAACCATTCGCTTTCCGGCTTCACCGTTT
>Ga0194047_10000977_pt1 | contig 18189 bp, 48 predicted proteins | sample JunL225m_MetaG_2_FD_160070 | JGI IMG/M metagenome (GOLD analysis project Ga0194047, IMG submission 160070) | Anoxic zone freshwater microbial communities from boreal shield lake in IISD Experimental Lakes Area, Ontario, Canada - Jun2016-L221-5m | ecosystem: Environmental > Aquatic > Freshwater... | reverse complement strand
GCGCCTTTAACCACTTCGTATTTAGGTTTGCGATCGCTAAGTTTATTAAACACATCGTCTTTGCTCAAGACTTCTTCAACGCCAAATGATTTGCCAACGCCTGGGGGACCGCTCACGATCATAGCACGAACATCGCCTGATTTAACTGCCACAGTCATTTCTTTCAAGATATCAAACCGTTCGCGTAAACGTTCAACGATCTCTTGATCAGATTCCATTGAGACTTCAAGTTCTCTTTGTTTAATTGCGTGAGTATCAAATTCTAATATTTCTTTAGTTAGTGGTTTAGCCATTTGTTTTGCTCCAAAGTTTGATATAAAACAGTATTGTAGTGTCTTGCTGGTTATTTGTCAAGTGTTAGTTATCGTATACTGCGGAGTACCAAGTAGTGCATTGTTCGGAGTAAACGCCTTTAAGTTCAAGTGCCTGTCTCATGCTTTCGATCAAGGAGTAACATTCTTCGTCATAGCTAAAGAACGGTCTAACATCGCCGCCGTCGTAGACCACAATAAGTTCTGAGTTACAGCCATAATCTTCACCTCTTGCTTGCCATTCAGCGGGTGAGTAAAAAGTTCGGCAACCGCCAGTGTCTAGTGCATTAGCTTGTTTAAGTTTTGCCATAATAGCTCGATAAGCTTTTTGGCCAGTTTTGGATAAGCCTTTTGGCATTGCGTTTAAGTCGTTCATTGTATGCTCCTAGTTAGTATGTCAATATTATAGAGTAAAACTTTAGATTTGTCAACCCCGAGTTTTAAAAATTTGAGAATCAATTTCAATTAAATCTGCTTTATCACGCATGTATTCAAGTTGAGATTTTGACAAGTTCATTTCACCTAACTGTTCAATTAAAAAATGTTTAAACAATTCAACATCATTTTCGCTTGCGGAATCTAATGCTTCAATATAATCATAAATTACGTAGGTCATGTTTTAAGCTCCTCTTGTTAGTATGTCAATATTATACATTCGGTATTACCAAATGTCAACCATTAATTCAAATGTTTAGAAGCAAGATACATATTAACCAAACCTAGAACCGCAATGCCAAAAGCAAGACCTAAAGCAGAGTTTGTCTCAGCAGTATCGATGTTACCTACTGCAAAAAAAGTAATAATCAAACCTAGAATAAATTGTTTCATTGTCTGTTCCTCAAGCTAGAGTGCTAAGTGTTTGGTAGATGTAACCGAATGCGATAGCTGCCGTAATTGCAATTGTGTTTTCTAGTAGTTTGTTCATTTTCTTATCTCGTTTTGTTAGTATGTGTATATTATACATTCGGTATTACCAAATGTCAACCAAATATTTCAAATCAATTTAACGGGAAAGCCTTTAAACCGATAGCAAGGGCCAGCAAGTGTAGGAGTCAAAGTCAGATCTAAAGATCTAGAATTAGTCAAGATTTTGATGTCAGCTAATGATAATACGACATGATTTGGATTTGATTGTTTGATAGTTCGTTTAGCGATTTTAATATTCGGAGTCATTTGAATCTCAAAAAAGGAGCACTATCTCGGTGCTCCATAAAGGTCCTTATTGGGAGCGAATCAATAAGGTTTTTTAATCATTATAACTTTCTAGCTTTCAAGAACATTCCTAATACTACAATCGCCAACCAAGTTTGAAATGTGTAAGGAATCGCCAAAGTTGGGAAAATAACATTTATAGCCCAAATAGTAGTAAAGGGTGAAATTACAATTAAAAATACCAATAGAACAAAGGTTGCTGTGGTCATCGTCATTTATGCCGCCATTTCGTGATAGTTTGGAATTTCAACACTGTATTTGATAGCGGCGTTCTCTAATGTTTCTTGAATCTCATAATAACCATCAGCGAAATCTATGCTTAACAGATATTCAACTGCATCTGGTTTAGTCATTGGATAAGGAAGTTCGATAAGATCGATCTCTATATGGTCGTTAGTAGCAAGGACCTTAATCCTAAAGATGTCATTTGCAAAACGAATTTTCATTTGTTTTTTATATCTACTGACACCTGCATGTGAAAATGTTTTATGATCTTGTTTCATTTGTTAGTCTCTCTGTTAGTGTGTGTATATTGTATATTCAAATTGGTTAGGATGTCAACCTATCTATACGATCCAACTCTAGTTTCTTCTGCTTTAAGTTCGCTTGCAGTAAAGATAATTTTCTCGCCTTTCTTGTTAGTTTCAAAGTAAAAGATGCCAGTTGGAGTCTTGTGAAGTTCAACCCAATTGTGATGTGTATCTTGGCAAATGTTCCAACCAAAGCCGAGACCAATTAAACAACCAGCAACCAAAGCCATTAAAATAGCAAACGCATTACCATCTAAAAATTTCATAAAGTTATCTCTTAAACAAGTTTGAAACTGCATCTAGTACATCTGAAACAGTTAAAGTAAATAGTCCGAAAACGCAACCTAGGACAACGAAGTATTGAATAAATTGTAACATGTCTGTATCTCTCTTATTTGTTAGTATGTCAATATTATACATTCGAGTTGGGGTTTTGTCAACCTTTTTTTGGTTGAATTGGTAAGCATTGTGCCACCCGGATCAGTTTATATCTACCGGCATCTGTTGCTTCAAACAATGCTGATTCGCATTGGGTCTTGGTTTGGTATATAGCAGTTTCGACATTTTCGTTAAAGAAGATCAATAAAAGAAGATAGGTCATTTTGAATTCCTTTTTTCCCACCAAGTATCGATTTGATCATAAGCCCAAAGGCCGATTCCATAACTCATAAAGCAACCTAATGCTACCAAGAACCAAAATAGGATTTGTAGGATCATAAGCTGGCCTCTAAGTCAAAGTAGGTATCATCGTAAGCTGATTCAAGTTCAGCTTGTTCTTGTTGGATTGCAAGTTGAGCCCGGCATTCTTCTTCGTATTCGCGGCAGCGGTCTTGGAAATCCTTTTCCCATGCTTCAGCTTCCTTTTGGCGCTGTTCTTGCATTGCAGGAGAAAGTTCGTAAGCAATCCAATCTAGGATCACTTCACGATCGTTTGGTGTTGCAAAGCGTGGACGGATTCCGTTTACGTCCTTGTACCAATCGCTGAAGATAGCGTGTAGGTCTTCGTTGTTCATTGCTTGATAAGTTTCTAATGACATGTTCTGCTCCTTGTTAGTATGTCAATATTATACATTCGAAGTTTGGTTTTGTCAACCTTTTATTTCTTTAAAAGTCCTGTGTCGTTTGTCAAATTTCATTGGTTTTTGAAACATAACAGGTTCAGTGTTACCAACTGGGATGTAACCAAACATCTTGCTTTTATCATCATTTAAGATATAGATATGATTTGGTGTATCCCATTTGGTAGTTTCTTGTACTGTAATCATTTTATTCTCCATCCTTATCAAAATATCTGCATTGAAAATCAATGCCACCAACAGGAGTACCATCATTCTCATAAGTTTCTGGTTTAGAATAAAATTCTATCATATGCGTATCAAAATCAACTTGCTCAAGTGATATCTCAACATCATACTTGCCTAGTAATGCTTTTAATTCTTCTTGAAATTGGTCTTGTCTTGTCATTTCAAATCTCTCTCTTTTCATTTAGTATGTGTATATTATACAGTCGGTATTACCAAATGTCAACCTCTTTTTAATTGTTCTAGTATCTCAGGAATTCTGTTAAGAGCAAATTCTCGTTTGCTGATTATTGACTTTTGTTCTTGGTCTGAGCGTTTACCAGTTTGACTATAAAGCAAATGACACACACTTAATTCAAAGTTAAGGGATCGTTTCAACTCTAACATCTCTTTATGCAATTCTCGTTTGTTCATTGTCTGTATCTCTTAATTTGTTAGTATGTGTATATTATACATTCGGTATTACCAAATGTCAACCAAAAACTGGTGTCGGATCTGAGGATTCTTACCCCGCAATTGTTTGTATATTATAAAGCCATCCTTGGCTAATGTCAACTTCTAATTTTAAAATTCAACAACCTTGTCAATCTGTGTAATGTAACACCAGCGACCGCCTTGCACAGGATCAGTGTAATCAATTCCTGCGATTCCGTTTTTGATGTCAGGATCAACTCCTTCAACTACTACAGTTCTAGGAGCTTCGCTTCCGAAACCGCCTCTAACTACTACCTTACTTCCTACACGTATATCTTTTAATTTAATCATTTTCTTTTCTCGTTTTGTTAGTATGTCAATATTATACATTCGGTATTACCAAATGTCAATCATTAATTAAACTATTTTCAACAAGTTTAACATCTTTATGCATCACGTAAAATGAATCTGGAAATTCACTAAACGAAATCGCATAAACTTTTGACACACCTTTTTCTCCATTCATCAACACATCATAATTGTCAACTCTAACTTTAGCAATAGTATCGATAATCGGTTCAAAGCCACCAAAGTCATATTCAACTTCTAGACCTAGAACACTATTAATATCTTGTTTCATCATTTCTAATACGTTCATTTTTCTTATCTCGTTTTGTTAGTATGTGTATATTATACAGTCGGTTTTACCTTTTGTCAACCTCTGTTTAACATTTATCGCCAGCTAATACTATTGTCGATACCACAGAACCTTCTAACAATTCAACAGTTTGTAATTCTGACTGTATAATATACACATAAGATACATCAAAAAATGCACCACCTTCGTCAAATACAACATCAGCAGTTTGGTCTAATTCTTTCAATTTTTCAATCAATTCTTTAACAGTCATTTTATTCTCCTAATCCTAAATAATAATTAGTTAAGATTTGTTTCAATTTATACTGTATATAATACACAACACCGAAACCTACAAATATCAAACCTAAACATACATATTCCGCATTAGTCATTTTCTTATCTCGTTTTGTTAGTATGTCAATATTATACAGTCGGTATTACCAAATGTCAACCTATTTTTTCCAAATGTGTTTAATTTTCCATTTTTCAACAACAGGCTTTCCGTATTCATCTTCATTAATTGCGACATAAGCAACGGTCTTCTTGACTATGGCAAATCTCACACTGCCATCACATACTGCGATCTCATGTGGGAAACCATTTCTGATCCCCCAATCACCTTGACCAGGAGCAGTTCCATCACTGTCACGGTACTCAAATCGAGTACCGAATTCTGGAAGTTCAAATTCACCTATTGCACCGCTTTGAAAGTATGACATGTTCTTGCTCCGTTTTGTTAGTATGTGTATATTATACTATCGGTATTACCAAATGTCAACCCCTATTGTTTAGGAATTCTGTAAATAATGCCTTGTGCTGAAACAATCTTTGTTATGCCTCTTTGTACATAGTCTTGCTCTAAATCCGCTAGTGCTTCTTTATTCCGTACTCTTGCATCTTCAATCTTTACAGTGATGAACTTCTTACGATATGTTACGAAAACATTCTTGGCGTAATAACATAATTCTAAACCTAATTTAACACGTTCTGCCGCAGTTCGTTCACTGTCTAGATAATGAGTTGATGCCGCATATGATCTTAATTTTGCGTCTTGACTTGCGAAGAATTTGTTTGTTGATTCTTTGGTTTCAATTTCGGTTGCTTTCATTTTTCTTTTCTCGTTTTGTTAGTATGTGTATATTATACTATCGGTTTTACCTTTTGTCAACTATTATTTTAATTTATTTTCCTTAATGTAATTACTAACTTATCTGCTTAGCAATAGCATATCTAAACTCAGCAGGCTTGTCAATCAAGCCAATTACTATAGTAGTCATACCGTTTCCTGTTACGATAACCGTGCCGTAGTCAAAGATTCTTCCCAAGATGTCCTGCACAAGCTCAACCGTTTCAATGCGCTTTAAAGGAAGCTCTTTAACATCTCTTGATATGATTCCTCGCTTGATGATCACCCGTTGATTGGTCACAGCATTCTCAAATCCCCAAGCAGCGATTAACTGCCAAAAGAATATATATGTAAGCAGACCGAAAGAAAATATAAATGGAACTCTTCCCAAGAACCATGCAACAATTGTGATCAATATTAATCCTAATACAGTAAGGTATCGCTCTGTAAAGCTCATACCTTGATAGGCTATGATCTTTTCATTTGGATCAAGCGAGTTCTTTATATACGACATCAGCTTTGGTTTCGGTTCCTAGATGAGTTAAAAATACTTTGGTTATGATTGGTCCATATTGATCATTTTCATAAATCACTTTGTAGCAGAATTGACCACCATTAGTGATGCCTAAGAAGCTCACTGAACTGAATACAAGATCAGGCTCTGCTACTAGTTTAGTAAGGGAATCTGCAGTGTGTGTGATTAAAGTTTGAAGTCTTTCTGCGGTAATCATCTTAGGTTTCCTATATGTATATATACGTGTATATGTAACAGCGGGGTCTAGGGGTCTATTGCTCTAAGTCGTCCTCCCACATCTCAAGATTCTCTACAATGTTAAACGCTTCATCTAACTCTGCTGGAAGCATCTCTTGTGCACCTTTAGATCCATCCCAATCACTATAGCAATCATCTTGACCATTGTCCCAAATGCCCGCAAACACTAAACCTGGTTCAAAGTAATATGCCTTGACTTCAAAGTTTAAATCAAGTAACTTGCTATAAGCTTCTAATGGGGGACTCCAAGCAGTATCAAAACTCATTGTTACTTCGAGATCATCAACAAGTATATCACCTTCACTGATATCCCACTTAGTACCCCACTCGTTGTTACAAAATTCGTACCAAGTAGCGTAACCATAATTTTTGACATTCTCTGCTTGTTGAGCTTCTAAGGCGTCTTGTTCCGGTGTTCCTTGACCTTTGCAACCTGAAATTGTATCTAGTAACTCTTGTGGACAAGGAATAAACTCTTGTAAGAATGAACCTCGATTAAATGCTTCAATAGCACGGTCAAGCATTGCAGGATCTTTGTGTTTAAGTATTAAAACATTATTACAATAGTTTGGCATTTTTCTTACTCCTCAATTGTTTAGTATGTGTATAGTATAGCAGGTTTTTTCTTATTCTACAACTGATATTTCAACCCAAAAATGACTTTGTTTTGCCACGCTTGCTTTTGCTTTAAACGGAGCCCAATGGTCACCACAATCAAGAAACATAGCACAAATGTCATGTATTTCTAATTGTTGTTTAATTGCTTGAGCAAAAGTGTATTCATCTGCTCGACCTCTGTAGAAGTAACCCTTACGGATCATAATGTTTCCATTACGTAAACGACTAACTTGATCTGCGTTTACTGCTTGCTTAACTTGTGCTAAAATTGACTTTGCCATTTTCTTATCTCGTTTTGTTAGTATGTGTATATTATACTATCGGTTTTACCATTTGTCAACCCCTAAATTGCAAAAATATCTTTGCTAAGTATTTCGTCTTCAACAGTTTGATGACAAGCATTCAACATCAGCATAGCTATTTGGATCGCAATAGTTTTTTCATTGCCTGAAAGTTTCATAGTATATTCTAATACTTCATCAATAGTTTGTGTTGCAAAAATATCAAATTTTGGAATTGGGTTAGTTACTGGTCTTGTGTCTTGCATGTTCTTACTCCGTTTTGTTAGTATGTCGATATTATAGCAAGGTTTTACCTATTTGTCAAGTCCTTTTTATTCTAATAATCCAATAATATTTTCATTCTCTCGCAATACTCTTAACCTAGTCAAATTCTTCACCTGGAATTCATGTAAACTAATCCATTCTTGTCTTTGTTCTTGACTAAAGAAGATGCTAGGACGTTTACGACCATCTAATGAATGAAAGGTAGCATGTTTACAAAAACTAAAATTAGTAACTTTTACCTTATATCCAATTTCTTTTAACTCTTTTCTCAATTCTACTAACTTCATAACTTTGCTCCGTTAAGGTCTAATTCACCTTTTTCTATTGCTCTCTTAACTATATGCAATGCCGCATTGTCTTCGTTATCAAGATCATCAATACATGCCTCCATCCATTCTAAGCCTTGTTGTAACGTAACTTCTTCACATATGTGAAGATCAATGTAATCGTTAACTACTTCAACAGCTTTTTCTAAACTTATTATAAACATTTTTATAGCTCCTCTTGTTAATATGTGTATATTATACTAGGGGTTTTACCTTTTGTCAACCCCTATTTTAGTACTCCATACAAATAAATTATCAAAAAAGCAGCATTAATAACTATTAAATTAGTCTCACGTATACGTACGGCCCACGCAAGATAAAACACTGCTCCAACGTTAAGGAAGTATAAGTTAAACGGATAAATGTTTTCTGACGTACAAATAGCTCCTGCAAGGGTCACTATACAAGCGACCCATTTAAGTATATTATTAATCAAATTTTACCTCTGCTAATTGCATAGTCAATTTTCTCAATAACTTCTTTGTAAGTGTGTTGTACAACCCAGCCACAATTATTATGTAAGCCGTCCATTACTCTTACTTCGGGTTCTTTAGAATTTGAATTTATACTTTCATATACTGCTAAGTTAGAAGTAAAGTATAAAGTTAATAAACGATCTTTTTCTAAATTTAAAATTATTTTGTACATTTTTCTTATCTCGTTTTGTTGGTAAGTGTATATTATACATTCGGTTTTACCATTTGTCAACCCCTAATTTACAAGTTCTAAGTTATAAAACTCTAAAGCATTATCACGCACCCAGGGTAAGTAAACGTCTAGATGTTGTTTTTCTACGACTTTTTGTGTAATACGTTTAGGGCTAGAACGATCAATTATGTTATTATAGTCTTGATATACAGTGTGACTTACAAAGCCATTTTCTAAATGACCACAGCTTGCGATTGTAACTAAGTCACCAGTATGACGTTTTGAAGTTACTATGCTTAATTGTAAAGTGTCAGTTAACATTAAAACAGTTTCTGCTCTCCAGTTACCGCGCACGTCTTTACGAATTTGATAAATTGCCATTTTTATTGCTCCTCTTATTAGTGTAAGTGTATATTATACATTCGGTTTTACCATTTGTCAACCTTTTTATTCAACGTCTTCTAGCCATCGATCTAAATCAGCTTCAGACATTTTGCCAAAGAATTGATACATTGCATCTTCGTAAGTTTCACGCAATTCACTTTCGCTTGCATTGTTTACCGCTTGTTCTACTGCTCGATCTAGTTTAGTTAAGTGTTTCATTTTGTAGCTCCTCTTATTAGTGTAAGTGTATATTATAGCAAGGTTTTACCTATTTGTCAATCACTATTTCTTCTATAAACTCATTTATTTTTCTTTCTAACTCATCAGTATTAAAACATTCGAAAACAATTCCGCCACCATATTGTTTGTTATGAAACTTTCTGCCACCTAATTTGTTAGCTCGTTTTACTGCAAGGTCATAATTTTTAGACGACTCGCAGGATTTGATAAAGTTTAAGTAATGACATACAACTCGGGGATTGCCATTAACATTATTTTTGATTGAAGTAAATTTTATTTTGTTCATATCTGCTCCTAGTTAGTATGTTAATATTATACTATCGGTTTTACCAAATGTCAACCCCTAAATTAACCTTTAACACATTTAACAACAAGACCAGGACCAAATGGACCATTTGGATATTGAGTTGGAAAATAAGTAGTTACTTTAACATTTTCCTTGCCCGCTTTTGCTTGCAATTCAGAAACTAATGCATCCAAATTGTTGATATGCCAAATGTAGGTTTTAACACGGCGATTTGGTGAGGTGTCTCCTTTGGTTTTGTTGGTGTACATGAAGTTATTACGTGAAGTATATTTTTTGATTATGTTACGAACTTGTTTAGTGGTTAACATTTTTATAGCTCCTCTTGTTAGTATGTGTATATTATACTATCGGTTTTACCTTTTGTCAACCCCTAAATTTCAATAAGTTTAAGTTCGTAGAACATATCAGTTTTCAAATCAACCTCATCATAACTAATTGCATACTCTTCACCTGACTCCTCTCCAGTGCCAAAAAATTGTTCTTCGTCACAATAGTTGATTCGAATCCCTTCACCATTTTCTTGAATATAAACTGCGGTTCTTTCTAATATGTCTTTTATTTGTTTCATTAGTATACCTCGTAAAATTCTATAGTTGAATCTAACTTCTGCATCTCTTTTGCACAAGCCATCAAAAAACGAAGCTTTTTCATTGCTTGTGTATGTGAAATCTCTCCGTCACAATGTAAGTTCTCTGGACTTAACTCACAATCAATTCTTAATGCAATTGCTTTACGATCTTCTGCATTGTTTAAGTCCCATGCAGGATCTCCCCATAGTTGACTCATTGCGTTTCTTTTGTTGACAAATGTTATTAAGTTTTTCATATCTGCTCCTAGTTAGTATGTGTATATTATACAGTCGGTTTTACCTTTTGTCAACCCCTAATTACACTTGCAGATATTATTTGCATAACCACAGCAATCACAATGATAGTTGCCCGGATCAGCTTCTGGTTCTGCTTCCTCGATAGTTTCAAACACAATTTCAGTAAATTTATAATAGTTACTTTTAATGTATTCAAGATTTTTCCAAGCAGATTTACACCATTCTTCTTCAAAGCCTAATTCTGTTTGTTCATATTCAAACATTCTGTAGGCACATTTTTCAATTATGTCTTGGTTCATATCTTCTCCTAGTTAGTATGTGTATATTATACAGTCGGTTTTACCTTTTGTCAACCTAAAAAAAGCCTAATATTAAATTAGGCTTACGATACTAACAAACGAATAATTGCCGCCGTGTAGATGAGGGGATCTACAATGGTCGCATGCCGCGGCTCACATGCAATGGTATAAGGTTGTTGGAATCCTTCTACTAGGTATACTAAGCCCAAATTCCAACAGGGAGCAAAATGGTTTGGACCTTGCCTGCTACTAGGGACACTACCCCCCAGCAAGGTCCGGAGCAATCTATTTGGTACATTCCTTTTGCCATAAGTGTCAATGCCTTCCTTGGCATGTGTCAAGCTTTATATATACATCATCTCATTTGCATTTGATTGAATTGTGTCATTCAAATCAAAATCATAGTTTCTCCACGCAAAGGTGTCTAACTTTAAACGCTTAGTACCGCCTCCAAATCGTGGAGCAATTGTTACAGTCTTTTCAGTGATGCTTTTGATAGTGCCATAATAACTTAAGTTATATGAAGCATATTCTGCTTGATCACCAATCTTAAAAGTGTTTGGCTCGTGACCTTCACGTGTAACAGTAATGCTCTTGCCTGCAATTACGTCTACAGTGTATTTGTTAAAAAATCCAGCGTTAAAAACTTGTGTAGTCATCTTTAGCTCCTAATTAGTGTAAGTGTATAGTATAACGTCAATCTTTTAACTTGTCAAGCTTTATATATACATCTAATGAAGATGTTCGTCATCTCATTTGCATTTGATTGAATTGTGTCATTCAAATCAAAATCATAGTTTTGCCACGCAAAGGTGTCTAACTTTAAACGTTTAGTACCTTGACCAAATCGCGGAGCAATCGTTACAGTCTTTTCAGTGATGCTTTTAATAGTGCCATAATAACTTATGTTATATGAAGCATATTCTGCTTGATCACCAATCTTAAAAGTGTTTGGCTCGTGACCTTCACGTGTAACAGTAATGCTCTTGCCTGCAATTACGTCTACAGTGTATTTGTTAAAAAATCCAGCGTTAAAAACTTGTGTAGTCATCTTTAGCTCTTAATTAGTGTAAGTGTATAGTATAACGTCAATCTTTTAACTTGTCAAGCTTTATTTGTTTCTTTTTCTAAAGCGTGTATTTGATCAAGTAAATCATAATAACCTGCATAAGATAATGCCATTTCATACGATCCATCTTGACATTTTTTCCATCCACTGTTTTGATCTAAGATGTATTTTGCTTTTACTTTTATTTCTTCTAATGTCATATCTGCTCCTAGTTAGTATGTGTATAGTATAAGTTCAATCTTTTAACTTGTCAACTTCTAAATATATTTTACACGTGTATTATCTGTATCTTTCCATCGTTCAACAATATCATATATAAAAGGATCTTCACCTTGAATATTGATGTTAATGCCGGGCTTATGTCCCGCAGGTACTTGTGTTTGATTTAAGTAGTCATATCCCTTATAGTTTCCGGAATCTTGTAATACGTTTTCTAGTATACAAATCATCCCACGACGAACATCTTCATTACAGGTGCTTTGACTTAAGAAGCCGTTTACTTTCTCTTTAAGTTCTTTTACATTTATTGTTTTCTTTGACATATCTGCTCCTAGTTAGTATGTATATAGTATAACTTCAACTTGAGGTTTTGTCAACCCCTTATTTTCCATCTTGATCTATATTGCAAAAGTCAGAAACGCCGTCACGGTATCCGCGTTGATAAAATAGATACTCTTGAAATTCGCTGTCAACTCCACTGTATGGGTTAGATTCAACGCCCATAGCTCTGCCATCATAATAACCCCTTGCATATGCGTAATGAGATGATTCAATTATTAAATTTGTATTCATTTTTAGCTCCTTGTTAGTATGTGTATTGTATAACTTCAACTTGAGGTTTTGTCAACCCCTTATTCACTAATACTATGTAAACAAATTACAGATGAATCTAATGTTTCTCTTAATGCTTCTTCAGCAGATCTTGCCCAGATAACTAAAGATCTAAAAGCATGTTCAGTTTCTAATACAATAATAAATCGTTTCATTTTAGCTCCTTGTTAGTATGTGTATAGTATACAGCCATCCTTGGCCTTTGTCAACTTGTTTTTACCAACTTGATTGATAAAAATACTGCCAAATCCAATCACCATCACCTAGGTCATCTAACAAGTTGATTAAACCTTGTCTAGTACGTTTAAGGTCATCAAAATACCTTTCATTATATTCTGAGCTTGCAAAAAAGAAACCAGTTGAACTAGGTAATACTTCAGCGGGATTAACTTGGTTTTCTAATACATCCTCAATGGTTGAAATTAACTTCCTTAACTGTTTAGAAGTTACAGGATAATTTTGACAATCATCTACTCCATTTTGAACGTTATTTACAAACCATTGGTGTATTGCGTTGGCCTTACGCCAATACATTGCTTCTACAGTGATGAATTGGATTTCGTAACCCTTACGAACTCCTTCAGCTACTTTATTTAGGTTGGTGCTGAGTTCTTTGTCACTGAATTCGCTTACATAACGTCTTGCAGTTAAGTACATATCTAATCCCATTTTTCTTACTCCTGTTTGTTAGTATGTGTATAGTATAACCTCAAACTTTGGTTTTGTCAACCTCTAAATTTCTTCAAACTTATCGGTTCTTTGAATATACCAACGACCATCGGTTAACATGATATAATTAAACTCTTGACGATCACCATTTCTTAAGAAATTAGTTATATTTGAAAATACACGAGCCATTGTGCCAGTTTCACCGCGGTCACGAGCATAAAATTTGGTTTTATGCTTGTCTTGATATGCAAAGTATTTTTGAGTTCCATACTTGTAAGGATTATGAAAACTATGTTTTCTACCTAGCTCGGGACCTAAGGTACTTAAGTCACCTAACTTTAATAACTTATCAACTTTTTTGGTGTCAGTATAGTGTGCTTTTAGTGTAGCTCCTACACCATCTAAATAACCATCAAAATGGCAATATACTTGTTTGACAGTGCCGTTTTTTAATACTCTTGCAATTGTACTTCTTGTTGACATTTTCTTACTCTGTTTTGTTAGTATGTGTATATTATACAGTCGGTATTACCAAATGTCAACCACTTTATGCCTCATCCATCTCCATTTGTTTCATTGAAGCCTGAGCCTTTTGTTTTGCTATATCAAGCAATTGGCCAGCGTATTTGTTGATTCTGGGCACACCTTTGAAATTACTGGATACGCATTATCTGCCGACATCGCCGCTCCTGGCATTCGATCCTTGTTGTTGATATTATAACGGACATCCTTGTCCGTGTCAACCTTTATCTATGCAAAGTTATTAACTTGAGCATCAATTAACTCATTTAATTTTTCAATTGTAACCTCACGTTTAGTGCCTTTTCTTAACCCTAGCATCTGGCATGCTATAACATTTGCCGACTTGCCTCGGCGCTTCATGCCCAAATTTTCTAGTTTAATTGCTTGTCTTAAAGTTACAAGTTGGTATCTGCTGATTTGTTCTGGTGTAGTGATTATGCTCATGTTACGCTCCGTTGTCTTAAAGTATGTGTATATTATACAGTCGGTATTACCAAATGTCAACCACTTATATTTCAACCCATCCAAATGAATCACAGAAATAGTTTACTCCATCTACTTCAACTATATCACCTACTGATACTGATCTTAATCTACCATAAGAAAGTTCTCTTTCAGATTGACGACTAGGATTATTTGTTAGGTCAAATGCTTCTTCTGCCGCTTTTTGACCTGTTAACTCAGTTTCAAAACTAGGTTGAACTTCATACTTCGGCAGTAAGAATTGAGCAACTTCAAGTTTATATCTTCCTGACATTAAACCAGGTCTGATATCTATTGGTGCAAGTTTGATTGTTACTTTTGACATGCTAACCTCGTGTTGTTAATATGTTTATAGTATACTAGAACTATTTGGTTTTGTCAACTAATATTTCTTCACGTTCGTTTATTATTGATGTTTTATTTTACTACCTTTACACGATGTCCAAGTAATGTTTCAATTTCAGCTATTGTTAGTTCTTTAACTGGCTGAGTTTGTTTTAGAAACTCTTCTTCTGAATATTGTATGCCATTTAACCACCATTCTTTACGACCACTTGGGTTTTCAATAGCAGGACCATCTAGTCGGTGTAATCGGTCATTTACCCACCATGATTTACGACCATTGGCCCATTCAATAGCAGGGCCATTTTCTCTATGACACATTCCATTTAACCACCATTCTTTACGACCATCTGCCCATTCAACGGCCGGTCCATCTAGTCGGTGTAATCGGTCATTTGACCACCACTGTTTAGTTCCATTTTCAAATTCAACAGCAGGACCATCTAGTCTATGTTTTTCGCCATTTAAATACCAATGTTTTCCACCATTTATATTTTCAACAGCAGGACCATCTTCTCTGTGTAATTGGTCATTTAAATACCATTCTTTAGTTCCATTCTTATAAACTTTTACTGTATATTCAATCATTTTGTTCTCTCATGTTTAATTTTGATAAAGAGGATATTTCCTATGGCAAATACTTTTTGAATATCTTTTTAACTCTTCGCTCTACTATTGCTTGACGACCATCATAGGGATTATATGGTAGATGCGAAAACCTCTTATTTGTCCATTGCTGTGCATACCACTTGGCAGCATTATTAGCAGTTTTGAAGTCTTTCCATACTGTGAACTCACCACCTCGATAACTTGGAAGAGTATATGTGATCCTTATATACTTGGGATATTCTATTTTATGTGAACTCATACTCAGGACCTATAACGATTTGTCAAGGTAACGAACTTGTTCATTTGTATATTTCTTTTTTCGACTGTAAGTTTTCTTACGATCTTTATATACATGTGACTTATTGAACTGGGCTGCATACTTGGCTACTATATTCATTTCTTGTCCTGGTTAATGTTTTTATAGTATATAGTATATAGTCAAAAAATGGTTTTGTCAACTGATATTTTTAAATCCCCAGCAGCGGGGTCTTTTATCTACTTAATTCAGAAAATGAACTAACTTCATAGTTCCACCAATTTGGTAATCGTACTGGTGAATAACCACGCTTTGGTCTTCCATCCAATAAAAACGGTATCTCAATGTTTGATGTTGAACTGACTTGACAATAAGCCGAATATGGTATTAAGAAATAATAAAACTGCTGTAACTTCCTTTCATATACTTGAACTCTTAACATTCCAGTCTTGTTCTTGGTGTTGGAAACATTGGCCGAATAACTTTTCCCATAACTACTGGTACGAACCGAACTTAACTTGGCTTCAGAACCATCACTGATATCAGCTTGATCCTCAGATATTACTGAATGACCACCACAATTTGCTAATGCATACTCAAAGGCTGTAGAAACTTGAACTAATCCAAGATCTAACAAAGTTTGAACAGTGAGCTTATCCAAGAACTCATAGCCAGGAAGGTACTCCTTGAAATGATCAAAATGCCGTCGTTCTAACTCTAAATTTTCTAATTTGGTTGCCATTGAATGTTTGTGTGTTAAGTATTGTATATAGTATATACTAGTCTGAGGATAAGGTCAATCCCCTGCAGCGGGGTCTTTTATAAATTATTTCCAATATTGAAATTATATTGAATTCTAGCATATGCTCGTGTATATAAGGTTATCCTGGCCAAATGATCAGAATCCTTGTAGATGTTTCCGGGCTTTAGATCTTCTTTTAACATACTTAATATTTCAGCAGCTTGATCTTGGTTTAACTCACTTGCAAGTCTAGGAATTTGTTTTTGATCAAGATATTCTTGAATATATTGCATGATTTGAATTTACCTGCAGCGGGGTCTTTTAATATATTGGTGGGCCGAAAGGGATTTGAACCCCTAATCAACGACTTATGAGGTCGCTGCATTAACCGTTATGCTACCGGCCCATTTAACTATCTACAGATAGTATACACTACCTGCAGATATAAGTCAAGCTATTTTAATGCACTCATAAAACTAGTTGGGAAATTAGTTTTATTGGTTTCAAATGGTACATGACTATATACATTTGAATTATGGGTTTTGGCTACTCGAGCATTTTCTTGTGCTTGTTTCTCTGCAGCCATGGCAGCGGGGTCTACTCTACTAGGTTCAACTATTGGCAAATTGGTAGGTACTAAGGTCCATGCACTGCCAAGAACTGGTGTTAGATCCCACGGACTTCTTCGAATCCAATATAATTCAGGTCCTTGAATTCCTAACTGATCAACTAGATTGGCAAACACTGAATCTATTCCAACAAATGCTTCCGCTTGTTCGATTACTTGAATCCAATCAAATATACTTAAGGTCTTGTAATCATCTATATTGACAAGCTGAACAGCGGGGTCAAACCAAGAGACTACTTCAATTGGAACTCGAGCAGAACTGCCGGCTAAATGACACACAGCATATCTTTCAGATAGGTTTAACTGCTGTTGCAATCTGGTTTCACGTTCATGATTTCGAGTTATACACTCACTTAATTGCCACTTATTCCTAAAAGGTACTCCCGTTACTTGATACTTGTACTGATCAAACTTTAATATATTGAACATCTCAGGATCAGTTAACTCAGGTACATTACTTAGGTACTGGTACAAATACAACGCTTCATCAGGATCAACTCCTCGTTCAGCAAATACCTGCAGCGGGGTCTCTAGAAAATACTTGCCTTCAGGATCTGCTTCTATACTTACCCATTCTATCCAGGGAACATGATCAACTAAACTACTATAAAACTCTGAACATATCGGCCACACGATTTCATCACCTTGATGATGATAATATCGAGCTATTGGCAATGCTATTAAGATGTCTCCTAGACCTCTTGACTGTATTATTCCTCGCTTCATAATGGAAATAATCCTACACTGCGAACATTATTACCATACAACATCTTGGCTTGATCCTGCGCTTTATTGAGATCTTCTGCTACTATTGGTATACTGGTTACTCCTCCCGTGCGTGGACTGAATACTACTGCATAATATGTATATGAACTTGCCATCTTTTTTCTCCTTTAGGTTAAAAATATAATTATCGTACAGCGGGGTCTTGATATACTTATTTTGAATCAACATATATACAATACTGATTTGGCTGACATCGTAAATCCCATCCTGGGATTACTTTAGAGTCAACTCCTCGACAACTGGTTAACAGTAATATATATAGTATACTAAGTTTCTTTATCATATATATAGTATACGATAAAACCACACTGATGTCAACCTAGATTTAACTATTTTATTCATTTTCCTTGCGACCACGGTCTAAGGTTATCTTGGAAATTCTGTGGTCAAAATACTTGATTATTGACGATTTTGAACCACTTTTTGAATCATTTTGAGGTATTTTGATCTTGGTTTTACTAGGTTTTTAACTGTGTATTAAATTTTCTGGACCAAGCTGGAGAGAGACTATGCTAGATAGTTTTCAAACAAATCTCAAAATTGACCTCAAGACCTCATCAAGTAGCAGCGGGGTCTCTATATAGTAGTATGTTCTATCTATATAGTTATAGTAGTATGTTCTATCTATATAGTAGTATAGTAGTATGGTCTTTTTATATAGTATAGTAGTATGTTCTATCTATATAGTATGTTCTATCTATATAGTAGTATATCAGCGTATCATCTATAGTA
>Ga0194047_10000975_pt1 | contig 18198 bp, 17 predicted proteins | sample JunL225m_MetaG_2_FD_160070 | JGI IMG/M metagenome (GOLD analysis project Ga0194047, IMG submission 160070) | Anoxic zone freshwater microbial communities from boreal shield lake in IISD Experimental Lakes Area, Ontario, Canada - Jun2016-L221-5m | ecosystem: Environmental > Aquatic > Freshwater... | reverse complement strand
GAATTCAATATCTACTGAATCATCAATCTTGATTGGACGAAGGTGTACACCAAAGATTGCTTTACGATCGTTCAAATCTGGTAAATCGACACTAATTTGACGGTCGAAACGACCTGCACGAAGCAATGCTTTATCAAGTATGTCAGCACGATTGGTAGCCGCCATCACAATGATACCACTGTTTGTGCCAAAACCATCCATTTCGGTAAGTAATTGATTGAGCGTGTTTTCACGTTCATCGTTGCCACCCATACTTGGGTTTTTGCCTCGAGCACGTCCGACAGCATCAATTTCGTCGATGAAAATAATACATGGTGCTTTTTCTTTTGCTTGACGGAATAAATCTCTTACGCGCGAAGCTCCCACACCCACAAACATTTCTACAAAGTCAGAACCAGAGAGCGAAAAGAATGGCACATCTGCTTCGCCTGCTACAGCTTTGGCCAAAAGAGTTTTGCCTGTTCCTGGAGGGCCGATAAGCAATGCTCCTTTAGGAATTTTCCCACCTAATTCTGTGAATTTGGAAGGATTTCGTAAGAATTCAACAATCTCTTCCACCTCTTGTTTGGCTTCAGATAGACCTGCTACGTCTTTGAATGTGATTTTATTTACATTTGTTTTGTCGAAGATTTGTGCTTTTGCCTTGCCGACGTTGAACACGCCACCGCCACCGCCACCTTGACCAGACATGCGACGCATAAAGTAGAACCAAACAAATGCCAACAAGATGAGCGGACCAAATGTCCACAGGAAATTGCTCATAAAGTCGTTTTCTTCTTTATAGTCTACTTCAGCTTTGAAGTTGAAATCTTTTTTCCAGATTTGTGCTTGATCGCTAAATTTATCAGCAGAAGGAATACTGACTTTTATTTGCATATTCTTGCCACTGCCAACTAATTCTTCTTTGGTGAAAACTTTTGTAGCAGAACTATCATATAATGTGGCTTCAAGCGTTTTTTTGTTCGTGTAAACAACTACTTTCTTGATGGCACCAGATTTGGCTAATTCTTCAAATTTTGACCAATTTTGTTCTTTGATTGTTATGTTCGGATTGAAATAATATAGCCCAAGAAGTGTAATGGCGATAAAAGAATAAACCCAGTATAGATTTATCTTAAAATTTGGCTTCTTTATGGGTAGCTTTGGTTGTTCCATAATGTTATTCTATGATGTGCAATTTAGTAAATATCTTCAATATGTGTAAGTCGGGCGTCATTCCAAAGTTGCTCAAGACGATAATATTCACGACTTTCGGGCATAAAAACGTGTGTCATTACTGAACCGTGGTCGATAGCCACCCATTCCATGTTGGTGCGACCATCTTGTGCAAGAGGTTTATCTCCCAAATTCTTTTTAACGTAATCAACAACACTGTCTGCAATTGCTCCCACATGAGTAGAAGATCCACCTTGACAAACTACAAAATAATGACAAATTGCATCTTGAATTTTTGTCAAATCTACTACAGTGATTTTATTCCCTTTTTTTTCTTGAATCCCTTCAATAATTTTTTTTACTAACTCTTTTGTTTCGTTCATTTAATTAGTTGTTATTCTTTTCGTTTACAAACAATTAATACGCAAATATAGTTTGAAATCTTGTATATTTTTAAGGATATGGGCTTTTTATTGCCTTTTAACGCTGCCTTGGGTTTGATTATTACTACAATTTCACTCTAACTATGTATGCAATAAGTATGCCAAAATATAAGTTGTGCAAATTAATCGTGTTTTATTAGGATTCAAAGCTTTTATTTAGTTAGAAATATGTGATTTCAGTTTATAATTCTACGATTTCTTCATTTAATTTAGTGAGGTTTTCTATGCCAGTTGCATTTACCACAAAGGTATTCTCTATACCTACAGCACCCGTGCCCGGAATGACAAATTTGGGTTCAAGAGCAAAGACATAACCTAGAGTCAATATATCTTTTGAACGAGGAGACAATACAGGCGATTCATTGATTTCTATACCTACCCCATGTCCTACAAACCCAGCTTGCTGATTGTATCCCATAAAATATTCTTTCAAATTGTATTTTTCTGACTTTGTGAATGCTAAATTATAGAGGTCGGCTGTTGCAATACCTGGTTTTGCTAGATTAGCAATTTCGTGATGAATATCAATCGAAACCTGATGCGCTTTGTACGCCAATTCAGTCAGTTTACCAATCGAGAAAATTCGTGTCATATCTGTGATGTAGCCAGTGAATGTGCCACCCATATCCACCATTACTGCCATTCCGTTTGTTAGTTTTGTACCGTTGCAGCCCACAGGTAAGGAGCTGTGCATGCCAGCACCACCCATGGCGAAATCATAAGGCGAAGCAGTTTCTGCATTATTGCCTGCTAGTACACTGCCCATGAATATTTCCATCGATTGACCGAATGTGCGGAAATGCCCCAACGACCCTTTTTGACGGAAAAGCCGTTCTATCTCAATCGAAAAATCTAAATCGGTCATGCCTGTTCGATATAGATTTGGTATTTCGCGGTAGCAGTTAGCATGAAGTTGCCCTGAGTTGCGTAAAAGAGAAATTTCATAGTCTGATTTTATACTACGAATTGCTCTTAAAATCGTTGTGCCATTCAGAATACTTTTGGCTGATAGTGCGGTTTGCAAACGAATTACCTCGTTGTAGGTCAATTCATCTGTTTCGAGCAGAAGTGTTTTAGGCAAAGCAATGTTCCGTTCTGATAAAATTGAAGGAATGTCTTCAGGTTTGCGAATATATATTACATTATTGCCTTTTAGATGAATCGGACGTTTTACAAAAAACAACGGTTCACCTTTGTTTGGCAGATAGCAGAATCCACTAAAGATACGGTCTGCCACATAAAACAAGTTTACGTTTCCACCTATCAGTAAGCCATCTGCGCCAATTTTATTTATCTCCGTTTGTATGGTGAGCCATCGGTTGCTAAGCTCTGGGATTATAGCGTTGTTAAACATTCAATGATGAATTATGCGTTAGAAATAATAAAATAGGACGCATTCTTTTAATTCGTGACGTATTGAGCTGTTTCGAATTATCCTTATTCGTGATGATACGGTTCATTATTCAAAATCGTCATGGCACGATAAATTTGCTCTAAAAAAATCATTCGAATCATTTGGTGCGAGAAGGTCATTTTTGAGATTGATAATTTCTCCTGAGCCGTGTCATATACTTTTTCGGAGAAACCATAAGGACCGCCTACTACGAATACGAGTCGTCGGGACACAGAGTGAGTTTTTTTCTCGATAAACTGAGCAAATTTTATAGAAGAATACTCCTTTCCTCGTTCATCGAGCAGCACAAGGTAATCTCCAGGTTGTATCTGTTTCAATATTAATTCACCCTCTTTCTCTTTTTGTTGAGTTTCGCTCAGATTTTTGGTGTTCTTAAGCTCAGGTATTACCTCCAGATCGAAAGGAATGTAGTGTTTCAATCGGTTTTTGTATTCGTCAATTGCTTCGGTAAAGTATCGTTCGGTAGTTCTACCCACGACCAAGAGAGTAATCTTCATTTTACTTGGTTTATTATTTGCCCTTTCAATTTGCGAAATTACATTTTTTTTGAGTAATTTTGCCTCATATTAAAAGCAAATTACGATGAAGAAGATATTGTTTTTAGTGACTTTTTTCGGATCTGTTTTGTGTAGTACGCTATTTTCGCAAGAAAAAGCTGCGGTTGAAATGGCTTTTCAGAAATCAAATGCTTCATTGCTTGTCAGTCAATTAAGTAGCCAGGTTACTTTTATCTATGGCTCTGTCAATGAATCGTATTCCAAATCTAATTTTATTTCAGTTTTTAGTCAGTTTCTTCGTGATAATCCACCCAAAAGTCTGGAAATAATACACGAAGGTTCCCGTGCAGATACCCGATTTGTGATTTATGCACTTACTTCTGCTCACGGTACTTACAGGGTTCATCTGTTTTACAAGAAAATTAATAATCAATACCTGATTAATCAGGTGAGAATAGAGGATTCGAATGGATAATTTGGTTGAAGATTTAATTAAATTGGCTTTTGCTGAAGATATTGGCGATGGCGATCATACTACATTGTGTTGCATTCCGGCTACAGCTATTGGTAAATCGAAATTGTTGGTGAAAGAGGCTGGTGTGATTGCTGGCATCGATATGGCGTTGAAGATTTTTAATTATTTTGATCCTTCATTGAGAGTAGAAGTTTTGCTGAAAGACGGTGATGAAGTGAACCCCGGCGACGTGGCTTTTGTGGTAGAAGGTAAGGTGCAATCGCTGTTGCAAACCGAGCGTCTGATGCTCAATGTGATGCAGCGCATGAGTGGTATTGCTACCGTAACGCGTCGCTATGTTAAACAACTCGATGGACTGCATACCCGTGTGCTCGATACGCGCAAGACCACTCCCGGACTGCGCATGATAGAGAAAGCTGCCGTCAAGATTGGTGGAGGAGTCAATCACCGCATCGGACTGTTCGATATGATTCTGTTGAAAGACAATCACGTAGACTTTGCTGGTGGTATCGAAAATGCCATCAACCGTGCCAAAGATTACCTCAAAGCCAAAGGCAAAGACCTGAAGATAGAAATTGAAGTCCGTTCCATGGAAGAACTGGAGCGCGTGCTTGCTGTAGGTGGCGTCGATCGCATCATGCTCGACAACTTCACACCCGAGCTTACCCGCAAAGCCGTGGAGCGCATCGGTGGACAGTTCGAAACCGAATCGTCGGGTGGCATCACCTTCGATACCTTGCGCGACTATGCCGAGTGCGGTGTCGATTACATCTCAGTCGGTGCACTCACACACTCTGTCAGCGGACTCGATATGAGCTTCAAGGCTTGCTAAACGTTACTTTATCATACAACAAAACCCGCTGATAAGGCGGGTTTTGTTGTCTTACTTTGTTATTGTCGTTGCGATCAAGTTACGACATATGTGCTTTGCTATTAGCACTGATCTATCTATTTCATCACAAAGAAATTCTTCAGAATACCATTTTCTTTTCGTTCCTTCTTTTCGTCTGGTATAATTTTTGTGAGATGCCACATTCCAGCTTTCTTCAATGCGCTTTCCAGTTGAGGTAATGTGCTGAAATCTGTTTTGGTATAGAAACTCAATTTATCCAATCCAATGTATTTCGAATCTTCCAATTGAATTCCCAGTTCTTTCTGTAGGATCGATCCTTCAGGTGTGATGGGCGACGACAAAGGTAAGAAGCTCAGCAATAGCACAGCACCATCGACTTTGATAAATGGAAAATAACCTACGTGTTTACCTTTAATATATTGAGCACAGATTAATCGTTGCCCGTTTGCAGCGGTTATTACTATTGGATTGTGAAACGACCAACTGAAAATGATGTTACGAAACACATTCGCTTTGCAATCCAATCGTTCGGCAGCACGTCGTAATGCGTGATGTTGAATATACACGGGAATAGTCAGGTTCATCTTTATTTGGTTCATTAACTGATTTTTCGTCTTATTATTCTCGTTTTCCAGCAAGTTTATGGGCATTTCGGCCATCACTGGTGCAAGGTCGCCAGATTGAGAACTCAAGTCGTAGTATCCTAATCGATATCCTGTATGGGTTTCTCTATCGAAGATGAATTTTCTTCTTTCCATTTCAATAGGAGAAACAGTGATAAGGTTTTCCATCCTGCATTTCAAAGCATCGACCACTCCGCTCTCCGTACTGGTATAGAAGCGATAGTTGGGTTGCGATACGTATAGAAAAAGATAGTTCAATATACTGTTAGAACGGACACGATAATGATCTTCGGGATGATCTTCAACATATTTCAGCAGTGGAATTTTAATTTTATCCAAAAGGGCTATCTGATCTTGCGGCAACTCATGTTCATCCTTGTGATAATTTCGACAATAGAATATCAGAGTCAAACCGAAGGTCACATATTCCATAAAGGTGATCTTGAATGTCGGATCTCCATAGAAGGTGGTCTTCTCGTAATTGCTCATGACTTGATTGAACAGTTTTATATAGGGGCGGGGAATCTTAGAATCCTTTTCGGCACGTATTCGATATGGAGTATGCCTCATTAGCATGACTTTATGCTTCGTTCGTTTCGATAGTGCATCGAATGCCGAAGGCTCCAGCCCGATAAGTGACATGAATTTATGTGCTGTTTTGGTGAAATCGTCGAAGTATGTTTTCGTAATAATAATATATGAAATGGGCGATTTCTTTGCTAATGTATTTTTGCTCTTTTTCCTATTCTTACTCATTGTTGATGGCAATCGTTTTGTGTTTTTTATCCTTTTTTTTATTGCATTTAGCAACCTAATAGCCCTGTTCGGCGCCTTTAGCGCAAGATTAGCGTAGCGTATCTTGTGCTTCTTTATTAGACGGTTTGTAACTGTCTTTTGCCCGTTGAGATCATTTTTTGTAAACGCGAATAATCTTTACCTTAATCGACTGTTTTTCCGGTTGTATTGTTCTTTCCGTATATACAATGCTTATTAAGCACAAAACTAATATTCCAAGCAAATATTTTCTAAAATCATGTCGCTTTACTTCTTTGATAGAAAATAGAATGCTAATTGATAAAGCAAATATAATCAAAGTAATACCAAGGCTAATATTGAAAATAATGGCTTCATTAAATGCAAATGCTTTTGCTGTAGAAACTGTAGAAAAGATAAAAGCAATAATTGCAGTAAAGAATCCTAGTACTTCTATTAATTTGTTTTGACCTTTGAGAGTTTCAGATTTGACAATTTCTTTGATATCCTTCTCTGCTTTTTCAATTTTATTATCTATTGTTATGTAATCTTTAAATCTTTGTTTTGTGCTAATTAATATGTTATGGAAGATTATTTCGTCTTTAAAAACTTCATCTTGGAATAATTTATCAATGGTGGTTATTCCATTTGTGTATTCAGATTTACTAAGTAAATCATCAAAATACAAATGATAACAACCGAATAAATTTTCCATAAATAAATCATTTTTTTTATCTTTTTCTAGTGCAAAAGAGTATTGTTTAATAGCTTCTTCATATTTATGTTTGTCTTTTAGAAAGTGCCCATAACTGTGTCTAAACTCAGGATTGAATGGATATTTCTCAATTAAAGCTTCAATTCTTTTTGTGAAAGCATCTTCAGGTAAACTATTTCCCTCAATTTCAGAATAATAAAAATCAAGAACTTCTTTTTTATCTTTATTTTTATTGTTTAGATCTGCGCTGAGTAGTTTTAGAAAGTCTACTGGATCAATTTTCTTCTCAAATTTTGTTCCAAAGGTGTAGACTTCATCTCTCCATTTTATATCCCAGTTTTGAATAGAAAAACGACCAATATTAGAAACCTCAGAAATGTGTTGTTTGAATTTTTCCAATGCACCATCATTACCTTCTAACTTATTTTCGTCGATGAGTTCGTTTATTTTTTGTAAATCAGTAAGATATTTTTGCTGGAATTTAGTAGCTGATGCTTTCATTGTATTTTATGTTTAATAATTTCATTTCTCACTCCCCAAACTTACAAAATTAATCTCAAATACCCAATCCGTCTCAGTGAGATTGTTTTTGAAATAAATTTAACAGCCCTAATAGCTATCGGGGCTGTTAGGTTTGTGTTTAGGATCTTATCAATTTCACCCCTTCACCAGTTTCACATCCAGTGTGTAGAGTTCGGTATTCGATACGGTGATGGTGACGGTCTGCGTAGCATAACCAATTTTGGTGACGGTGACATCATACACCCCTTCAGCAAGCGATTTGATTTGGAATCTGCCTTTGGCCGCCGATTGTTTCACTTGCATTGGCACATTGCTGCCACTGGCGCAGAAGGTGAGTGTGGCATCTACCACGGGGCTGGCTGTTTCGGCATCCGTCACGCTACCATTGAGCGAGAGCGAACTCGTGGCAGTCTCCACCACTTTGCGTGCCGCTTTGTAGCTCGCATAAAATGCAGGTTGCGAAAAGCGTACGATATCCACCACTGTATCGATATCGGCGAGTGCTGCATCAGCCGAATCAAACGCTTGTGCGATTAGCTGTGTAGACTCTTTTTTGCTCAACTGTTTTTGACGGGTTTTGGGTATTGCCGTTTCAAAACTCTGTATGGCTGATTGCAATGCTGTTTGGCTCTCTGCCGTCAGCAGGTAGGGGGTGAGTTGCGCCAAATTTGCCTGAATATTATTGTACAACCCTTTGGCATTGTTGAGTAGCGTCAGGTCTGATGCCGTGTGTATCTCTGCATCTTTCATTTTCGATTCGCTTTGCAAAATCTGATTTTTTGCATAAGTGGCGTATGCAAATAGTTTTCGAGCGTCGTCGATGACTAACTCTTCGAGCGTGGTGCGTGTTTGTCTCTTGCTCTCTGCCACTCCGCTCGTGAAGTGTTGTTGCAGTTCGCTGTTCTCTTCAATCACCGAAATCGAATCGTTGAGATGAGTATAAAACTCATCGAAATTTGGTAGAAGCGACGTAATTGTACTGTTTGCATTGCATACCAGGCGCAAACCCATGATCATTTTGAATTTTGATTCTTGTTTTGAGGTCATAATGTATTTTGTTTTTGATAAATAAATGTACTTCTTAAAATCATCACTCACGTTCCGAACATCGTCAGTTGTCTTCCGACGTTCGACAGTTGTCTTCTGAGCTTCGTCAGTTGTCTTCTGACATCTGCACGTTATCTTCTGACGCTAGACAGTTGTCTTCCGACATCTGCACGTTATCTTCCGACGCTCGACAGATAGCTTCCGACAGTTGTACGTTGTCTTCTGACGTACGACAGATGTCATCCGACGTTTGTCGTTGCTCTTCCGAGCTTCGTCTTAAAGCTTCCGAGGTTCGTCGTTGTTCTTCTGAGCCGCATCGTTGCTCTTCCGAGCTTAATACTATGTGTTCCGAACGATTTGCTTTTAATACCGCCACTATCACACATCTGTTTCGATGCGTTAAGTTGAGGTACGAGCTTAAGCAGTCTATATTAGCTGACTGTCGAAGCCGAAACGACTATTTCGGTAAGGTGTATAAATTGAGGAGCTTTCTAAGCGAAACCAAAACGACCTGTATTTAGCATTATTTCAATGACTTAAACACAACAGATGTATAGTTTGCTCTTTCTTGGGTGCAAATTTAATGAAAGTATTTACATTCCAAAAACAAATCTGAGAATATTTTTAGTAGAAGATTGTTTTTTGTTTCTGTGATTAAATAAAAAGAGATTGCGCTATCTGATTTGTAGTGCAATCTCTTTACTATTTTCATCCGCAATGATATGTAATTAGCGGGTTTTGTTGTTTATTCAAGCCGATTCCACCTTACAATCTCAATCCAACAGTAAGATTGAGCATACTTGTATTTCTTGAGAAATTATTTATTTGATCTCCAATCGAAACACCTTTTATCATGGTGTAGCGAATGTCTGTGGTAATGAATCCGAGAATATCTACCCCTGTGCCCACTTGCCATGAAAAAGTGTTATCGCCAGATACTCCATCATTGTTGTCGAGTTTGAACGTGAGTGATGGTCCGGTTTTGATATGCAGACTAAACAACCCAAGATCAAGAAACTTAAGACCTACCAATAGAGGCATTTTTATAAAGTTTACTGATTTCTTAAGATCGGGATTTGCATCAATAGATCCATAGCCATAGCTGCTCGCCGATAAGCTGTTTTTATAGCTGGCATAATAAATCTCGGGTTGAAAATAGAGCGTTCTTCCGAACTGCAGCATAATCCCAATTTGATAATTGGAGGACAGTTGACTGCCAATTTCATCAAACTTCACCGGACTTAAATCGAGACCGAACTTTGGTCCCATCCAAAATTTGGTTTTCTTTTCTGGTTTGGCGGCTGTTGAGTCTTTCACCGTAATGATTTCTTGTGCAGAGAGCATAGTGTAGCTTGTCAACAAACATAACAAAAGCAATGGAATAATGATCTTTTTCATAACTTTAAGTTTTGGATTTAAATTAATATTTCAGTTTGGCTTAATTATTTTATTCTTTAAGTCCGTAAGATGTTTCTTGAAAATCCGCTTGCTTAACTTGAGGTCATACCACGGAATGAATTTCCAACATCCTTTGTAATTAAATGTCCATTGAAGTGCACCTCTGTAGTCAAGATATTTTATACACCGTCTGATGTCGCGGTCGAAAATCCTAACTTCCATCTTCGAATCTTTCTCCTCTAGGAGTGGCTTTAGTGGCGTGCCATTCAGAAAAAACCTGATTCCATCACTAAAGTTCTGTGTCGTAAACCGCGAATATGGCATCCATTGGTTCGTTCTGCAATCCACTTCCACCAGATAATACTTATCTCGACCTCGGTGATACATAAATTGTATGCTCGCAAAGCCATTTAATCCAAATGATTCACCAACTTTTTCTAGTATTTGCTTAATTGCTTCTTTATGATAATAGTTTCTACGCGTAGTGAATGAAAATCGACTATACATATAAGTCAATATTTCAGCTGCGTTGTACATAACCAATTTACCATCTTTAAACAACGCCTCAATACCGACATCTTCTCCGTCGATAAACTCTTGAATCACCAAGTTTTCGGTCGACAACACTTTGCCAATTTCTTGTTGCAGTGTTTCCATATCTTCGCAATAATGAACGCCTTCGCCACCACAACTAAAATCTTCCTTCAGTAATAATGGAAAGTCGACCGTCTCTGCTATTTTAGTGATATCTTTAATCTCTTCATAATTCAAGAATTTGGGAGTCGTGATGTCGTATTTATTGCATAAAACAGATAAACCCAACTTAGATGATAACAGAACTCTATTCCCCATCTTTGTCATCGGAAGTATTTTTTTAAATAGTTCCTCCGAGTCAATTCGTTCATTCATCAATTTAACTGTGGCATCGTCGAGCATCACAATCCAATCGTATTTATCAGGTGTTGACTTTGCAATCTGAAGCAATATGTCTACAAAATCATCGTGATATCCTTTTACTTCAACCCAATGGTCATGGAAGCGGTTTGTTAGCAACCAAGAATCTTCTCTGCACAATACATCTACTTGACAATCAGCTTTTTTAAACATAAAAGGGATTTCAGCTAACGAGTCAAAGTATCCTGATATTGATGCTAATAAAACTTTCTTCATGTGGGAATATATTCTTGATATATGGGGTTTTTATTTCAAATTTCAGTGGTTGCAAATTGAGACATTACAAAAATATACATTTTGTTTAAAATTGCAACTATTATTATTGGAAAACCAATTATCTAAAGTTAAACCTGGATTAAATACAAAAAAGACCTATACTAAATCAAGTATAAGTCTTTTATTTGTGATCCGCCTGGGGTTCGAACCCAGGACCCCAACATTAAAAGTGTTGTGCTCTACCAGCTGAGCTAGCGAATCGTCCTGTTTTTGCTTTCAAAAGCGGTGCAAAGGTAAGTCTTAAATATTAAAATGCCAAATAAAAGTTTTCATTTATTCCTTTTTCAAAGGCTTTGTCGCTTTATCTGATTCATTATCAGCAGATGAAGCGAGTTGAATATTATCATCATTTTCACGCAAAATGTATTTTTTGTAGTAGCTCAAACAGAGTGTAGTGAGTGGCAGTCCGATTATTAAACCCATCATTCCCATCAGACTGCCCCATATAGAGAGCGAAAGAAGAATAATGGCAGGGTTTAATCCTGTTACCTTTCCCATAATCTTAGGGACAATGATACTGTCGAGAAGAACCTGAATAATACACATTACCCCAAGGGCTAATCCGAAAATTGCCCAAAAATTCTGTCCAGTTTCTGATGCTTTCAAAAGGCTCATCAAAGCCATAGGCACGATTCCAACGATGTGAAGGTATGGAACCAGATTAAGCATTCCAATAAAAAGCCCCAAGATAATGCCCATGGGTAAACCTATTATCCTGAATCCGATAGCAAATAAAATTCCCACAATCATCGAAACTAATGCTTGACCCCGAAAGTAACGATTCATGCTTACGGTCACGTCAGTCAGCAGTTGTTCGGTGATGGCACGGTATTTTTGAGGAGCCAATTGCACGAACCCATTTGTGATGCGATCGAAATCGAGTAAAATAAAGATAATGTAAAGCAGGATAATTGCTGAGGCTAAGAATCCTAACACAATTGAAAGTGAATTGGTGATAAAAACCCAAAATTGTGGTACAATTTGCTGAATCAGTTGATTGATATCTTCTTTACTCATAGATGAAATAATCTTGTCGGGATTGGCAATTTTTTGCACATATTCAGACCATTGAGTCGGAATCAGCCGAATAAATCCACCGTGAGCTTGATAATAGCTAATCAAGATATTTAGTTTGTCAATTTCATCTTTTATGGATGGTGAAATTGCCCAAACAATGCCTGCAATAACTATTGCCACCGATAATAATGCCAGAAGAATAGAAGCAACCCTGTTTTTAATCCGAAGTTTATACTGAAAGAATCCAACTAATGGGTTAATTAAATAGGCAATCAACCAAGCTATGAGGAACGGTAGTAATGCTTCTTTTATTTGAATGGAGACAAAAACAATCGCACACACAATGAGTAGTGTGAAAAATATCCGAGCGACACGGTCGAATGTGAATGGTCTTGAGTCAAGAATCATAGTTTTTGAATGGATTGATTGTAACAAGTTCTACAAAGTGGTTGATATTCATTCTTTTCACCTAAGAATACCCGATTTTCATCAGCCACAATGCGATGCGAATAGCTCGCAGTACGTCCACAGTTTACGCAAATAGCATGTACTTTCTGCACATCATCTGCAATGGCGCATAATGCAGGGATAGGACCAAACGGTACGCCTTTAAAGTCCATATCTAGTCCGGCTATAATTACACGTATGCCTTGATTAGCCAATTGGTTGCAAACTGTCACAAGCCCATCATCAAAGAACTGAGCTTCATCAATGCCCACTACATCTACATCTCCGGTCAGTAATACTATACTTGCCGAGTTTTCAACAGGTGTGGAGGGTATCGAGTGGCTATCGTGTGATACAATTTCTGTGATAGAATAACGAATATCAATGGCTGGTTTGAAAATCTCAACTTTTTGGCGAGCATAATTAGCGCGTTTCAGTCTGCGAATTAATTCTTCAGTTTTACCGGAAAACATGGAGCCGCAAATGACTTCAATCCCTCCTCGACGTAAGTGTTCGTTGTGTGTATCTTCAGAAAACATCATAATTTGATTAGATTTAAAGGATGTTGAAAAACAAATCTTCAAAGAATGAAGACTTATGTTGACAAAAGTAATAATTTTGTGAAGTAATGTGCAAGAATCTGAAAAGAATAACCATGAGAAATCTATTGTCGTATATTTTTTTGATTGCGATTTTTTCGTTTAATATCTACAGTCAACCGAATGTAGCGTTGAGTCGATTCACTTCAAAAGCTATTTTTCGAAATGCTGGATTGTCTGTTCAATTCTCTGATGCTGAAACGAACAAGGTTATTGCCTCTTTTTCTCCCAATTTAAATCTTACCCCAGCATCTACAGTTAAATTGATTACAACAGCAACAGCTCTTGAGATGTTTGGTCCAGATTTTCAGCTTCAAACAGAAGTTACTTATTCTGGTAAAATAGTAGATGGATTCTTGGATGGAGATTTGTATATCATCGGTCATGGCGACCCTACCATCGGATCTATGTTTAGTCTGCAATCAAATGCACTCTTCGATAGCATTGTCTCTGAATTGCACAAACATGGAATTCATCAGATCTTGGGTAGAATTGTGGGTGACGAATCGGCATACAACACAGAATTAATTCCGAGCAAAACTCCTTGGGAAGATATGGGTAATTATTATGCAGCAGGCGTGGGGGCACTCAATTATGGCGATAATTGTTATAAGCTAACATTTCGGACGGGAGGCGCTGGCACAGTCCCACAAATTTTGAGCGTACAGCCCCCAATAAAATATTTATATTTCCAAAATTATTTAATTGCCAAGACAAACGATAAAGATAGCGCGTATTTACGTGGTATGCCCTATCAATTTGAGCGTTATATCTATGGTACAGTCCCAGCAAATAGAGAGTCTTTCTCAATAAAAGGAGATGTACCAGATCCCGCCTTTTTTTTTGTTAGTGAACTGAATTCGTATTTGGAGAAAAATGGTATTAAGGTTAAAAATCAACCTCTTACAAGTCGAATTTTGTCTGGTGATAGGAGTGGAAGATACGGTGAGTCGATGCCAAAGATGGATTCCAATTTAACGAAATTGTGTAGTTTCCGTTCAGATAAACTATCTCATATCATACAGATCACCAACAAAAGAAGTTATAATCTCTATGCCGAAGCATTGTTGAGACTTATTGCTTCGAAAGTGAGTAAAGATGCATCTCTTCCTGCAGGTATTGCCGCTGTAAAACAATTCTGGGCTGAGCGGAAATTGGATGTTGGTTTTCTGATGTACGATGGAAGTGGGTTGTCACCCGCTGATCGAGTAAATGCTTCATTTTTTGTTCAGTTATTGCACTTTATGTCTACAAAAAGCAAAAACAGCGAAGTCTATTTTTCATCTTTAGCCGTTGCCGGAGTGGATGGTACATTGAAATCATTTCTTGAATCATCACCTCTAAAAGGAAAAGTGAAAGCTAAAAGTGGCAGTTTTGATGGTGTGTTGAGCTATTGTGGCGTGTTGAATAAGAATGGGAAAAAATATCATTTTTGTATCATTGTGAATGCTTTTACTTGTCCTGTTTCAGCGGTGAAAAAATCAATAGAACAGCTATTGACAGAGTTTTAAATGCTGAGGTAATTAATTTTGTTTATTAATTCTTGGTGTTGTCATATTATCTATTAATTTTGCAACAATATAGTCGCAGAATTGGGTCTTTACTTTAATATACAGAGATTTCTGATTTGAGCATTACAGTGATTGAAAATGGCAAAATTAATAGTAATACCAACACCTATTGGCAATTTAGAAGATATTACACTTCGAGCATTACGAATATTGAAAGAGGCTGATGTAGTGTTGGCAGAAGATACACGAACAACTAGTAAATTATTCAAGCATTACGAGATAACAGCAAGATTACAATCACATCATAAGTTCAATGAACACAAATCGATAGAACAAATTATTTCACGTATACGTTCTGGCGAGAACGTTGCGTTAGTCTCTGATGCTGGAACACCTGCCATTTCTGATCCTGGATTTCTGATTGTTCGTGAATGTGTAAATGCAGGTATTGATGTCGAATGTCTTCCTGGTGCAACAGCGTTTGTCCCTGCATTAGTAGTTTCTGGATTGCCAAACGATAAATTCTGTTTCGAAGGATTTTTGCCTCCCAAAAAAGGACGTAACACGCGTCTTTCAGAGTTGTCAAAAGAAGTGCGAACCATTGTTTTCTATGAATCACCTTATCGAGTGGTTAAAACATTAACTCAATTGAGCGAATTTATGGGCGCTGATAGAAAAGTTTCTGTTTCGAGAGAAATTTCAAAAATGTTTGAACAAACCGTACGAGGTACTTTAGCAGAAGTTCTTGCTCATTTTGAACAAAACGAGCCTCGAGGTGAATTTGTGATTGTTTTGGCAGGAAATGATAATCCAAATCAATACATTGAAAATTTTGACAATATTGAATCAAAAAAAACATCATACAAACAAAAATACAAAAACACAATCGATAAACCTCTGTTTTAACTCATTTAAAAACACACGAAAATGAAAAAGATTTTGTTACCCCTGCTTGCATTAACACTGATGGTAGTGTCTTGCGGCAAAAGTGCTGGAGTGTACAAGCAATTGGCTGCTCAAAATGATTCGTTGAAACTAGCTCACGAAAAAACTGTTCAAGAGTTTGATCAGGCGCTTGGACTCATTAATGAGGTGCAGTTTGGGCTTACGAAAATGAAGGATACTGAAAACTACCTCAAAGTAGAAGCATCTCAAGGCAAAGAACTGACTCCTACTACACGCGAACAAATGACTGCAGATATGGCAATGATTGCTCAGACTTTGAAAAAGAACAAAGAAGATTTGACTAAACTTAAATTTGGATTATTAAATTCGAAGATGGAGTCAAAGCAATTAAAAGCAACTATTGAACGATTGATGTCTGAATTAGATGTCAAAACTAAATTAGTAGCTGATCTCCAAACGCAGTTGCTAGATAAAGATGTGAAAATTGGAGAGTTGGTTGCTAAAACAGAAAGTCTGACTGGAGTAGTGAATACTTTGAGTCAAGAATCGCAAAAACAACGAGATGAACTTGCCTCACAAGACAAATCGTTGAACATGGCCTGGTATGTTTTTGGATCGAAGGATGAACTCAAAAAGCAAAACGTAATTACAGGTGGCGGACTTTTCAAATCTGCTGATGTGTTGAAAAAAGATTTCAACAAAGAGTATTTCATCTCCATCGATATTCGCAATACGAAATCGATTGAGCTTTTTTCCAAAAAAGCCAAATTCTTGACAACTCACCCTGTAGCAAGTTATACATTAGAAAAAGACAATGCTGGGATGTTGACGCTTAAAATATCTGACTATAAGACATTTTGGAGCGTTTCGCATTACTTGGTAATTCAGGTTGATTAACAACGGACTCAAAAATCCCACATTATTATATTGCAAGAGACTGTTCCATTAATTTTAATGAAGCAGTCTCTTTCTATTAGTCTTTATTTTTTTACTTAGGTTAAACTTCAATGAAATACAAAAGCATTTTTATCGATTTAGATGATACCCTTTGGGATACTCAGTTAAATTCCCGAGAAAGTATGGCAGAAATGTTCATTAAATACAAACTCAATGGCTGTTTCGATACTTTTGACGAATATTATACGATATATTCAAATAAAAATCTTGAATTGTGGGATCTCTATCACTTTGGTAAGATTACAAAACAACAACTCACACGAGAACGTTTCTTGTATCCGCTACAACAGGTTGGGATTGAAGATGAAGTGTTGGCGGCGAGTCTTGGTCGGGATTTTTTGGAATGTACTACCACCAAAACTAAATTAATACCTCATGCCATCGAGTTGCTCGAATATTTATACCCTAAATATAGATTATTCATCCTTTCCAATGGATTTAGAGAAGTGCAGCATAAGAAAATGGCTAATTCAGGATTGCTGCCCTATTTCGAAAAAGTGATTCTTTCGGAAGATGCAGGTGTAAATAAGCCACACCCCGACATTTATCATTATGCCCTAAAATCAACTAATTCACGCAAAATGGAGAGTTTGATGATTGGCGATAATCCAGATACAGATATTGCAGGTGCATACAATTTAAAGATGGATCAGATATATTTCATTAATAATCAGGAAGTAAAGCTTGACTTCATTCCGAGTTTTACTGTTAATTCTTTACTTGAAATCCAAAACATTCTTTGAATTTTGAGTAATTGTGACATTTTGAAATAAATTACCCAAAAATTGATTAAATACACGCTATATTGCGGATATATTTAATTAAATAAGGTTAAAATACTTACGATTTGACATATTTGTTATATTTTGTTGAAAAAGATGTTGTCGGACACGTTTTTATTATTATTTTTGCGAAGAGATAGTTAATTTAGTTTAAACATTAAGAGAAGTTTTATGAAAAAATGGACATTCGTCTTACTATGTCTCTTTATGAGCATAGGGCTAGCTTCTGCACAAACTAAGGTATACGGTGTTATACTTTCCGCAGAAGATGGGCAGCCAGTTGTTGGTGCATCAGTGATAGTTAAGGGAACTGCAGCTGGAACAATTTCCGATGCAGATGGTAAGTTTGCAGTAAATGTACCTTCTAATGGTAAAACATTAGTTGTGTCTTACATTGGAATGCAATCCCAAGAGTTAGCCGTTAAATCATCGTTACGAGTTGTTTTGAAAGCTTCAGCCAAAGCATTAGATGAAGTGGTTGTAACAGCATTTGGAATTACTAGAGAGAAAAAAGCTTTAGGGTATGCTTCGCAAGAAGTTAAATCAGATCAGTTAAATCAAGCTGCAAGTTCTGATTTATCAAGTGCATTACAAGGTAAATTGTCTGGTGTAGAGATTGCACCTTCATCAGGAATGCCTGGAGCATCATCAAAAATTACAATTCGTGGATCCAGATCATTTAGTGGAGATAATACTCCTCTTTATGTTGTAGATGGTATGCCAATTTCATCTACTGCCGATTTTTCAACAGGTGATGGTGTTACAGGTTCTGATTATGCTAATCGTGCTATTGATATTGACCCGAACGATATTGAGTCTCTAAACGTATTGAAAGGTCAGGCTGCTTCTGCATT
>Ga0194047_10000973_pt1 | contig 18203 bp, 13 predicted proteins | sample JunL225m_MetaG_2_FD_160070 | JGI IMG/M metagenome (GOLD analysis project Ga0194047, IMG submission 160070) | Anoxic zone freshwater microbial communities from boreal shield lake in IISD Experimental Lakes Area, Ontario, Canada - Jun2016-L221-5m | ecosystem: Environmental > Aquatic > Freshwater... | reverse complement strand
ATAACACTTTCCGATGTAGGCAAATTTGTCAGCCGGGATGTCGGGAGCATAAGTTCTGCAGTTCGCCGCATATCGGATCGAATGCGTGAAATGCCGGAATTGAGCAAAAGGGTTTGGACGTTGAAGGAATGGCTCGAATTAACTTAGCATCTTGGAAGCCTGACCCCAGTTACAGTTACTTTTCGCGATCCCCGGTACGCAATCCACCCGCTCGAGCTTCTTGGCCATCCCGGTCAGAGGGCCTTACAATATGGACATAAGTTGCAATGTCAACCTTCGTCCGTAAACCAAAAATAGAAATATTTCAGCTAATTACCGCTGTATGTGCCGATTACGTCAATCAACGTCGCTAGACGAGTTTTACTGTGCACTATCCGCCGATACAATAATCTAAACAATGTCAGAATATTACCGCAGAATCAGGGATTGGCATGTATAATGCTGTAACATCTTAAATCAGGATGCTATTCCCATGGACAATCTGTTCGAAGATTGAGAGACACCAGAAAGGAACTGGAAAGATTATGACTGAAATTAAAAGGGACAATGTTTACGAACAACTTGACAGCATCGGCGCGGCCTGTCTGGAAATTCAGGGAGTCCTCACCAGCCACCTTGAGACGACCGGCAATGCCCAGTACAAAGCGGATATTGAAAAAGATATTGTGACTCTTGAAAATCTGAAACATATAATGCTTGCGGTTAAAGAGGATATTAAAAATGAAAAGTCAGGGGCAAGTACGGAGCTGCTTCTAAGAATTGCCGCCAATGACCTTAAAAATAAAGTGGCATTGATTCCGGAGAAAAAAACTCTTCGTAAGGAGATCATGAAATCTCTCAAAGAAGTACACCGCGATATATTGCATCTGACAATTCGGGGTGATGTGAAATAAACTATCCTCAATAGGTAAATTTTTTACTTCTCCGCAAAATATTTACCTTGAGTCAGTTCATCGATATTACTATAGATTTCTCTTCAAGACGCAGAATCCACTTATTCCACATGCAAATATTTTACCTCGGTTGTTTTCGCACTAACTCCAACCTGCCGAATTCTTACACTAATGTATAAACCTACTTTGGCATCAATTATGTAAAGCATTTATACTCCAGATATCAACTACCTTCAAGGGATGGATGGTGGATCGTGATGACAAAAACGAAGATTAAACGGAAACACTCGCAAGCGTTGGAAGAGCTGGAGTTGCAGAATAAAGAACTTTACCGCACACAAAATGATCTGAGAGTTCACCAGAACGAGTTGGAGATCCAGAACGAAGGGTTGCGCCGCATTCAACGTGAACTGGAGGTTTCACGGTCACGCTACCTCTCCATCATTGAAGACCAGACCGAGCTGATCTGCCGCTATCTGCCGGACGGCAGGCTCTCTTTCGTAAACGGGGCATATTCACGGTATTACGGTATGAGTCCGGACGAACTGATCGACTCAAATTTTATTCCAAATATCCCCGCAGCGGATCTCTCCATGGTTACCGGGTATCTGTCCGAAATCACCCGTGACAATCTGGTTGTGAATTATGGTCACCGCATTATAACACCTGCCGGTGAGTTGCGCTGGCAGCGTTGGACACAGCGGGGAATCTATTCATCTGACGGAACTCTGATAGAATTCCAGGCTGTTGGATACGATATAACCGAGCGCAAGCTGATGGAAGAGGCTCTTGCGCGTTCCGAGACGAAGTTCCACACACTCTATGCTTCCACCAGTGAAGCGGCAATGCTGGTGGACGATCATGGTTTCTTTGACTGCAACGAGGCGACCTTGAGAATATTCGGGTGTGCAACAGAGGAGGAATTCTACTCGAAACATCCTGGTGATTTTTCTCCGCCAGAGCAGCCGTGTGGCAGGAAATCACAGACGCTGGCGAATAGGCACATCGCCACAGCGTTTAAAAAGGGGAGTCATCACTTTGAGTGGATACACCGGCGTACCGATAACGGCGAGGACTTTCCGGCAGAGGTGTTGCTGAGCGCAATGCAACTGGATGGTAAGACGGTTGTTCTGGCAACGGTACACGACATCACCGAACGTATGCTTGCCGAAGAGGAATTACGCCAGGCCAAAGCAGCAGCCGAATCGGCCAACATTGCCAAGAGCGCTTTTCTGGCCAGCATGAGTCATGAAATCCGCACTCCGATGAATGGGGTAATCGGCATGTCCAGTCTTCTTTTAGAAACCGATCTGAGCGCAGAGCAGCGAGATTATGCGGAGATTATTTCCAGAAGTGGTGAAAACCTGCTGATATTGATAAACGATATCCTCGATTTCAGCAAAATTGAAGCCGGCAAGCTTGATCTGGATCTGGCCTACTTCGATCTACGGCTTTTGCTGGATGATATCGTTCGGTTATTGGCCTATCGAGCTGATGACGCAGGGATAGTGCTAACCTACAACATTGACACCGGTATGCCAATAAGTCTGAAAGGTGATTCCGGCAGAGTCCGGCAGGTTATCATCAATCTGGTCGGCAACGCCCTCAAGTTCACGAAGCAAGGTGCTGTTGACGTCAATGTATCACTCGTATCCGATCAAAATGATTCGGTGAGAATCAGGTTTGCAATTAGTGATACCGGCATTGGCATACCGGAGTCCCGCCTTAGCGCCATCTTTGCCCCTTTCACCCAGGTGGATGCTTCTACCACCCGCAAATACGGCGGAACCGGCCTGGGGCTGACCATCTGCAAGCAACTGGCAGAGCTTATGGGTGGCGAAATAGGCGTTACCAGTAAAGAGGGGAAAGGTTCTACATTCTGGTTTACTGCCCGGTTTGAAAAGCAGAGTGCTGAATCTTTGATAAACACACAGGAGGCTGTTATTCACGCACAGGTGGTTGCACCTCGTGTTGTGGTAAACTTAAATGATCTCTCCGCACGCATCCTTTTGGTTGAAGACAACGTTATCAATCAAAAAGTGGCTCTCCATCTGCTGAAAGCCCTGGGGCACTCTGCTGACGTGGTTGCAGACGGCCAGGAAGCGGTGGAAGCACTGGCGAAGACTAACTATGATCTGGTGCTGATGGATTGCATGATGCCGAACATGAACGGTTTTGAAGCGACCGGTATAATCCGCGCTCAAAACTCAGAGGTTCTCAATCATAACGTAACGATCATCGCTATGACAGCCGGTGGCATGAAGAAGGATTATGACAAGTGTCTTGAAGCTGGTATGGACGACTACGTATCAAAACCGGTAAAGAAAGAGGTGCTTGCCGCTGCTCTTGTAAAGTGGCTCTCCCCGAGAAACCTGTTGCGGAAAAAAAACATTGACGTTGGTGCGCAGGATATGGATAAACTGAAACAACTTACCGTGTTGTACGTTGAGGATGACAATGAAACCAGGGAGCTGTGCAGCGAGTTTTTATCTCGTATTGTCGGTGTATTGATAACCGCAAAAAATGGTGCAGAAGGCTTGGCAGCCTATAATGAGCACCACCCCGATATTATCATCACCGACATTCTGATGCCGGTTATGGACGGGATGGATATGTTAAAGCATGTACGCACCCTCAATTCTTCGATCCCGGCAATCGTCCTGTCGGCCTTTGAGATACCTGCTGCTCTGAAAGAATCGTGCGATCAGGGAGTGCTGAGGCATGAGCTCAAGCCTGTTACCGGAATAAAGCTTGAAGCAACTCTGCGGGAATGTGCGAATGGTTTGCCGGGGTAGACAGACAGAAAACCTCCTCTTGACAAATACTGCTGTCAACAATTATTTAGATTGATGCCAATAAAAACCGGCGTTGCGGCTTTTTCCGAGCGCCGTTTTTTGTTTGATGAAAGAGGATCACAGCCATGACAACCACACCTGTAGAATCACCCCAGGAACTTCACCAGCGAGCCGAAGAACAGTATCGCATAAAAGAGGGTACGACTTCAAAACCGCTCTCGCCCGAGGAGACAGAACAACTCCTCCACGATCTGCGGGTGCATCAGATCGAGCTGGTAATGCAGGTCGAAGAGTTACGCAACAAGCAGCAAGAACTGGATGCCTCACGGGCCAGATACTTCAACCTCTACGACCTGGCACCGGTCGGTTATCTGACCTTAAGCGAAAAGGGACTGATCAAGGAGGCCAACCTCGCCGTCGCCACTATGCTTGGCGTGGTACGAAATTTCCTGCTCCATAAGCCGATGACGCAATTCGTCTTCCCTGAGGATCAGGATGACCACTATCAGCACCGAAAACGGCTTATAGAAACCGGCGAGCCAGAGAATTGGGTGATGCGCCTGAAGCGCGCTGATGGCAACCCTTTCTGGGCGAATCTCCAAGCCACTCCGGCGGAGAACGGAGAGTGCTGGATCACCCTGAGTGATATCACCGAGCATAAGCAGGCAGAACAAAAAATACAGAGGTTGACCAACCTGTATGCTGCATTGAGCGAGTGCAGCAAGGCTATGGTGCACTGCAAGAGCGAGGAAGAGCTGTTTCAGAAAGTCTGCTGTGATACGGTACAGTATGGCGGCATGCAGATGGCATGGGTCGGACTTACGGATCTCGAAACTGGTTTGATTCGAGTGGCGGCGAGTGCCGGCGCCGGCATCGAATATTTGCAGAATATTGAAATTTCTGTGGATGCAGATAATCCATTCGGGCGCGGCCCCAGCGGAATCGCCATACGTGAAAAGCGCCCGTTCTGGTGCCAGGATTTTCAGAATGATCCGATCACGGCGCCGTGGCATGAGCCTGGTCAGCGTTACGGAATTAAGGCCTCGGCCTCGCTACCGCTTTGCAGAGCCGGTGTGGCTATCGGAGCGTTAACCCTGTACTCGGGTGAAATCAACGCTTTTGACGTGGCCGTCAGCGGCCTGCTGTTTGATATGTCGACAGATATCAGCTACGCACTGGATAACTTTGCTCGTGAAGCTGATTTGAGACACAACGAGCGACGCATGTCATGCCTGTTTGAAATTTCACAGCACCCGTTCACAAACGAGCAGGAATTCCTTGACCATGCACTGAACGAAGTTATCACGCTGACATCCAGTTCGATCGGCTATATCTATTTTTACAACGAGCAGAAACGACAGTTCACCCTGAATACTTGGTCAAGCGAGGTGATGAAGGAATGCAGTGTTATGGAGCAGCAGACTATATACGATCTCGACAGCACCGGGATATGGGGTGAGGCTGTGCGCCAAAGGCAGCCGATCCTGCTCAATGATTTTCAGTCCGATAATCCGCTCAGGAAGGGGATACCGGAAGGTCATGTCGCCCTCAGGCGTTTTCTTACCGTTCCGGTTCTCATCGATGGAGTAATTGTCGCTGTAGTGGGAGTTGCGAATAAGAACAATGATTACAACGAATCTGACGTAATGCAGTTGACGCTTTTCATGGATTCCGTCTGGAAGATTGCGGCAAAGAAACGTGCAGAGAAAGAGAAGGGCATGCTCGAATCACAACTCCACCAAGCCCAGAAGATGGAGTCAGTCGGTCGCCTGGCTGGTGGCGTAGCACATGACTTCAACAACCTGCTGACCGTAATCCTCGGCGCCTCCTACCTGGCGCTCATGGAGTTGGAGCCTGATCATCCGCTGCATGGATATATTACTTCAATCCAGAAAGCTGCCGAAAAGTCCGCTGATCTTACTCAGCAACTGCTGGCATTTGCACGCAAACAGACCATTATGCCCAAAGTACTCGACCTGAACGAGACAGTTGAAAATATGATCAAAATGCTGCAACGGCTTATCGGAGAAGATATTGAACTCAAATGGCAACCGGAGGTGGATCTCTGGGATATCAAGGCGGACCCCTCACAGATTGACCAGATATTAGCAAACCTCTGCGTCAACGCGCGGGACTCCATATCCGACATCGGCAAGATCACCATCCGGACAGGGAACATTTGTGTTGATGAGGGATACCGCGCTGAACATGCCTACCTTACCCCCGGCGAGTATGTGACAATTTCAGTCTGCGACAACGGGTGCGGAATGGACAAGGAGACGCAGACCCGGATATTTGAACCATTCTTTACCACCAAAGGTATCGGTCAGGGAACCGGGTTGGGTCTAGCCACGGTATATGGCGCCGTCAAACAGAACAACGGCTTCATCAACGTCTACAGCGAACCGGACATGGGCACAACATTCACAATCTATCTGCCCAGGTATGTCGGCAACGCTGATCAGGCACTGACGAAAGGTCAGGCGCAACCGGCACCAATGGGGTTGGAGACAATTCTGCTGGTGGAAGATGAACCATCAATTCTGAGTATGACTACGAATATTCTCACAAAACAGGGCTACACAGTCCTGGTTGCAAACAGTCCGGCAGAAGCGACCCGCTTGGCCAGTGAACATTCCGGAGAGATTGATCTCCTTATTACCGACGTGGTCATGCCCGAAATGAACGGCAAAGATCTGGCCAATAATCTGATGTCCCTCTATCCTAAGCTCAACTGTTTGTTCATGTCAGGCTACACAGCCAACGTCATCGTCCGCTACGGAGTACTCGATGAGGGTATGCATTTCATCCAAAAGCCGTTCTCGTTACCTGGTTTGGCAAACAAGGTACGAGAGGTGCTGGACAGTATCTGACTGAAATTGATTATTTGGTAGGAGGCAGTTCGACATGGCATAAACATCTTCAGTGGCCCATCAGTGGAAGTTTTTTCGGGCGGGCGGGTTCGATCAGGTTCTACTGGAAAGTGGAGATGACCTGGTCGCCCTGGGGTCTGAGACAAATTTGTTGGAAGTCACCGCTTTGATGTTTTTATATCCCCCTCCCTTGACGGGAGGGGAGGTTGTTATTGAATTTGGAGTCCATTGTGCCTGTATTATCAAGCCCGATCAAACGATATGCACTATTTGCAGGTTCTGCCTGGACGTTTCTCGTCGCCTGCTCGTATGCCTGGACCTATTCACAGCAGCGGCAAAATGTTCTCGAAATATTCCGGTTATCGCCCTGACTGCGTTTGCCATGCCGGAGGAGCAGGAGCGCTTCATGAGTGACGGATTTGATGGGTACATCTCAAAGCCGGTTGAGATAGGTGTACTGGTTGGGGAGATAGAGCGGGTGATGGGTTTGAAGGTTGAAGGTTGAAGGATGAAGGATGAGGCTTAACTTTCGGTATCGGAGCCGGTGTTTATTTTGATACATTTCGGATTAATAGGTGTACTGTCTACTATTATGTTTTCCAAAAGGCGGCGCCTGTGGATACGATTATTATAGACAAGCGAACGACCCGGCCACCGCCTGAGCCAGTTAACCTTCAAATCACAACCCACCTCCCCATAATCCTACAAACGGCAGTTGCGCCGCAGAGGACGCCAAGGAACGCAGAAAACAAGGCTTAACTTTGATAGGGGCACTCAAATAATGATTTATTGGCCCCATGCAGCGTTTTTTCCTTACATCAAATGAGGCCTATGGACAAGCCACGGCAAGACAGTCTCAATTTCCCCATTATCGGTATCGGAGCCTCCGCCGGCGGGCTGGAGGCTCTGGAGCTGTTCCTCACCAATGTGCCGCGAGGGTGCGGCATGGCATTTGTCATCGTTCAGCACCTTGACCCGACCTACAAGGGGATCATGCCCGAACTGCTCCAACGGGCCACCCGGATGGAGGTTCTTCAGGTTACGGACCGGATGCCGGTCAAGCCGAACTGTGTCTATGTGATCCCTCCCAATAAAGACATGTCCATTCTGCACGATGTACTCCATCTGTTTGAGCCTACGGCACCGCGTGGTCTACGGCTTCCGATCGATTTTTTCCTCTGTTCCCTGGCCGAAGACCGGCAGGATAAAAGCATTGGTGTCATCCTCTCCGGTATGGGCTCGGATGGCACGATCGGCCTCAAAGCCATCAAGGAGAAAGCGGGAGTGGCTCTGGCGCAAGAGCCGGGCTCGGCCAAGTTCGACAGTATGCCCCGAAGCGCAATTAATGCCGGGCTGGTCGATCTGGTGGCCCCGGCGGAGGAACTGCCTGGAAAGATCATCGATTATCTCCGGCATACCATCAGCACCAACAGGAATGATCCACAACTGGAGGAGAAGGATCAGAGCGCGCTTGAGAAAGTGCTGATACTGCTCCGCTCCAAGACCGGCCAGGACTTCTCGATGTACAAGAGAAACACCGTATACCGCCGGGTGGAACGGCGCATGATCATTCACCAGATCGACAGCATCTCTGACTATGTCCCTTATCTGCAGGAGAATTCTCAGGAGGTGGAACTCCTTTTCAAGGAACTTCTGATCGGTGTGACCAGCTTTTTTCGTGAACCTGAGTCATGGGAACAGTTACAGCAAGAGGCCATTCCGGGGCTTCTGGCGGGCATGCCGTGCGGTGGCACAATACGAGCCTGGTCCGTCGGCTGTTCAACCGGAGAGGAGGCCTATTCGCTGGCAATTGTCTTCAGAGATGCCCTGGAACAGCTCAAGTCGGCAGAGAATTTCAAGCTGGAGATTTTTGCTACCGACCTTGATCAGGACGCGATCGATAAAGCCCGCCAGGGGGTCTATCCCGCCAACACCGTGGCTAATATCTCTTCCGAGCGTTTGCAGCGTTTTTTTATCAAAGAAGAGAGCGGATACCGGGTCGGCAAGGAGATCCGGGAGATGGTGACATTCGCCACACATAACGTCATCATGCAACCCCCCTTTACCAAGCTTGACATCATCATCTGCCGCAACTTATTGATCTATCTGACACCGGAACTGCAGAAAAAGCTCCTGCCGCTCTTCCACTACAGTCTGAATCAGGGTGGCGTCCTGTTTCTGGGTAGTGCGGAATCGGTCGGCAGTTTCACCGACCTCTTCAAACCGCTGAACATCAAATCGAGGCTCTTCCGGCGGCGCGAATCGCTCCTATCGGGTGAATTGCTGGTATTTCCAGCCTCGTTTGCCAGCGCCCAGCCTAGTTTTCCTCAGGAGTTATCAATGTTAAAATCTGCCTCCAATCTCCAGTCGCTTGCTGACCAACTGCTCCTGCAGCATTTTTCTCCACCCGCCGTGCTGACGAACGACAAGGGCGATATCCTCTACATCAGCGGGCGAACCGGCAAATATCTGGAACCGGCGGCCGGCAAGGCCAACTGGAATATCTTTGCCATGGCCCGTGAAGAGATCTGTCTCGATCTTGGAAATGCGTTCCAGAAAGCGCTTCGGGAGAAAAGTACAATCAACGTCAGGGGTCTCAAGATTGCAATCGGCAACAAGGGGACACAGACCGTTGATATCACGCTCCGGACAATCGACGAGCCGGCGGCGCTGCGGGGGATGGTGATGATCGTCTTTCACGACGTGGCAATGCCCCAGATTAAAAAAACAGCGGGTCACTCAAAGGCGAATGCAACCAACGCCAGCGTTTCCGAACTGGAACAGGAACTCTGGAAGCTCCGCGAAAATCTTCAGCTTACCCGTGAGGAGATGCAGGCTTCGCGGGAAGAACTGACCACCGCCAATGAGGAATTGCAGTCCACCAATGAAGAGTTGCAGTCCACAAACGAAGAGCTGACGACCTCCCGGGAAGAGATGCAGTCCATGAATGAAGAGTTGCAGACGGTGAACGCCGAGCAGCAATCAAAAATTGACGAGCTTGCGCGAGTCAACAACGATATGAAGAACCTGCTCAACAGCACGGAAATAGTCACCATTTTCCTCGACAACCGGCTCCGTATCCGGCGGTTCACTCCCGGAGCGGACAAATTATTCAAGCTGCTTCCGGGCGATGTCGGGCGGCCGCTTTCTGACATAGTCAGCGACCTGCTCTATCCCGATATGAGCGAAGAGGCAATGGAGGTACTTCGGACGCTGATCTTTTCTGAAAAACAGATCGCCGCCACCGATGGGCGCTGGTTCTCGGTGCGGATCATGCCGTATCGCACCATGGAAGATGTAATTGCCGGGGTGGTAATCACCTTTTCAAACATCACTGTGGCCAAGGCACTGGAAACAGAGCTTCGGGCGGAAAACAGCACATTGAAGGGCTTGCTTGAGGGGAGAGCATAGTCATGTCAACCGCCACCGACAATTTGTCAACAGCTACCGAATTGCGCTGCCAGGCTGAAGAGCGATTGTGTGGCAAGGAAGCGGAATTGCAGCCACCCCGGACTGAAGAAGCGACGCAAGCCAGGGCTCAGCACTTCAGGTATTGGATCTGTTCGATACAGCCCGAAGCGAAGATGATCTGATGGGGCAAGAGGTTAAAGCCCTCGCCCTGATGGAACGCGATCACATAATCCAGGCGCTCCGGAAAACCGGTTGGCGAATCAGTGGCAGAAACGGGGCAGCGCTTCTCCTTGGTCTCAACCCCAGCACTCTGCGCGCCCGGATAAAGAGATTGGGTATAGTCCGGCAATAGCTTAAAATCAGGCGAAAAATTCAACCTTGAAAAAGCAGTTGAAACACGGAGCAACGGAGCAACGGAGTAAAATCTGAGGTAACCATTCAGTACCATTGCAATGACCTGTCATCCTGAGCGGCAGCGAAGGATCTGTTGTGGTTTTTGATGCTTCAACAGCTTAAAAGCAGATCCTTTACGCTGTTCAGGATGACATTTTTGGTGGCTGTTCTGATTGAGCTGAATAGTTACTTATTACGCTTGTAACCTGTGAGATTACAGATTACACTGAAACCATGATTAAAAGCTTTCGCCATAGAGGACTTCAAGATTTTTTCGAGACCGGATCCAAAGCAGGGATTCAGCCGAGCCATGCAACACGTCTAAGGATTCAGCTTACCAGGCTTGAGGTTTCAATCAACCCACAGGATATGAACGCACCAGGCTGGAAATTACACCAGCTTTCCGGCAACCTTGTCGATCGCTGGGCTGTTACCGTAAATGCGAACTGGCGACTGACTTTTACCTTTGAAGACGCCGATGCTGTACTGATCGATTATCAAGACTACCATTAACAAGACTGTCCAGTTTTTCAGGTCAGAAGGAGAAAATTATGGCTCGAATGCATTATCCCGCACACCCTGGTGAAGTTCTACGTGATTTTTTACCCACCGATATGAGCATCGGAGAAGTTGCTATCCGTTTGGGTGTCTCGCGTCCGCACCTCTCAAGATTATTGAACGGGCATACTTCTATGACAGCAGATATGTCTATAAAAATCGGCCTTCTCACCGGAACATCGCCGGAATCGTGGCTTTTCAACCAGGTTAAGTGGGATCTCTGGCAGGCAGCACAAAAGCCACAGCCAAAGGTTGAGCGTTTGCAATTGTCTATGGCTGCATAAAGAGATTAGGTATCGCCCGTCAATAGCTTGAAATCAGGTAAAAAAATCAACCTTGAAAAAGCAGTTGAAACACAGAGCAACGGAGTAAAATCTGAGAAGAATTTCTTTGAAAAATCTCTTTTGAGAATAACCCGTTATGTGAAAGCTGTTTATTTGAGTAGGTTGTAGATTTCTCTGTTGCTCCGTTGCTCTGTGTTATTCGAACTGCCGGTTGTGGGTTCGATGATACCGAACAGCACATTTGCCATATATGGTGATTGTGCTAAATATGGCAAATTATTTTAACGATTTTTCACGCACTCCGCACGATCCCTTTCACTTCCCATAATACAATCAGGCCCTTACAGCATTATAATCCGCTGGCGGTCTCTGGCACGTTAGTTGCGGGTCTCCCTCCGGATAAGTCACGTAATGCATATAAATTCCTAAATTCCGATACGATTGCAGAGACTGACGTGATCACAAAGAACGACACCACATTAACCGAAAAAGACAAAATGGAGCAACCGGACCATGAGGACCTGTTTCATATCATCGCTTCATCTGCCCAAGATGCGATTCTTATGCTCAACGAAGTTGGAAATATCACATTTTGGAATGAAGCGGCTGAAAGGATATTCGGCTACACCTGTGAAGAGATTATTGGACAAAATATGCACGCGATACTTCCACCCATGCCCTTCAGGGAGGCGCACAAGCGGGCCTTCCCACATTTTCAACAGACCGGTCACGGAGCAGCAATAGGCAAGACCATAGAGCTAGCCGGACTGCGCAAGGATGGGAGCGAGTTTCCTCTTGAACTATCGCTATCTGCGGTGAAAGTGGACATCACCTGGCATTCGATCGGTATAGTGCGTGACATAACAAAGCACAAGGCTGTCTTAAAAACACTGCAAAATGCCTTGGAGTTTCAGAAGGTGCTAATGGATGCGATTCCCTCGCCTATCTTCTTCAAAGATCTAGAGTGTAAATATACCGGGGGCAACAAGGCATTTGAGCAATATATAGGGTTATCGAAGGAGCAATTCATTGGCAAGAGCGTGTTTGACATTGCACCATCGGACTTGGCTGAAGAATATTTCAAGGCCGATAGAGAAATGTTTAACAATCCGGGCATCTCTTCCTACGAAACCTCTGTCACTCACGCAGATGGAACTTTACATGATGTGATTTTCCACAAGTCAACTTTTCTTGATCCTGAGGGCAATCTGGCAGGACTGATTGGCTTTATTGTTGACGTAACCGAGAAGACCGCGCTGGAGAAACAGCTCAAAAAAAATATTGATGAGCTAACCGCAGCTAATCTGGGCGCCTTAATGGCTAACCGGTGCAAGTCCGACTTCATTGCCAACATGAGCCACGAGCTGCGCACCCCGCTCAATTCCGTAATCGGATTTTCAGAGGTGCTGCTGGACCAGCTGTACGGCCCCATCAATGAACAGCAGAAGGAATATGCGGAGAACATCCTTTACAGCGGAAAGCACTTACTCTCTATGATCAACGACATCCTTGATCTGGCCAAGGTGGAGTCAGGCAAGATGGAGCTTGAGCTGGACACTTTTTCACTGCAAGAGACAGTGGCCGCCGCTTTGATGATGTTTAAGGAAAAAGCTCTGAAAGCCGAGATCGAGCTCAATTTTGAACACGCCATGCTGACAGACGTACAGATCAGAGCGGATCAGAGGAAGCTGAAACAGATCATGATCAACCTGCTCTCCAATGCGATCAAATTCACCCAGGAGGGGGGGACTGTGACCGTGACGACACGCTTTCTTACTCAACCCTCAGCGCTCAACTCTCAACTTGACAGAGATTTCATCGAAATCTCTGTTGAAGACACCGGCATCGGGATCAAAGCGGAAGATATATCGAAACTATTCAAGGAATTCACTCAACTGGAATCGGCCTATACCAAGATACATGAAGGAACTGGCATCGGCCTGGTGCTGAGCAGGCAGCTGGTGGAGTTGCACGGCGGCACGATCCGGCTGGAAAGTGAGTTCGGCACAGGGAGCAGGTTCAGCTTCACTATTCCGCTGCTACAAGAGGGTACTGCAGACGCCCCTGCGAAAAAGCCGGACATCGCCAGCAGCAGCGACGATACAATTATGCGTTTAAACTCGGAATTTAATAAACACCCGGAGGAGAAAACCGTGATGCCCCAGAAAATACTGATAGTTGAAGACAATGCGAACAACCGCAGCCTGTTCAGGGATATTTTGATCTTTCATGACTATGAGGTTTCGGAAGCCGTTGACGGTCAGGATGGTGTGGATCAGGCCAGAAAACTAATGCCGGATCTGATCCTGATGGATATCCAGATGCCGGGAATGGACGGTATAACCGCCGGCAGCATCCTGAAGGGAGATCCTGCAACTGCAGGCCTGAAGATTATCGCCCTGACCTCCTTTGCCATGCAAGGCGACCGGGAAAAGTTCATGGAGGCCGGATTCGACGGTTACCTCTCCAAGCCGATCAACACTCGTGAACTGCCCGAGCAGGTAAAACATTGGCTGGATGGAGAGGGACCATCATGATTCAAGTTTTGCCAGGAATCTTCTGCAATGTGTTTCCATTTTCGGAGGCCTGCCATGTTAGCTAAAACTTTAAACCCTGTCGTTCTTTGCGAAGCCACAGATCCTGATGAAATAATCTCAGAGATCCGGAGTGAAGCGATCCTGCTCAAGGCGGGGGCGCTGCAGAACGCCATTTTCAACAGCGCCAACTTTTCGAGCATTGCCACCGCGCCAAGGGTGTCATCCAGATCTTCAACGTCGGTGCCGAGCGGATGCTGGGTTATACAGCCACTGAGGTTATGAACAAGATCACGCCGGCCGACATTTCCGATCCTCAGGAAGTGATAGAGCGCGCCAAGACGCTGAGTTCAGAAGTTGACACCCTTATTACTCCAGGATTCGAGGCTTTAGTTTTCAAGGCTTCACGCGGCATTGAGGACATCTACGAGCTGACCTATATCCGCAAAGATGGCAGTCGCTTCCCGGCGGTTGTCTCGGTCACGGCGCTGCGCGACGAACAGGACGCAATCATCGGCTATCTTTTGATCGGCACAGATAACACCGCGCGTAAGCAGGCAGAAGAAGCACTCCTTAAGGCGGGGGCGCTGCAGAATGCGATTTTCAATAGCGCCAACTTTTCAAGCATCGCCACCGACGCCAAGGGGGTCATCCAGATCTTCAACGTAGGTGCCGAGAGGATGCTGGGTTATACAGCCACTGAGGTTATGAACAAGATCACGCCAGCCGACATATCTGATCCTCAGGAAGTAATCGCACGTGCCGAAGTATTGAGCATTGAGCTCGGAACGCCGATTACTCCCGGATTTGAGGCATTGGTGTTCAAAGCTTCACGCGGCATCGAGGATATCTACGAGCTGACCTATATCCGCAAGGATGGCAGCCGCTTCCCGGCAGTAGTCTCCGTCACAGCTCTGCGCGACGATCAGGACGCCATCATCGGTTATCTTTTGATCGGCACTGACAACACAGCCCGCAAACAGATCGAGGCAGAGCAGATGCAGCTCAGCCAACGCCTGCGGGACCATCAGTTCTACACGCGCTCGCTCTTTGAATGCAATATCGACGCGATAATGACCACCGATCCCTCCAGCATCATCACCGATGTCAATAAACAGATGGAGATGCTCACCGGTTGCACTCGCGATGAACTGATCGGCGCACCGTTCAAGAACTACTTTACTGATCCGGATCGGGCCGAGATGAGTGTCAAACAGGTGCTGAGAGAAAAGAAGGTCACCAACTATGAACTCACCGCACGCGCCAGAGACGGCAAGGAAACAGTAGTATCTTTCAACGCAACCACTTTCTACGATCGGGACAGGAAACTGCAGGGGGTGTTTGCCGCTGCACGGGACGTCACCGAGCGCAAGCGACTGGATCAGGTGCTGCATGAAAAGAACATTGAGCTGGAGAGCGCCAAGTCTGTGGCGGAAAAAACCAACCGTGCCAAATCCGACTTCCTTGCCAACATGAGCCATGAGTTGCGCACTCCGCTCAACTCGGTAATCGGGTTTTCCGAGGTGCTGCAAGACCAGATATTTGGGCCGATAAACGAAAAACAGACGGAATATTTGAACAACATTCTTACCAGCGGGAGGCATCTTCTCTCCCTGATCAACGATATACTCGATCTCTCCAAAGTGGAGTCGGGCAATATGAAGCTTGAGCTGAGTACCTTTTCACTTCGAGAAACAGTAGAAGCTTCGCTGATGATGCTGAGGGAAAAGGCCATGAAGAGCGGGATAGAACTCCGTATGGAACTGGCGCATCAGACAGATGTAAACATTCTCGCAGACCAGAGAAAGTTGAAACAGATATTTTACAACCTGATATCCAATGCCGTCAAATTCACTTCAACCGGCGGGTTTATTGATGTCAGCGCAGTGAGAGATGGCGATTTCATCGAAGTCACCGTGGCTGACACCGGCTTGGGAGTCAAAGAAGAAGATATTCCCAAGCTCTTCCATCCATTCACTCAACTGGAATCGGTCTATACCAAACAGTATGAAGGTACCGGCCTCGGCCTTGCGCTGACCCGGCAACTGGTGGAGCTGCACGGCGGCAGAGTCTGGGTAAAAAGCGAATTCGGTGCGGGGAGCAAGTTCAGCTTCACAATTCCGCTGGACCGGGAGGTACAGGTGTGAACTGCAATAAAACGAGAATTCTCTGTGTGGATGACGAGCCTTTCAGTTTAAGCCTTATTGGAGACTTGCTGATTCATCGAGGCTATGATGTGCTGTTGGCTCGGAGTGGCGCGGAGGCGCTGGAGAAAATTCAAACAGAGCAGATCGACATCTGCCTGCTGGATGCGTTAATGCCGGGCATTGATGGATTCGAAGTCTGCCGCCGGATCAAGGCTGACAAAGATCATAACAATATCCCGGTCATCATGATCACCTCTTTCTCTGACTTGGAAAATCGTATCAAGGGGATCGAAGCCGGATCCGATGATTTTATTTCAAAACCGATAGATACCGCGGAAGTGTTTGCCAGGATAAAAATGCTTGTGCGTGTTAAGTCGCTCAATGACCGACTTAATGATGCCAGGGAATATGCAGAGAACATAGTGGAAACAGTGCGAGAGCCGCTTTTAGTGCTGGATTATGAATTGAGGATTCTCTCAGCCAATCAGAGTTTCTACGATATCTTCAAAGTGAACCCCAAGGAAACTATCGGTAACTTCATCTATGACCTGGGCAACCGGCAATGGGATATTCCAAACCTGCGGCTTCTTCTTGAGGAAATACTACCCCAGAATTCCGTGTTCAATGGCTATGAAGTCGAGCATGATTTTCAAGATATCGGGCGAAAAACTATTTTACTCAACGCTCGGCAGATTTTCAGAAAAAATCTTGGTTCACACATTATCCTCCTGGCCATGGAAGATATCACCGAGCGAAGGCTGGCAGAAAACATGCGTGATGATATTGAGCGCATCACTCGTCATGATCTTAAAACGCCACTCAATCCGATCATTTGCATCCCGGAACTTCTCCTCATGGATGCAAGCCTGAATCCAGAACAGATAGAATTGATAAAACTTATCAGAACCAGCGGATACCGATTGCTCAATATCATCGATTCATCCCTGTCTCTCTATAAAATGGAACGGGGGACGTATTTATTGACGCCTGTTTCACATGATCTGCTCTCATTGATAACCAATATTGAGAGGGAGTCTTCAACGCAATTGGCAAAGAAACGCATTAAACTGGTGCGTCGCATTAATGGTGCGCCAGTTGAAACGGGCGATGCATTCATGCTGAATGGTGAAGTTCTGCTCTGTTATACCATGCTGGCAAATTTGATAAAAAATGCGATAGAAGCATCCCCATCGGACGAAGTTATTACCGTTTCATGCGATCAGGATGCAGTGTGGAATTATATCGGCATTCATAATAAGGGAGCGGTGCCCGAGGAGGTTCGTTCCTGCTTTTTTGATAAATATGTAACTCAGGGAAAGAAAACCGGGACCGGCCTGGGCACCTATTCGGCTTTGCTGGCTGCCCGCACCCAAAAAGGTGATATTTCAATGGAAACCTCCGAGGAGAACGGCACCACAATTACGGTACGTTTACCGAAAACCTTCATTGATCGGAAGGAACTTCCATGAACTGCAATAAGCCGAAAATCCTCTGCGTGGATGATCTGCCTAAAAATCTCAGCCTGCTGAAGGCTATGCTGTTCCCCTGTGGATACGATGCCGTAGAGCAACGATCCCACCGTAATTAAACTCATTTTAGCAGACTATAAAATGGTTCTCTTGTCCGAGAATTTGTGGTAAGGTTCCCGCTTGTTTCTCAAGGCATAATTATGTGCTCATCGTTTTGATGAGAATAGCGAATACGAGGTACCAATGCATATCCCAGCAGAAATCCCAGTCAACAAGATATCGGTAAATATTGAAGATGAGATGAAGCGATCCTACATGGATTACGCCATGTCGGTCATTATCGGTCGGGCGTTGCCGGACGTGCGCGACGGTCTCAAGCCGGTTCACCGGCGCTGCCTGTACGCCATGTACGACATGGGCAACGACTACAACAAGCCTTACAAAAAATCAGCCCGCGTGGTCGGTGATGTTATTGGTAAGTACCATCCTCACGGCGATACGGCAGCTTACGACACCATCGTACGAATGGCTCAGGATTTCTCCCTGCGCTACATGCTGGTGGACGGCCAGGGCAACTTCGGTTCGGTCGACGGCGACCGCCCGGCTGCGATGCGTTATACCGAGATTCGCCTGCGCCACCTTTCACACGAACTGCTGACCGACCTGGACAAAGAGACCGTCAATATGGTCTCCAACTACAACGACGAGATGCAGGAGCCAACGGTACTGCCCTCCAAATTCCCCAACCTGCTGGTCAATGGATCGACCGGTATTGCGGTCGGGATGGCCACCAACATACCACCACATAATCTGGGCGAGATAATTGGCGGCATCATCGCAATGATC